>Ga0208895_1000073_pt1 | contig 46486 bp, 42 predicted proteins | sample ETNtaG_10_FD_185765 | JGI IMG/M metagenome (GOLD analysis project Ga0208895, IMG submission 185765) | Marine microbial and viral communities from oxygen minimum zone, Eastern Pacific Ocean - ETNP201302SV82 (SPAdes) (version 2) | ecosystem: Environmental > Aquatic > Marine > Oceanic ... | reverse complement strand
GAAACCCTTGCTTAAACCGCATCAGCGTATTATTTGGGCAACCAAAGGGCTAGAGCCTAAAACCGGTCGTTTACTTCGTGATGTAGCAGAAGAAATTCTGGGAACCGACTATCCGCTAGCGGTGCTTTCAGGCCCCACTTTCGCTAAAGAGATGGTAGCAGGCTTGCCTACCGCTATTTCACTGTCTTCTACCGACGATACCTTAAGTGATGAGTTTGCAGCAAAACTGCACTGTGCGAAGTCATTTCGCGTGTACAAGAACTCAGACTTCACGGGTGTACAGCTGGGCGGTGCGGTGAAAAACGTTATCGCTATTGGCGCTGGTTTAGCAGATGGATTAGGCTTTGGTGCTAATGCACGTACAGCGTTAATCACCCGTGGCTTAGCAGAACTCACCCGTTTGGGCGTAAAGCTAGGTGCAAATCCAGAAACCTTTATGGGTATGGCGGGTCTTGGCGATTTGGTATTAACCTGTACTGACAATCAGTCGCGCAATCGTCGCTTTGGTTTGGCACTAGGCCAAGGTAAAAGCGTGGATGTGGCCATTGAAGAAATTGGTCAGGTCGTTGAAGGTTACCGCAATACTGAAGAAGTACACGTATTATCGAAAAAAGTGGGTGTGGAAATGCCTATCTGTGAGCAGATATACGCGGTGCTTTATCACGGAAAATCCCCTAAAGAAGCAGCCTTAGCCCTGCTTGGTCGAGATTTAAAAAACGAAGCGTAATCACATTACGCTTCATTTTTATTTAGTTATTTCAGCGACTAATTAGCGACCTTCTCTTATCACTATCACTTTTGCGTTGTCTCGGTAGCCATCGTGGTTATGTTTATAGCGCTTAGAGCTTTTCACTTTCTTCGCCTTCTTGTAGGGTGAATCAACGACCACATAGCGATTTCCTTGCTTGCGGTAGTAATGGTTATTCGCAACGTAGTAACGATGATTATTAATAACCTCAACTCTATGCGCCCCCGGCAAAACATTAACGTACAGCCCAATCTCAGGTACGCTAATGGCAACATCAACTAAAGAGCGAGCAGGCTGTGTAATAACGGTTACCGTTTCATTTGCCCCTCTTTTACCGTGAGAGTGATGCCCTGAGTGCGCGCTAGCTTGCCCAGCCACCATTAAACAAACGCCGGTAATAATACTGAGTGTTATACGTTTCATAATGCTACTCCTAACTCATTTGTGTATATTCACAGGCTATACTAATGAGTGAAGCTGAACGAAAACTGACTCTGACGCGCTTTACGCTGTCTTTACATTGGGCATAAAAAAGCCCTTATAACAGGGCGTTTTTAAAATGAATATCTTCAGAAAGCTTTTACCCGCCTTCTGCTACCGGGCACCTTCGTAGCCAAACTGGCGCCAGCTTTCATATACAAAGACAGATACGGCATTGGATAAGTTCATACTGCGGCTGTCTGGTAACATGGGAATGCGAACGCGCTGCTCTGGCGGTAGCGATTGAATATAATCATCCGGTAAACCACGGGTCTCAGGACCAAATATAAGTGCATCGCCTTTTTGATAGGATACATCGCTATGAAACGCTTTGCCTTTGGTGGTGCAGGCAAAAACGCGGTTCGGTTTTGCATCTTCAAGGTAAGCATCTAAACTAGCATGGCGTTTTACATGAGCAAACTCATGGTAATCTAAGCCTGCACGACGTACCCGCTTGTCGTCCCAATCAAAGCCCAAAGGCTCAATAAGGTGCAGCATAAAGCCGCTATTCGCACATAAGCGAATAATATTTCCAGTATTTGGCGGGATTTCTGGCTGATAAAGTACGATATCTAGCATGCTTGTTTAAATTACCTTCAAGATTAAAAACCCGTTCATTTTATAACGAAACCGCCCTTTGCATCACCCTACCCTTCTCTTTAATTGCATGTTAATGGTCTTAACTATGCAGCATAGTTAACGAGTAACCTTAGCTTTCTGTAAGAAAATCGAGAATGCGGGTGAGCGAGCGTTCACGAATATCGTCAGACTCGGTGAAGAGCTCATGATAAGCACGAGGTACAATTTCTAACGTTGCGTTAGGCATACGCTGCGCTACAAGACGCTGGCGCTTATTATCGATAATAGCATCGTCATCGGCACTTAATACCAGTGTGGGGGTGGTAATGGCCCCAGCGCTGTTTTCAATTTTATTCATTGCCTGGTGGGCTGCCGCTAACCATTCAGTGGTCACGCCGCCTAGCTGTATATCCTGCTCTTCGTCATACAATTCGCGGAATAGTGCGTAGCGGGTTTTACTATGCGTCAGTTTATTCAGTGCAAATGGAAAGGCGATATACGGTGTCTGCCCGAAGAAGTAGCCTGAATCGGCTTTTTTCATTCTATTAACCGCAAGGCCAGTGCGTATTAGCCCGTTTGCTAGCCAGTTAGGCAGCGATGGCTTAATGCCAAACATCGGTGATGCAAATACGGCTTTAGAGAAAAGCTTTGGCATGCGCAGTAAAGTCAATGCGCCTATTGCTCCACCCATCGAGTGGCACACTAACAATAAAGGCCCTTGATGCTTAGGCTTAACAATGGTTTCTACAAATGTGACAAAGTCATCTACGTAATCATCGAAGTGGGCTACATAGCCATGCTGCGGGTCGCTTGTCATTCGGTCAGATAGGCCTTGACCTCGGTGATCAAGAATAAAAACGGCAAAGCCATTTTGATAGAGATCGTAAATAAACTCTTTGTATTTTAAGTAAGACTCAATACGCCCTGAACAAATCACAATCGTTGCGCGAGGCGACTTAGGAATACAATGCGAATAGCGCACTGTGATATTGTCTTTTCCTACGAAATGGCCCTGCGTCACGCTGTGCTGCCAAAAAGGATTAATATCTGTAGCAAAAGTGCTAGCTAAGTTATTTTCAGACGTGAACGCCCAGTTCATAAATACCCTTTTACTGTCAATACGCGCTCTATTAGGCCTAAAGCGATCTTCCTACGTTGTGCTTACGACTTAGGAAAAGACAAGGTTACTTTAAGCCCACCGCGCTCAGCCGGTTCAGCAATAATCCTTCCATGATGCAACTCCACGGCTGCTTTTGCAATGGATAAACCTAAGCCCACGCCCCCGGACTCCCGCTCTCTGGCAAGCGTTGCTCGATAAAAGGGAGAAAAGATGCGTTCACACTCTTCATGGGAGAGCCCTTCACCATCATCAGCAATATGAATACACCAGTGCTCTGAATCCTCGCTAAACGAGATACGGGTAACAAGCGCGCTATGACGAATTGCGTTGCGCAATACATTTTCTATTGCACGACAAAACATCATACTATCGATAACCACTGTCTTTTGAGGTATGTCATCAATTTGAAGCTGCTTGTTTTTATTTGCCGCCTCAAAATTCGCGTCGGTAAACACATCGTTTAGTACAAGCGACAGCATTTGCTTTTGCATAGATGCTTCACCAGCTTCAGCTTTACTCAAGGTGAGAAGTTGACTCACTAACGCTTCCATCCGATCGGCTTCTCGCTCTACACGCGCTAAGGTTTCAGGATCTACGTTTTGCTGATGCGCAAGTCCTAATGCCATTTGTAAGCGGGCAAGCGGTGAGCGTAGTTCATGAGAGACATCGGCCAATAGGCGTTTTTGGGCGCCCCACATGGACTCTAGCTGTTCTGCCATCTTGTTAAAGTCCCGCGAAAGCTGCCCTAGCTCGTCCTGACGCTTAGCCGCTCGGCCTACTCGCGCCTGCCAGTCACCGCTCGCTATGCGTTTCGCTGAGCTTTGTATACGCAGTATGGGGTTAGTCAGTGATTTCGCAAACAACCAGCTCAATAATATGGTGGTAATCAAGGCGATGGTTAGGAACAGTAAAATCGGTGGAGTTTGCTTTTCAGGCATTTCCAGTCTCACTGAAAAAAGCGCAAATCGGGAGCCGTCTCGCTCGAAGAAAACCGGCCCCAAAATTTTAAATGCTCCCCGCTTCACCGCTATGGGTGACGTTTGTGTGACTAATCGAAGTAAATCTTCTTTGTCCTCGTTACGAAGCGGTGGGCCACCACCAGAAATAACGCGGTTATCACTAATATCGATAGCCACCATTCGCCCTCTCCCTCCCCGAGAATGGCGGTCAAGCGCTCCGCGTAATGGTGCACCTTGGTAACGGTTATCTTGTATGCGCTCCACCACTTGATTGAGAGCAGCCACTTCACGTGGTTTTATCGGTACAATTTCAAGATCTTCAAAGAAAAGGCGGCTGCCCCAAATAGCCAGCAAGGCGGTGACAATAAACGTAGCCCAAAACCATAAAAACAATCGGCCCATGATGGCCCGCGTTGGGCTTACGCTGCGTAGCAGTTTTACCATTAATGGCTTCCAACAATTAACATATACCCGACACCGCGAATGGTTTTAATTTTTTCATCAACCGCCACGGCCCCTATTTTTTTGCGCAGGTTACTCACGTGCATATCAATACTTCTGTCAAAGGCTTGAAGCGGTTTGCCAAGTATTTTTAGGCTGATTTCTTCTTTTGTGACACGCTGTGCTGCATTAAGCATCAGCAAGCGCAGTATTAAAAATTCAGTGGTGGTAAGGGTAAGTTCTACATCATCTACTTTGGCAAGCTGACTACTGGGGCTTAGTAAAATTCCATTTACAAACAAGTCTTGCTCAACGGCCCCGCCGCTTGATGACAAATTATGACGACGAACGATCGCTTTAATTCGAGCTACTAGCTCGCGATGATTAAAAGGTTTAGGCAAATAATCATCGGCGCCCATCTCAAGACCTAAAATTCGGTCGTAGTCGTCGCCTCTCGCGGTAAGCATAAGCACCGGCGTACTGTGGCTTGAACGAAGTTTTTTCAAAACGTCAAATCCATCCATTTTAGGCATCATCACATCAAGCAATATCAGGTCATAATGACGCCCAGACACCGCTTCAGATAACCCCTCTTCGCCATTGTTACGCACTTGTACCTGATAACCCATACCCGATAAGTAAGTAGCGAGCATTTCTGTTAGTTCTAGGTCATCATCAATAACAAGGATAGACTGCAAATGAAAATCTGAACTCATGGTATTAAACTCTTTAACTGCTAGATTCATGAAAATGCCTGTAAATTGGATAGAATTCAACCTACGCTTATGGTGTGCCTCGCCTCAAGCCGACAACAGCACTGACAAATCGCGTACTATATCTTTTCAGACCTTTACAATCACAAATCGGCGGTGCCTTTACATAAGCTTTACACTGCATTGACTGCTTTTTTAGTCGAGCACGCTACGATTAGCTTGTCCGAAAAAAGGAGACGACAATGAAAAAGTTATTAATTGCTAGTGTAACGGTAGCAGCGATTGGCTTAGGTGGCCTTGCATTGGCGCATCCGTTAGGACCTGGTATGCGTCACCACGAACCGGTTAAAGAAATGGTTAAACATTTTCGCGACCTGAGCTTGAGCGACACGCAACGCGAAGAGTTAAAAACACTTGTAAGCGCATTTAAAGACGCTAACCCTCGACCTAAATTTGGCGATATTGAAAAGCCTAGCTTTGATTTTGATACCGCCACTGAAGCCCAGCTCAGCGCTTTTATTCAAGCTCAGTTTGAAGAGCGTGAAGCTACCCATTTCGCTTTTGCTCAACTGCGTCACGACATCTACAACGTGCTGAATGAAGAGCAACAGGCAACTCTCTTAGCTCGAGACGCTAAAAGAGAATTAGATATACAAAAACATCGTGACGCTTTCGTAAAACAAGAAGCTCGCTTTGCCAAACGAATGGATGGTGAGGGTAAAGGTCCTAAACGCAAGCATAGGGAATTTTTGTTTGAAGGCATTGAATTAAGCGACGAACAAATAGCGAGCTTTGCAGAACTTCCCACACTGGAAGCTATTGCTGAAAAGGCGCCACGACCAGTTAGAGGTACTGCGGTCCGGCCATCAGAAATGGCTAGTTAATATAACTAAAAGGATGTAGAAGGGATATGAACTTAAAAGCCGTTTTGGCCACAGCGTTTTTGGTATGGGTGGTGTACACCACCCTCGGTACTGTGATGTATACCGCTCGTTTGGCGTCGTTTTATGAGGTCGATTGGAGCTTAGAAACGCACGGTATCGCTATTAACGGCAAGACTGGCTTTGGCGATATGATAAGTGTCGCTCATGATTTATCAGCAAGTATACCAAGTGCCAGCGGCGGCACAGTCAATGAAATTTGCCCTGGCATTTCCTCTGAACGTGGTCATCTGACTGTATCAACTATTGACGATAATGTAGTGTGTTGCCATATCAGTGAAAACCAATGGCTAGTACCTTTCAAAGAAGCCGACGGTAAGCGACATTATTTATGTGGTGCGTGGCCTTTTGAGGAACATGTCACACAAAATCTAGAAAACGTTGCATTAAATTTTACATCTCTTTAAAAACTAATTACTCTAACATTGTTCAATTAGTGAACAGATGCAGTTTGAGTAACGTTCTCTCTGCCTACTATATAAAAATTATAATGCACTCTTGAAGTAATCGTGCCCCCTTTCCTTGCGCTGATTACTGAATACGCCATAGCCAAGTTGAGGGTTTAATTAGGCTGAACTACCGTTTAGGTCCCTAAATTTTGATGAATATTTGTAAGCAACTGATTTTATTGTTGGATTCTTACTGACTTTATAAAAATACTCCGTCGAGTAGCGTTAATTCGTGAATAGAATTATATTTATTATCCAGCGCAACAAGACAACTCACTCACATCTTTATTAAAAGTCTGCGCACACAGTTTCAGACCTTCAACCATGGTTAGATAAGGAAAAAGCTGGTTTGCTAAATCTTCAATTGTCATTTGATTGTGTATAGCAAGGGCTGCACTTTGTATTAGCTCACCACCTTCGTGTGCTAAGATTTGCGCACCGATAAGCTTATTGGACTGTTTATCTGCCACTAACTTTATAAAACCGTCTGTCTCAAAGTTGGCTAAGGCTCTTGGCACATTTTCCATTTCTAATACGCGGCTAATAACGCTTATTCCCTGATTTTCAGCTTCACCTTCTGATAACCCAACGGTAGCAACTTGCGGATCGGTAAAAATAACGGCAGGCATGATTGATAAGTCTAGCTTCAAGTTATCACCAGTCATATTTGAACCGGCACGGCTGCCTGCAGCCGCCGCAACATACACATATTGAGGTATGGTTGAGCAATCACCTGCAGCGTAGATATGAGAAACATTTGTCTCAAGCTTTTCATTAACAAGGACAGCGCCAGATCCATCGGTCCTGACACCTACTACATCTAAATCAAGTCCTACAGTGTTTGCGTGACGACCTGTAGATATCAATAACTTCTCACAGAGCACTTGCTCATCTTCGGTCTGTATGAAAAAACCATTGTCATCATGAGTGATTCGAGTGACTTGGGTATTATTTATTATTTCAATGCCCTCTTTCTCAAAACACTGACTTAATCTATCACCCAACAGTGGATCCTCACTTTTCAACAAGGTACTGCGCGCTAAAATAGTAACTTGGCAACCTAATCGAGCATATGCCTGAGCAATTTCTACAGCGACAACCGATGAGCCAATTACTGCAAGGCTCTTAGGTAGCTCTTTTTCGAACAACGCTTCTGTTGAAGTCCAATATGGGGTGTTTTGTAGTCCTTCTATTTTAGGGAAAGTGGGTGTTGAGCCTGTTGCAATAAGAAATTTGTCTGCAAGTAGTGTTACTTCTGTACCGTCAGCATGGGTAATGTTCAGCGCATTTTTGCTACTAAACCGCGCATACCCCTTAATCAAGGTTAATGCCGGATTGTTTTTCAGTATATTTTGGTATTTGGCAGTTCTCAATTCGTCAACGCGACTGATTTGTTGATGCGATAAAAGCGTGCGGTCTATCTTAGGTTCGTGGTCTTCAATGCCTGTAAAAGGGTTGCTTCGTTGTTGATGTGCTAATTGAGCGGCGCGGATGAGAATTTTAGATGGAACGCAGCCGACATTAACACAACACCCGCCTATAACGTCGGCTCCTTCTATTATGGTGACCCTTGCACCATTTTCTGCCGCTTTAATGGCGCACGAGAATGCCGCAGATCCACTGCCAATAATAGCAACATGAAGTTGCTTCGCCTTGCTTGCACAACAATTAGAGCTGCCTTGTGCGTTCATAGATTAATCGCTACTTTTTACGTTAGACGAATAGCCTGCATTCTCGGTGGCTGCCATTAACTCTTTTGTATTGGTTTTCGTATCGTCGAAAGTAACAATAGCTTCATTTGGCTCATATGTGGCTTCGACTGTTTTCACACCTTCCACTTTTTTCAGTGCTAATTTGACCGTAACGGGACAAGTAACACAATTCATGCTAGGTACTTCTAGCGTGACTGTTTTTAACTCTGCCCACGCGGTGGTGCTTGAAAGTAAAGCCATCGTAAGTAATAGTTTTTTCATAATATTTTCCTGTTTTAAAATGTTTTAGGGATTGTGTAAGGTTCTCGAAATCAGATTAACCAAACTAGCCAATAGTTACTTGTGATCAAAACAAGTGCTATTAATGACGTTATCCAAAAGGCAATTTGACGACGACGCCTTGTTTGCGGAATTGCGCAGACACTGCCTGGTTGGCATTTTTCAATCGGCCGATGGATTTTATAACCTGCATAGCCAAGGAAGAGCATGACGGTCACTACAAAAACTGGACGGTATGGTTCAAAAGCGGTTAGGCTACTAATCCATGAGCCACTTATTCCAAGCAACAATAGGACTAACGGACCTACACAACAAATGCCTGCCCCGATCGCCGCGATAATACCTCCCACCATCGGCATTTTAGAGTCGTCGTTGATCATATTTAATCTCGATATTGCATAAGATAGCACCGAGTATAAAGTATGTACCTTAGTACAGAGTCAAGCTTGATTAGTTATTTCATTGTGATTTGTTAGCGGGATGCTCTAGATAGTTAGATACATTTACTTTGGTGACAAGGCATTAATAATGGGGCAATGGCTATCATCATCATTCGTCTGACACTTAGTGATGCTCTCCAATAGCGCATGCTCTAATTGTTTTAGGTCTTCCAGCTTAGATTGCACAGATGCAAGTCTCTGTTTTGCTAGCGCTTCTACCTTGCTACAGCACTCGCTATTTAACGACAGCAGAGATTCTATTTCTTTAAGCGTAAATCCTAATTCTTGAGCGCGTTTTATGAATCGGATCCTATCAACCGTTTCCTTAGGATATAATCGATAACCCTCAGAGGGCTTTTGTGGCTGACTGATTAAGCCATTGCGCTCATAAAAGCGAATAGTTTCTTTATTCACACCGATTAGTTTTGCAATCTTTCCGATTGTCCCTGACATAAGCGAATCACCTCTACAATATAATTGTAAGACACAAGTAGTTATATCAAAGGCTTAAGCCGAGATATTGCCTAACTAAATGTCAAATGTAGCTATTGAACTTTTCTATCTTTACCTGATGCTGCTCGGCGTTTTCGCTCCACTTGCACATAAACTGTGTCAGTGGTCGCACTACTTGAATGACCTAGATCCTCAGATAAATCTTTCAAAGGCCTGTCACGTTCAATCTCCATGCTGGCACCGGTGTGACGCAAGTAATGTGTCGTTGCTTCATTTAATTTCTGTGCGGCTTCTACTCCTTGTTCTGACTTCATCTTATCGAAAGCTGCGTCAAATACTTGCTGCACGAGCCTGGATATTTGACGGCTTGTTAAACCTCCACGACCTCGTATTTTTTCGACCAACACGGTTTGTTCACCTTTGGATGGCAACGGTGACAGTCCACGCCATTCTCTATATCGTTTCAAAAACGTAAGATAACCCGGTGGTACCGTGATATCTCTAATCTTTTTGCCTTTTCCATAGGTCTTAAACCACCAGTTGTTGTCCTCATCTGTCCAAAAATGACTCATCAACGGTGTCCAGTCTTGGCGTTCTGAGAGCTCTGAAAGTCTCAGAAATAGGGTTTTCATGGTAGCAATAACGAATAAATTGCGTTCCACAAGCGGATCGTTATCAGCCATTTCAACTGCGGTATCTAGGAGATATTGCCATTGCTGTTCTGTTAATCGACTGATAGTTTTCACCTGACTGTCTTTTATCATATATTTACAGTCACGTTTTGCTAATGGAATAGGATTGCCGAAACAAATTTCTTCATCGATGAGATGGCGATAAAAAGAGCTTAATGCCACAAAGGTAGATTCTAGGGTCTGCAATGACGGTTGGTACTTTTTCGGATCGAGCACTCTATCTTTATCGTATTTGGGCGGCGTTTGCCTGAACGGCGTCCACTTAAGGTTTGAAGCAAAGTATCCGTTTTTGAAGCTAAATCGGTCATGGAGCTGCGTACTTATCCATTTAACCGGTGGCGCCACACAAAAATCAATGTATCGCAAAATATCTGCTTTGCGTAAATCGTCCACTGGCTGCTTATCCACCATGAAGACCCACAGTAGAAACTTTTCGATGTCATTTCGAAAACGCACATACGTGTGTTGTGATTTGTTGCGACCGATATACAAAAGGTAATCTTTTGCCCAGTCCCAGTGCTGTCTAATCCATGTTGGTTGCTTATCTAAGAATGAACTTAGTTGTGGATAGTCAGATAAATTGAGTTCTGCCAGCTCAGTATACGTGGGAAACAACGGTGTAGGTTTAGTGATGGCCAAATGTGTTTTTATTGTTGGTTAAGGTTGCAACACTATACTTACTCTTGCACCCTATGTCTAATACTAAACCGTATTAGACATAGGAGGATTTTAAAGATAGGATGTTCGACGGTGATAATAAACCTTTCCTCTCTGACGAACAAAGGTAAATTTAATTTGAAATGGCAAGGCGAATATTGTTTTGGTGAAACCTGGATTGCGTTTCGAGGTATGAGCGCAGAAAATAATTTGCATGCCCATGCCGCTCTGCAGTTGGTTGCAGGCGCAGGCATTACTGTTACCGATGACAACACATTTGAAAAACAAGGTAATGGGTGGTTAATTCCCTCAGGTGTTAAACATAGAATTACTACATCATCACCCATCGTCATTCTACTTATTGAACCAGATTCTTTTTTTGCCGACGCTCTGCAACCCTCTCAGCAAAAAGGTTTAATAGTACAAAGCCTCTCTCTGGAAATGTTAGACACGTTGTTAGCGGATATTCCTTTGCGTGACATGATGAATAAGCTGGAAACACTTTATCATCAAAATAACAGTGTCATTGACGCACGACTAATCTCGGCGATGACTTATCTCAACAGTATCGATAAGCGCCCGACTGTCGAGCTTATCGGGAAACATGTAGGTCTTTCAGTCTCTAGACTTCGCGCCTTATCGACACACTACCTTGGCGTCCCATTTTCAAAAATCATTGTATGGAAACAGGTAAACTTGGCATTTCAATCATTAGCAAAAGGCGCTTCCTTAGCGGATGCCGCTTATGATGCAGGCTTTGCCGATCAAGCTCATTTTACACGAATTCTGCGCGACACTATTGGCGTAACACCAGGACAAACCCAAAATATGGATAAACAATAGGCGCTTTTGCTTAATACAGGCGATTTGTTCAATACCCTTCGACTAAAACCTTGAATAATTCCGGTTCATAGACAGTTTGAAGGCAGCAAAATTATGAAACCACTTCTAAAACGTGAATATGAACGCTCAAAGAAATTGGCTCGGGAACTCGAAGCAACAGGAGATTTATCATCTGGACCCGCGGGGGCATTTGAACGAGAACCTACGGTTTTGAACCCAGTGACCACGTCGAAACCGTAGGTTTCCGTCGAATCATCCCTTCTCCTCATCTTCAATAAAGTATGTACCGTTGGGTAACACATGCTTATAGGGCAACAACGAGATATGAGATAAGGTCTCGTCGTCGATTTCCTCCCCTTGCTGCCGAAGCTGCTCCACAATGTCGCTTATCTTGATGGTGTTCCAGTACAGAATGGCATTGGACACAAAGCTGAGACTACTGGCCTTGTTCATGATTTCTTCATAGTCGCCTGTGGTGAATTCACCCTGATCCGCAAAGAATATCCAGCGCGGCAGTTTATGTCGGTATTCCCCTTTATTCAGTTGCCGTTGGACGGTTTGACGGAGTTCTTTGTCAGTCAGGTACCGCAGAATGTATTCGGTCTTGATAATCCGCCCCAAGTTCGTAAAGGCTTTGGTGAGGCGATCCGAAGGTGAACTATTGGTTAATCGTTGGACGATGACGTGTGCTGGCGCAGTTTTCTGCTTCAGTGAAATCGCCACTCGCATCATATATTCCCACTGTTCCTCAATGATGGCCAGATCGGCTGTTTTGGTGAGTAAATGGTTGAGGTCGCCGTAATCGACGGTTTTGTCAATACGGTAAAGCTGCTGATCTTTGAGATCCCGAATGCGCGGCATAAAGTAGAATCCGAGCAAATGACAGAGTGCGAAGACGATTTCGGTATAGCCATGTGTATCGGTGGTGTGCTCCCGGATTTTCAGAATCGTGTTGTTTTCCAGCAGGCCGTCCAAAACATACAGCGCTTCACGCGGGCTACAGGAAATAATCTTGGTGCTGAACACTGAATATTGATCGGAAACGTGGGTGTAGATCCCGATGGCTTTTTCATAATAACCGTAGTAGCGGGGATAGTAAGAAGCCAACAGGCTGTCGGCGCGGATTTTAAAGCGTTGCGCATCCGATGAGGACAATGTACCGGTGCCGTGCACCGCACTCAACGGCAGCTCATGGTGTTGATTCACAATTTCAGCACTGGCGTTGATCAGGGTTTCCTCTCGAATATAGTATTGCAGGATATGCCGGAGCATATCGACGGTCACACCTTTAACGCTATTGCTCATGGATACGACACCCAGGTTGGTGGCCTGCGAAATAATGGCGGCCATCAGGCTTTTGTAAAAGGCTTTGGGGCGCGATTGATGGTGCTGGATAGGGACAAAATGACGGCTGTAATGTGTCATTTGATCTACTTCCATCAGAAGCTGTTCGATACGTATGCTGGGCATATGTGCATCGATCACTTTTTGCAGTTGGTTGACTTTATCCGGGACCTCGAGCTTGTCATCACGTTTGAGTTTCAATCGGCCGTTTTGAATTTCCGCGAAGTTGTCCAGGCCGAACAGCTTTTTCGCTTCAGAGACTGATTCGTGGAACTGCGTTGAAATGGCGGCTCGAACTTCGTGCGGTGGAGGCTGTTGAAGTTCGGTATAGACAGCCTGTCTGGTTTCATCCCAACTGGGTTCATTTAAGGTGAGATCCCAGAACGAAACATGCTGCTTACTCTGCGGCAAGTACAAATCGCCGGAACGCAAGGCGTCTTTCATAGCGAGAGCCAATCCCATTTCCCAAACGTTGCGATTGATGTTACCGGCTTGATCTTTAAGGGTGCGGCGTAGTTCGCGGGGAATGAATGCTGTCGGTGTGTTCTCGGGTAGCTTTTTCAGGTCGCCATCATCCAATTTCCGGACGAACTCAATAGCTTTTATCAGCGGCCCGGAACCTTTAGCCACTTCAAATGGTAACCGGATAAAGTCGGCAAAATATTTTCGTAAACTGGGATAACGGGCCAGCAACAAATCGCAGTAGCCGCGTTCCTCCAGGCGTTTAAAAATGTGCAGGTCGTCAATGGATGCCAGCAGATGTTTCTCGTCAATGCGTTGCCACAAGTCCTTCTTGTACAATGGCTGTTCATCCGGCCATTCCAGCAAAACATGCGTGGTTTCAAGCACAGCATCGATGGCTTTCTTTTGGCGCTTGCGAAACTCCTTGTGTTTTTTGTCGTGGCTGTTTTTGGTTTGCCGGCATAGCTCTGTCATGTACTGATCATGCATTTTGACCAGATGATCCAACAGGATCTTGCGGGATTCCAACAGGAAGCAAATCATCAATGCATAGCGCTTATGGTCCTTGAAGCGCTTCATGTCCTTAGCGCTGTAACGCTTGGTCAGTCGGTACAGGTAGTTAAGAAAAGCGGTATCAATGACCTTTTCTTCGAACTCATTAATGCCGGTGGACACCAGATTGTCATAGCGTTCCAAATAGCGTTTCAGTGATGATATTTTCGCACCCGGCGGGTACTCTTTGAGTTGGTTGAAGTAGGTTCGTTGATTGCCGTCGGTGGCTTGCAACAAATCGTCAATGGCATCGCGTAATTCCGGCGACATCTGATCAAACACTTGCTCAAAAAGCTGAGCGTGTACCTGGTTACATATGCGGATGATCTGTCTTTCGATCGTCGTGGGGCCAGGTAAAACAATACGTTTCAACAGAAGGTGGCGTTCTGCCCGGTGAAAAAGTTCATCCGGAAGCAGTCCCTGTTGGGCATGTTCTTCAATCCAGCGGTCCAGATCTGCTTCCACTTTGTCGTCAAACCGATGAAAGCCCAGGTACTTGAGGATATTGTTCCGGTGTTCCAACACCGTGGCTTCTCTTTCGGGCACTTCCACCGTTAGCGTAGGAGGAAGATCGAGTTGACTACTCAGGTAGCTGATCACTCGTGGCGAAAGATCATGGAGCTGGTTTAGAAACCGGCCATAGAGGCGCATGGCACACAGTTGGATGGCAAATCCCAGGCGATATTGCTTGCGATACTTGTTGACGACCTCGCAATCACGACGGCTTAGCGTCCAATCGCGAACCATTTCCTCATCGGAGAATCGTTGCGGCAATATTAACGGTTGGTACCGCTGCTGATCGGTTAAGAACTGCTCTTTGGCTGTCATAGGACCTCACTTGGCTCCGGTCACGCCAACTGCGCTATAGCGCTGTTTTTATTGATGGATGCGGTATTTAAAGGTGCATCACCGCCTTTAAAGGCAATCGCTCTTGCCCAGGGGTTATTCGGTTTAAAAATGTGTAGAGGTTATAACATATATGTACTAAGATCTACGCATGTCCTGGATACTGCTGATACTTTCACTCCCCACTGAAAACGCCACCGTGCGCATGCGGGCATGGCGCGCCATCAAAGCCCTGGGGGCCGTTTCGCTGCGTGATGGCGTCTATCTACTGCCAGCCATCTCTGATCATGCCGAAAAGCTAGAGGCAATTGCCCAGGATGTCCGTGATAGTGGCGGGACCGCCCATGTACTGCACGCTAATGATCCTGAAACCGAAGCGTTCCCCCGCTATTCGATCGCTCGGAAGACTATGAGTCGCTGGACTCGGCGATGGCGGACCTGCGGGCAAAGCTCTTGCCGGAAACCGCCATGGAGGTCATGAAGGAAACACGCAAACTGCGCAAAAGCTTCACGCGACTGTCAGCCATCGATTTTTTCCCCGGTGCCGCGCGGGATCGAATCGATACGGCTCTGAAACAGCTGGAAAGCGATGCCAACCGGGTCTTGTCTCCCGATGAGCCGCAGCCCGAACCTCGCACAATCCGCCGTCTTGATCGAGCCGATTATCAAGGCAGGCTCTGGGCGACGCGGCGTCGGCCGTGGGTGGACCGTTTGGCCAGTGCCTGGCTGATTGGCCGCTTCATCGATCCATCCGCACGCTTTTTATGGCTGGCCTCGCCGGACGACTGCCCGGATGAGGCGCTGGGGTTCGATTTCGATGGGGCGACCTTTACTCACGTGGAAGAAAAAGTCACTTTCGAAACGCTGCTGGCGAGCTTCGACCTGGATTCACCCGCGCTACTCCGGCTTGGAAAACTCGTGCACTACCTCGATGTGGGGGGACATCAGCCGCCGGAGGCCGCCGGGGTCGAGTGTGTATTGATAGGGCTGCGCGAAACCCATAGCGATGATGATCAATTATTACAAGCTGCCAATCAGGTTTTCGACAGCCTGTTGGTCACTTACGGTAAGGAACAATAACCATGCACGAACCGTCAACTTCATCTGTACCGCCAAGCAGCGGGTCCAATCAAATCACCAGGGATGCGACCGCTGGTAACCTCAATGCATTCGGCCATCACATCACCTTCGGGGAGGCCGTGCGTGTCTGGTTGCGGGTCGCCATCCTGAGCTTTGGCGGTCCCGCCGGCCAGATCGCGGTGATGCACCGTATTCTGGTGGATGAAAAGCAATGGGTCAGTGAGAGCCGCTTCCTGCACGCGCTGAATTACTGCATGGTGCTGCCCGGACCTGAAGCCCAGCAACTGGCCACCTATATCGGCTGGCTGCTGCATGGCATCAAGGGTGGACTGGTTGCGGGCGCCCTGTTCGTGCTGCCGGGCTTTCTCAGCATTCTGGTGCTCAGTCTGCTCTACGCTGGATTTCAGGAAGCGTCACTGGTGCAGGCCCTGTTTTTCGGTATCAAGGCGGCCGTGCTGGCGATCGTGATCCAGGCGGTGATCCGCATCGGCAAGCGCGTCCTCAAGAACGCCTACATGTACGCATTGGCGGTCGCCGCTTTCGTGGCGATCTTCTTCTTTGCCGTGCCTTTCCCGATCGTAATCGTTACCGCCGGATTGATCGGTCTGCTGGGTCGGCATGTCGATCCGGAACGCTTTGTGGTCATCAAGGGGCACGATACCCCCGAGGACGCCGGGCGTGCGATTGATGCCATGATGGAGGGCGGCGCGGCAAGCCATACCCGGGCGTCACGGGGGCGGGCACTCAAGGTGCTCGCCGTCTGGCTGCCGCTGTGGTTTGCGCCACTTGTCGCCCTGCTTGTGACCTTGGGCTATGAGGATGTGTTCACCCAGATTGGGCTTTTCTTCAGCAAACTGGCGGTTGTCACCTTCGGTGGCGCCTATTCGGTGCTGGCCTACATGGCCCAGGAGGCGGTACAAAACTATGGATGGCTGGCACCGGGGGAAATGCTGGATGGTCTGGGTATGGCGGAAACTACACCCGGCCCGCTGATCCAAGTGGTGCAATTCGTGGGCTTTATGGGGGCCTTCCGGGCTCCGGGAACGCTCGACCCCTTCACAGCAGGCATCTTGGCATCGGTTTTAGCCACCTGGGTCACCTTCGTTCCCTGCTTTTTGTGGATCTTCCTGGGCGCGCCGTATGTGGAAACACTGCGCGGCAACCAGGCGGTGAGCGCGGCGCTGTCGGCGGTCACGGCGGCCGTGGTGGGCGTGATGCTGAATCTCGCCATCTGGTTCGCGGTGCACGTCGCCTTTAACGAGGTTGAAACTGTACGGGCCTATGGTATGCTACTGCTGATACCCGCCTGGGGCAGCATCCACATTGTCAGCGTCGCGCTGGCCGCGGGCGCCTTTATCGCTATGTTGCGCTTTAAGGTGGGCATGTTGCCGATGATTTTAGTCAGCGCACTGCTGGGTATTGTGTACCATCTGTTATTTGCAGGCGTCCCGGCGGCGTAACCCCCCAATACAGCCAAAAATGTTTCACAGCAACAAAAAAAGAGGAATAGCCATGACAATGTCTCCGCTTCGAGCATTCATTCTAATGTGCGCTTTATTCATTCAAGCATCCATAACAATGGCCGACGATTCCGGCCGCCTCGATGATAAGGCCATTGGCCAGGCGGCTGGCACCCAGGCAACGGCCAAACCTGATGGCGTGGTGCGTATCGGCTGGAAGCGCGACGACGTGCCCGTCACCGTTGACGGTATGAAGTTCCCGCCGCCGGCGGGCCTCGGGAGTTGGGCCGCGTTCAAGGCCTTGCCGGAGGGTGGTGTTATGGTGATGGGGGATACGGTGGTGTTTGAGGATGAAATCACCCCGGCCATGGACGCCGCCTTTGCCCACGGCCTGGACATCACCGCGCTGCACAACCATTTCGTGTTCGACCGTCCGCCGGTTTACTTTATGCACATCGGCGGCCATGGACGAAACGCCGAGTCACTCGCCGAAGGCGTCAAGGCCATGTGGGATGCCATTAAACAAGTGCGTAAAAAGCATCCCGTACCGCAAGAACGATTTCCGGGTGATGTGCCCGATATCACCGGCAAATACAACACCAAGACGTTGGAAAAGATTCTGGATGCCGAGGGCAGCCTTAACGGGCAGGTGCTGAAATTCACGTTCGGGCGCAGCGCCAGAATGCACGGTGTGGAATTTGGCGCATCCATGGGCCTGTCCACCTGGGCCGCCTTCTCCGGGAATGAGAAGCAGGCGGTCGTCGATGGGGATTTTGCCATGACCGCGGACGAGATCCAGCCGGTGATGCGGACGCTGCGTCAGGCGGGCATCCACATCGTGGCGCTGCACAACCATATGACCGGTGAAACGCCTTCCTACTATTTCCTGCATTATTGGGGCAAGGGCAAGCCCGAGGATCTGGCGAAAGCGATACGGGCAGCGCTGGAGACGCAAAGATGAATTGAGAGTGGGATTCGTGATTTGTCGGGTTATACGGGGTCGATCAGCGTGACCAACTTTTCCATCAATATCAGCGAGGCATTATTCGAAAGTTGCTGGCCTTCTTCGATGTACTCCCAGACCGTTGCATCGCTTTTCCAGCCGCCTTGTTTCTTGATCAGCTCGAAGTCTACCCGTTCTCGAGCCGCCGAAGTGGAGAGGCCGCGGCGAAAACTGTGACTGCTCAACTCGGGCACGAAGTCGAACTGACAGGCCTTGCCCAGGGTTTTGAGCAAGTCATTAATTGCCCCTGGGTTCAGAGGCCTGGGCGTCACCTGATCCCAGCGGTTAACCGGCCTAAAGAGCGGGCCGCTATCAATCTCAGCGCTATCCATCCAGGCCTTGATTGCTGTAGCCGGACAACAACCTGGTGTACCGAAAGGTAAGGCGCGGGCCAGCCCTGTCGCCTGTTGATCCGTTTTGGAGCGCGGCAACCGGATGATCAGGCCTTCCGGCTCCCAATTCAGATCACTGATTTGAATGGCCACCAGTTCGCTGCGACGAAAAGCGCCGAAAAAGCCGGTCAACACCAGGGCGATATCCCTATGCTTCTTTTTGCTATCCGGCAAACACCGCAGGTAATCCACCATTTGTGCGATGTGTTCCAGGCGTAGGGCCTTGGCCTTGCGTTTGGGTTGGCCATGAGTGCGACGAATGCCTTCCATGGTTTTCCGCACCAGGGGATCGCGCACCGGATCAGTGACGCCTTGGTAATGGTGCCACTGGCTAATGGCGGTGAGGTGGAGATCTAACGTCCGGGCGTTGAGCGATTCGGCCCTGGCGAGCAGATAGCGCACCACCGTATCTCGGTCAGTCGGCAACCGGCCACCCCATTTCTCAAATTGGCGAATGGCGGATCGGTAGGCCTTGCGGGTGTTATCGGAGGTGGCCGCCTGGAGGTAGTGCCGCAGTGACTCGGATTCCCGATGAGCAATCTGGTTCGATTCCTCATTACGTAATGCTAAGTCGGTGGCCATTTTGGGTGGTTTGGTGTTCATGAATTGGATTCCTATCGGTGTCACCAGAAAGGCGGCTATGTACCGGCGTTACAAGCAGAAGATTTTCAGCTTAATACCATAGCCAACGATAACCTTGATTATCGAAGGTTAAAAATTGAAACTCAAGAAACTTTGATAAGCATAAATATAATGTTATATTACGTGTTACATAATACGTTACTAAATAGTTTGAGAGGAAATCTCCCTATGGCACGCGCCGGAGTCACTTTCCACGATGTCGCCAAAGCCGCCGAAGCCATCAAAACCCAAGGCCAGGAGCCTACGGTGGATCGAGTGCGGGAACATATGGGCACCGGCAGCAAAAGCACCATCGCGCCGCTGCTCAAGCGTTGGCGATCAGACAACGGAGAGGCAGCCGATATCGGTGGACTCCCGAACGACCTGGTGGAGGTAGTGAAATCACTCCACGAGCGGGTACAGCAGATGGCCGACCACCGTATTGAGGAGACCCGTCAGGAATTTGAGGCGTCAAATAAAGAACTCCGCAAAGAATTGGCCGATTCCAAAAACACCATCGCGCAACTTACTGCCCGACAACAGGATCTTGAGAGCCAGATTGAACGGCAGAACAAAGAAAAAAGCGCGTTAGACAAGTCTCTGGAAGATGTGCGTATCAGCCTGGTCAAAGCCGAGGCCCAACGAGACGAAGCCATTGTGCGAACCGCTGAATTAAAGGAAAGTATTGCGGAACTTAAGCAGGAAAATAAGGACATCCGCGATCATTTTGAACATTATCAGCAGCGCACTGCCGAAGACCGTCAGCAAGAACGCGAACAGTTCCGGATCGATACCCAGGGGTTGAAAGACCAGATGCAGGAACTGCAACACCGGTTCGACCAGGCTGAGTCAAGAGCGTCCGAGTTATTTGATGCCAATGCGCAGTTACAAAGCAATGCCGATAAACTTGAACAGACCAATGCGACGCTAAACAGGGATTTGAACGGAAAGGTAGATGAGACCCAGAACCTGAAGCGCAACCTTGAAGACGCCATGACGAAGAACCAGGAATACCAGCATAAAAATGAGCAATTGGCAGAAAAAATAGCAGCTCTCACTGCTCAGAAAGCAGATGTCGATAAGGAATTGGCCGTGTTATCCCAAGCTTTGAAGGCCACCAAAACCGAGTTGAAAACCATCCAGGATAAAGTGACGTATCTGACCGATGAGAACAAGGTAATTCTTCAGGAAAAGGCGATGATCCTAGGACAATTCAAACAACTCCAGGGTTCGCTATGAAAAAGGCTGTCACAGCATTGAATATTCGGTAATGTTCCAAAGATGACCAAGTTTTAAGGGCAAATGCCGGGTTAGCGGCTATCTGACGGAAACCTACGGTTTCGAGGGTGCCACAGGATTCAAAACCGTAGGTTTTCGTTCAAATGCCCCCGCTGGTCCCATCTGCCTTCATCGCGTTAGAGCGTGCGCATATTCTGGGTCAACGTTATCTTATTCCTCATATACACGCTCATCTTTTAATGTTGAAGATCGGACTAAAACAACGGGATGTCCGTGAAATTTTTGGACAACTGCTCAGGATCGTTGCAACAATCCCAGGCTATCTTTTGGGGTGGGTGCCAAAAGGTAATACCGGAGGTAGTAACGTATCGGCGCTCAAACCTATGCCCCTCCCTCCCGATCTCGCGCCGGTTTTAGCCGATTACAATGTATGGCGTGATGTGATGAAGCGAGCAATAATCTTTTGTGTGATCGCACTGTGCGTGATTGCTTCATTGTTTATTTTTGACGCTCGCCACCAGTCATCCGCTAGTGCATTATCGCAATACTGGACATCTCAGCGCTTTACACCCATATCGATTGGAGAAAGTACACACAGACTGAGTGTCACGCCCGTGGTTAATTTTTATGGGGAGCCGGGGTTTGCCACAGAGGCTGGTGTTTCATACTTAGTGCAAACGGATAAGCACACCGTGTTATTTGATCTGGGACACAACCGACAACAAGCACAAGAATCTCCACTTGAGCAAAACTTACAGCGCCTTGATGTAAACACTGATGAACTTGATACTGTTTTTATTAGTCATTTCCATCGTGATCATATTGGTGGGCGTACATGGGAAGAAAAAAGCAGTATAGGCTTTGGTTTTAACCAACCAGCACTGGTGAATACGTCTATTTTTGCCCCCATCCCACTTAGCTATCCTGGCAAGGATGTAACGACTATCGACAAGCCGACGATACTCATGGATTCACTGGCGTCAACCGGCCCCATTCCTCGACAGCTAGTCTTGGGCCGAGTTGACGAACAAGCCTTGGTGATCCATCTCGAAAACAAAGGACTCGTGGTAGTTGTCGGGTGTGGTCATCAAACACTGACTGCGCTGATAACCCATATTGAAACACATTTTGAGGCTCCTCTATATGCGTTAATCGGCGATGTACATTTTCCACTTGAAACAGGCCGGCTGCATATTGCTGGTATAGATATACAGCGTCGTTTGGCGTCAGGTAGCGGGCTTTTTTCTCCCATCAGTAAACAAGATGTACTTAATGATATTGCGTTAATGTCACAAAAATTCGACATAGTTGCGTTAGGTGCTCACGATACAAGCGACCAAGCATTGGTATTGGTTGAGGAACACTTTACCGGCGAATTCATACCCGTTCGCGCCGGTAAACCCATACATTTTGATGAGTTTGTTACAAGACTAGAGGAGGCACGCTAATGTCACCTATCAACGCCACTTATTTACAAGCCACTCCCCTACTTGATTTCGATACGCCCGCTATTCAGACGCTTATTGCCGAAAAGGAGTGGCAGTCACTGACTACCTCTGAGCGTATTGGTGCTATTTACCACTTTATACAAAACGATGTCGCATTTGGGTATAACAAACGTGATGATATAGCTGCTTCGGAGGTGCTTAAAGATGGTCTTGGTCAATGCAATACCAAGGCAACCTTACTGATGGCACTGTTAAGGGCAACCGGTATTGCATGTCGTTTGCATGGGTTTACCATCGATAAGCGATTGCAAAAAGGTGCTATCACGGGCTTACTGTATATACTCGCCCCACGGCTAATCATTCATAGCTGGGTAGAAGTACAACATGACAAAGAGTGGATCTCGTTGGAAGGCTTTATTCTCGATAACGGCTATTTAAACAGTGTTCAAAAGCGATTCCCAAAAGCTACGACGTTTTCAGGTTACGCCATCGCCACTAAAAACCTGCAATCACCTAACATTGCTTGGTGTGGAAAAAACACTTTCATTCAAAGTGAAGGGATTGTCGATGATTTTGGCATTTTTGATTCTCCCGATACGTTTTATCAAGCCCATGGTAATAATTTAAAGGGATTCAAATCCTTTTTATATGAAAATATTTTACGGCATAGTTTGAACCGGCGAATCGACTACATCCGTTCAAACAAGCTTTAGGAGAGCACAATGAATAACCAACAACGTAAGAGTAAAGTCTTTATTTCACATGCCATTTTTAACCGCATTTGGTTGCTGGTAATTGGCCTGATATTCATTATCAGCGCTATATCACATAGCTTTATTTGGGAACAATCGGTTGTACACAACTTGCTATTTCATCCTCTGATTATTCTCGTCGGATTAGGCCTTTTTGCGCTATATTGTCAGTCTCGAGAATGTTCTAAACTGTAATATAAACAGCGCAATTAATAAGAGGGCACTCGAACTCATATCGAATGCCCCAGCTCAGTACACAACAAGCTTTTTGTAAACCAATCGAAACAAAACAGGCAGCACTACCAGTGTTAGCAAGGTTGACGATATTATCCGCCGATGACCACTGTGGCCAAAGGCCGTTATACCTCTGCGCCAGTATCCACGTTGATCGGCATGGGCACGAACACAAGGCTTGCTGCCAATGCGGCCATCAATATCGGCCGTAACCGCGTTAGTGCGCTGTCAATAATTGAACGAACCAATTCCCCTGTTTCTTCCAGTATTTGTCTGATATGAACAATGAATAGGTGACATGACTCAATAGTTTAAGCACTCTAGCTTGGCTAGAGCGTAAATCTGAGAGACACATAAAATGATAATAAGCGATTTATCGATACAACGATAAGCCATAATAAAGCGATGCTGAACTTACTAAGAAAAGTCTCTTCGGTATTGGCGGCTGATCATGTTGCGTGTATTTGTTCCAGCTGCTAACCGTGTTTTAGTTTTACATACAAATTAACGGTTACCAAAGGTGCATAACACTAATCCCGCAACAATAATGCGGAATTAGTGCATTTCTGTCTAAAAGTATACACTAGAACCGATAATTTACGCCAATTTCAAACGAACGCTCAGGGCCAACATAAATACCTTGTCGCATGCCGGTGATGTAGCGTTTATCAGTTAGGTTTTTGATAGCGCCGAATACCTTCATATTTTTGTTAACGGTATAACTAGCGTTTACATCTAACAAGGTATAAGCAGGTAACAAGCCACCCCAAATGCCACCCGCGGCATCATCAGGTATGTCTACTGTGTTGCTTGCATCACCATATTGTTCGCCTCGATGATGCACGGTTAATGCCCCGCTTAACTTATCACTTTCATAACTCAAAGCAACATTGGCAATTACTTTTGGCGCATACGGAAGTCGGTTTCCACTATTTTCTCCTGTTTTAAATTCTGAAGTTGGGATAAACGTAGCGTTAGTATCAATATAAAAGCCACTACCAATATCATAGGCTAACAGCAATTCCATACCTAAATGTTCAGTTTCACCGCCGTTGGACTGAGACAAATTAGGGTCGCTATTACCCGTTACCACTTGATTGCTAAAGTCCATGATAAAAGCGGCTGCTTCATAAGTAATGTCGTCCTGCTTTCCTCTGAGGCCTAGCTCATAGTTAGTTGAACGCTCTCCATCTAAGTTTTGATCGCTCAGCCCGTCAAGTGCCACACCGTTTGAAGCGGGCGAGAAAGCGCGGTAAACACCACCATAAATTTGTGCCGAATCATTCAAGTCGTAAGTTGCGCCAACACCGGGTAGAATTTCGGTGTTGCTGGTTGTTGCTTCTGCATTATCGTTGGTTAGTATTATTCTTTTTTGCTCATAGGACTCTACTCTAAGGCCGGGTGTAAAAGCAAAAGCATTGCTTAATTGAATACGGCTTTGGGCATAGCCGGCATAGCTTTGCGCCGAATCAATACGGTGGCGATCGTTTGCTCCTGTGCGATCGGAGCTGCGCAGCGCTCGAATTCGGGTGTCGTTTGACTCCTCTTGCATGAAACGTAAGCCAAATTCACTGTTGGCTTCTACACCCATAAGGCTGTGTTCTAAAGTCAAGCGAGTTTCTATTCCAACGCGCTCAAACGAGCGATTATTTCCGGTTAAACTGTCGGTATATACCCAACTATTGGCCTCGTTTGAGGCCTCAGTATCAACACTATAACGCCAATAATCGCGGCTCACGTCACTCCAATAAACAAGGGTGTTTAGGGTTGCGTCGTTAGATAATGACCATTCGTGATTAATATCAAACGCTGTACGCTCGGTTAAGTAGTAATCGTCTGGTGCAGGGTTGTAGTCTTCACCCGCTTCATACTCAGCTAGTAATAATCCACGATAAGAGATATTTGCGTCATTTTCATAACGCGATAGTTTAATGCCTAACTTTTGACCATTGTCAAAAATAACACCAGCTTTTGCCATTACATCGGTCATATCATAGCCTTTATCCATAAAGCCATCGCTGCTAGCGCGGGTTGCTAAAACACCAGCAAATGCATCCTCGTCTTCGTTTTTGCCACCCGCTTCTACAGTAATTTCTTGCATATTAAAGGAACCAGCACGGCCAGTGAGGATGACACCATCATCGGGTGTTTTAGTTTTATAATTCACTACGCCGCCTATTGTGGATGGGCCATAGCGAAGTGAAGCTGAGCCTTTCAGTACTTCAATTTGACTTACACGCTGAATACGGGGATTAAAATAACGGGCGTTACCAATAAAAAGACCCGGTGCAACGGGCACGCCATCTTCTAAAAGTAGAGACTTAGATTCACTTGCTGAAAGGCCCCGAATACCAATGTTAGACACTATGGCAGTTTCTTCTTCACTTTTAATATTCACACCGGGAATACTTCGCAAAACATCTTGTGTCGACAAGGGTTGAATTTTATCAATTTGATCTTGATTGATAATAACAACGCTACCCGTTTGTTTTAAAAGAGCGGAGGTGCTGTCGCCTATTACGCGAATAACTTCTATAGCAGGCATTATTTTGTCACCCGCCTCGCCTACATCGGGTGTTTCTTGAGCTAGTGAACTGAAAGATAGTAGTGCGGTCGAAACTGACAAAGTTAAGCGCGTTAGCTTTGTTTGCATAAAAAGTATTCCTTGGTGGGTAGTGATAAGGTAAAAAAGAAGTTGCATTAATTAGCTAATGATAATACGAATACCTATCATTAGCAATATGGCGCACAACCAATGTCGCAATGACTGATAATTTATACTTTAGTAAATCACGTAATGAGTAATATTAGACACGTGAATTGTATGACGTTAAAACGGGAGTTCTAGATTGACGGTCGTATTCCGATTTACTTAAACATTGAATTCTCGAAATCAGGGAAAAAGTGTGCTAAGTCTCACCTGAACTGGTGTTCAAGTGATGCCAGAATAGTGTCCAATTCCCCTAGCCTGGAACAGATCTAATTGGCGTTTTCTGCAATGATTAATGCGGTAGACTGGTGCGAGCAAGAATAGACGCTGTCCGACTAAAAAACGAGATGAATAGAGGCGGATATTGGACATCGAAAACCCTTGAACCGCCAGAACCAAGGGGAAACGCATATTATTGTTTACTTGACAGGGCAGCTTAATGGGTGAACCCCTTATAAAGTGATAATCAGCCTGCCGATGCTCATCGCACACAGCAGGCCAGCTGAGCTTAGGAAGGCGCTCTTGCCATATCTTTTAACTTCCCTTTTGAAAACCAGGCGAATAGCACAGGTAATACAAATAGAGTTAAAAATGTAGCGGTTACCAAGCCACCAACGATTACACTCGCTAAAGGCTTTTGGATTTCAGCACCAACGCCATTAGACAGTAACATTGGAATAAGGCCTAGCGCAGATGTAATCGCTGTCATCAATACAGGGCGCAGTCTTGATGTAGCACCATCAAATACGGCGTCAGATACCGATAACCCGTCTGCAACACGCTGATTGATGCTTTCTACCATCACGACTCCGTTTAACACCGCTACGCCGAATAGGGTAATAAAACCTACGGAGCTCGGCACAGAAAGATATTGACCTGATAACCAAAGTGAAAATACCCCCCCGATAACAGCCAATGGTACATTTACAAGTATCAACATTGCCTGACCAAATGAAGCAAAAGCAAAGTACAATAATAAAGCTATTAACCCCAAAGAAAGTGGCACAACCAATGATAGTCGCTTCTGCGCTCGTTGCTGATTCTCAAATTGCCCGCCAATATCCACTGAATAGCCAGTAGGCAGTGCTAGCTGCTCATCAATAGATTGACGAATATCTGCCACCACGCTACCCATGTCTCGACCTTGAACATTTGCCTGGATAACAACTCGCCTCTGTACGTCATCACGTCTGACTTGCGGTGGACCAGAAGCAATCGTCACTTCTGCAACATCTCCTAAACGAACCCATGCACCTGACGGAGTTTGTAAGCGCAAGTCGGCTATCGTTTGACTGTTATTTCGAAATTGTTCAGCAAGCCTGACATAAATATCATAGCGCTCATTACCATTGATGATTTGGCCAGCGCTGGCTCCACCTAAACCTTCGCTTACGAGCTCCATTACATCACCCACGGCCAACCCATAGCGCGACAGAGCGCGGCGATTCGGTGTCACAATCAGTTGAGATTCACCGGCAATTTGCTCCATAGCAACATCTCTTGCACCTTCAACTTCTTTTACTAAAGCTTCAATGGCTTGGCCTTTTTCAGCCAAGATGTCAAGATCAGGTCCAAATAATTTAATGGCAAGTTGAGCTCTTACACCCGATAACAACTCGTCCACTCTTGTCGCGATAGGTTGAGAAAAATTGAAGAGCAAACCCGGATGTTGCTCCATTTTTTCTTCCATTAACGCTTGCAGTTCATAGCGGTTACTTGCACTTGTCCATTCAGGCACTGGCTTTAACCCGATATAAATTTCGATATTGTTTACAGGCTCAGGATCGCCTCCTATTTCGGCGCGACCGATACGCGACAATGTATAGGTGACTTCTGGAAACCCCATTAATATATTCTCAAGCTTAGGGGAGACCTCTAGGGCAGTATCTAAACTAGATGAAGGCGCTAAAGTAACACGCAAGTTAATGGTGCCCTCTTCCAGTTCTGGTACAAACTCTGTGCCAAGCCGAGGAAGCACTACACCAGCAGCGACTACCATAATTGCAGCAATTCCAATCACTACTTTTTTATGCAAAATTGCCCACGATAGCCCTTTGCGATACCCCGCGTCTAAAGGTTTCAACACAACGCTTTCTCGTGGTTTCACGCCTTTTTTAAATAGATACGTCGCCAATGCCGGTACAATAATCAGTGCAACTAATACCGCCGAAAGCATGGCCAACATAATACTAATAGCCATTGGTTGAAATAATTTTGCTTCAACGCCTTCAAAGCTAAACAAAGGCATGAATACCACAAGGATTATGGCTGTTGCGAAGAAGATAGGCCGGGCTACCTCCTTGCCCGCTTCTTGTAATCGCAAAGCGATACCGTGCGTATCATGGGACGAGTCTAATGGATCATCATCTTCAACATGTTCACCCAATTGTCTCTTGTGATCATGCTCAGCATCAGTGTGAGTCAAGTGTTTAAACATGTTTTCAACCATTACCACTGAGCCATCTACTAGCATGCCGATTGCCACTGCAATGCCCCCAAGCGACATAAGGTTGGCAGAAAGTCCAAACCACGACATGACCATTAAGGCAATACCAATAGAAATAGGGATCGAAATCAGGACTAAAAACGTGGCTCGTAGATTCATCAAAAATAAAGCTAGAATAACAATAATAAATACGAACGCTAACATTAGCGCATTTACAACCGTATCCACGGCTTGAGTAATTAAGTCAGCTTGATCGTAGAATACTTCAAAACTCACGCCATCAGGCAATGCTTGGTTAATTCGCTGAATACGAGCATTGACGCCATCAATTGTGGCTTTCGTGTTAGCTCCCATGCGCTTAAGTACAATGCCTGAGACGACTTCACCTAAGTTTTGAATGTTACCGTCGGCGTCTTTTCTGGTCATGGTGGCAGCACCCTGACGAATTTCGCTACCTAACTCAACGTTCGCCACATCGGATACAGTAATCGTTGTTCCGTCTACGGTTTTTAAAGGTACCTGACGTAATTGCTCTAACCCTTCCTCGCCATGATCTAACCAGCCAGTGCCTCTTATCACAAGTTGCTCCTGCCCTCGGTTCATATACCACCCCCCCACATTGGTATTATTCCGCTCAAGTGCTTCCATCACTATATCTTGAGTCAAGCCATATCCAAGTAATTGAGATGGATTGAGGTTAACTTGGTATTGGCGTACTTCCCCACCAAAAGAGAGCACATCCGTTACGCCATCGGCAGGAAGCAGCAGCAATTTCACCACCCAATCATTTAAACTACGCAACGCCATAGCGTCTAGGCCTGAATCGGGCTCAGCCAACAATAGATACTGATACACTTGCCCCAATCCTGATGTGTTGGGTCCCATTTCTGGCGTACCGACGCCCTCGGGAATTAACTCTTTAGCCGCTTGCAGACGCTCGAATACCAATTGACGTGCAAAATAGATATCTGTGTCCTCGCTAAACACAACGGTCACACCTGAAAGACCTGTTTTGGAAATAGAGCGCACTTCCATCACATCCGGTAAGGCATACATCACCGCTTCTATTGGATAAGTAATTAACTGCTCTACTTCTTCGGCAGCTAACCCCGGTGCTTCTGTATTGACAGATACTTGCACGTTGGTGACATCTGGAAATGCATCCAAATTCAGTTTTGGAATAACAAAAACCGCGCTGACTATTAACGTTGTCAGAGCAATCACCACTAACAAACGATTAGTAACAGCCCAATCAATTAATTTATTAAACATAAAGACTCCTCCTAATTAGTGGTTGTGTGGGTCAAAACCGCCTTTAGCGATTTGTGAAGCGACAAAAAAAGCACCTTCGCTTACTACGCGAGAACCCGGCTCTACACCGGTTATTTCCCGCAAGCCACCAAGCGCTCTTCCAAGTTCAACTTCGACGGGTAAAAACTCGCCGGGATGATCTTCTACAAATACCATCCAGTCTCCATCGGGCCCTCGCATTAGCGCACTTTCTGAAACAGCCATTACCGGCATTTTTGTCAGAAAACGGAAATACACCTCGGCAAATTGACCAGGATGCAAACGATGTTCAGGGTTGCTCACTAATAGCCGAACCGTTCTCGTTCGAGTAATTGGGTCAATGGTATGTGCCTCTTGTGTAACCGTTGCATCAACTGTGAAGTCTCCCACTTTGATTTGTGCCGGAGAACCTGCACCTAACCGCAGGTTAATATTCGATGGTAGATGCGCTTCTACCCAAAGTTCACTTTCATCTGCCAACGAGATCAACGGCTCTCCCGCATCAATACGCTGACCTTGTTCAAACGAGTCACTGAGTACCGCGCCATCAATTTCAGCACGTAAGCTATATTCTCCTAATGCTATTGATTGCTGTGAGGTGAGCGTTTTCAAATCTGCATCGGATAAACCATATGAGATTAATACTGCACTAGCCGCTTCAAAATTAGCTTTTGCATCAATGTAGCGCTGCTCTCCAACAGTTTTTCGACCAAGTCCTTTTACTCTTTCCCATTCTGGATATGTTGTTCGGTAATTGGCTTGTGCTTGCGCAACGGTTTCGCTAAAAAGCGTGACAAGCACTTGGCCTTTATTTACCCTGTCTCCCAATGCCACATGACGACGCGTGACAACGGATGCCACTCTGGGTGATACTCTATAGCTGCTATAGCCGTTTGATAATATTTCACCCGGTGCATACAAAGTATAATTGACAATTTTGGGGCTTAGTGTGCTTACTTTAATGTTGGCTAATGCCATTTGATTGGAGTCTAGCGATGCAGAAGCAGATTCATCATGCTCTTCATCGTCTTTATTCTCGCTTTCACCTTTATCATGAGCATGTTCGCTTTCGTGATCATCATGTTCATCGGCCCCCTCGCCTCCGTGCTCATCATGCTTTTGACCATCTTGTAGTTCATGTTCTTCATGACCATCATCAGTATGTTCGTCATGCTTATCTTGTATGCTTTTATCAATTCTTGTTACCGTTTCATTGTGAGCATGCTTTTGATCAGACTCTTGTGCGAAACTTGGTGCAGCGCCGACATATGAGGCGATGAAAACTGCTAATACTGTTTTATTCATTTTGTTAATCCTGATGATCAATAGAGAAATCGTGTTGAACTGGGGGCAAGTCGATAAGGCGACCTGATTGCAGCATGAGATTTTTCAATGCTATGCGCGTTTGCTTTTCCAGCTCTATGCCAGACAGTAAGCTTTCTGCGCGTTGATTCAGTGCTAGCAGGTAATTAGTTGTTGATAAATCGCCACTTCGCCACTGCTTTTCTAACAAATTAGCACTACTCTCGATGCGACTCTTTACGAGCGATTGCCATTGTGAAAACTGCTGGTTGTAGCTTTGCCATGCGCCAAACGCACCTTGTAAATCGAAACGTAGTTTCTGATACTGCGCTCTAAAACGTGCTTCGGTTTCTAACGCCATTCGTTCAGCGGAACGAGTTTCTGCACTGTAATTATTACGAATGTTTAACGGTATAGAAAAGGTCAGTCCAACGACGTTTTCTCGCTCTTCCCGCCCCGCATTAATACCAAAAGTAGGATTTGCTTTTGCATTACGTCTAGTGACTTCTGCTTCTTCTTTTTGCGTGAGCCATTGCGCATAAGCTTTAGCTATTTTGGGGTGCTTTAGTAATTCTTCATCAGACGGATATGCAACTTTAGAAGGCCAAAACTCGTCCGGTATCCGCCCTCGCTCTGGCTCCCAATCAGGAAGTAACTCACGCACTATTGCTTCGGCCATTTGAAGTTGAGCCTCTGATCCCGCCACCTGAGCAAATTGTTTCGACAACGACAAAAAGGTAAGCTCTGCATCGATACTGCCTAGATCACCGGCTTCTTGGCGTATTTCGACTAATTCAAGTAACGAATTAAGTTGCTGTTGTTGTGATTTGGCAATAGACGCTGCGCGTTTTGCTGCATGCCAATTAATTAATGCGTCGATAGCATCGGCTGATTTGTTTAAAACGACTTCTTGGTATTGAGCTTGTGCAGCAGTGCGCATAAAACCGGCTTTTTGTCGCCTTGCGCCTTGCCTGTCCCAAAGGTCGATTGTCTGTTCAATACCTACGCTGTAGTCATTGTTATCGCCATTTCGCGCATAATCAGTTGACAATTCAGGGTTATAAAGTGCTTGCTCAGAAGCTTCCGCAAGCGCCCCAGTACTGAACAATTGTTCTTTAGCCGCTATAATGTTGGGATGTTTATTTATCTGCGATGATAACCAGTTTTCCCAGCTTTGATTTTGAGCGTGAGCAAAAAATGGAAGAAACAATACGCAAGCGCATAAAAGTTTAAGTCGGTTAAATATCGTTGAATCAAGAGCCTTGTATACATTGGTTGATTCTGCCTGAGTGTTTCGCGTGAAAATACATCGCGCGACGAAAAGTGACCACATGAATAATTGGTCACGCTCATTACGATGAGTGAAATTCATAATAAATCCTAAAATATGATAAAAACGGACAACGCGGATACACGTTCCGCGATGCAATCAATATACTTCCTAGGATTGGTATTTGGGTGGTCGTAATAGGCGGTTGATGGCTGCGTCTAAGACTGCATCCAAATAGTTGAAGTTGTGGCCGGACGCCACCTCATTAAGGTTATTGATGCTGTGATGACCTACCCATTGGGCATGTGAGCCGTGGCAGTGTCCGCAGTGGTGGCAATCGGCAGGATTATGGTGACCCCTTGCGTCATCTTCACTGATATCTATTTCAGGGCTTACCGAGGCGTTGCTGCTATGCTCGGCATGATCATGCTCGTGTTGCAGGTGTTCAGTGTCTATTGCATGAAAATCCAATGAATTAGCTACAGCAGAAAACGACTGAAATACGATCAGCATGATCATGATGTAGCTTGTTCGTTTAAGTTTCTTCATCTCAAGTAGTCTATCAGTTGCTTTACGCCTCGTCACGGCATTGTTCATCCGCAAACTCAAACTCGACTGTCGTATGCTCAAAATTATATTTCTTGAGTGAGTGCTGTACGTCATTTTTAAGCGTTTGAATATGCTCTGTGGACACATCTCCAACTAACACTAAGTGAACGGTCATCACATTGCGCTCACCATCGAGCGACCAAATATGAAAATGGTGTAGGTCACTGACGTGTTCATTTGACAACAAATCATCTCGGATGCGTTCAAGTTGCGCTTTATCGGGCGTGGCTTGCAAAAACAACATTAAGGTTTGTTTTAAATTACGGATCACATTGAAAAGAATAAATAAGGTAAAACCGATGGATAAAATGGGATCTAAAATCGCCCAAGGCTTGAACATCAATACAATCGATACGATAAATACGGCCACCCAACCCAGGACATCTTCGAGTAGGTGCCAATTGAGCACACGCTCATTAAGCGAATTTCCTTCACTGAGTTAGTAGGCAGCATAACCATTTACTGCGATACCAAAGATCGACAATAACAACATCCCTTCAGCCTGTGGCATTTCGGGCTCAGACAGTCTGGGAATGGCTTCAAATAGTATCCAAACGGAACCAATAGTCAGTACAACGCCATTAATTAATGCACCCAGAAGTGAAAACCGTTTGTATCCATAAGAAAATGTACGATTAGCATCTTTTTCACTGAGCTTGTTTAAACCCCATGAGGTTCCAATAGATAAACTATCGCCTAAATCATGAACAGCATCCGCCATGATAGCGGTACTGTTGGTTAACCAGCCACCAATGAATTCGATAATAGTGAACACCACATTTAGGAAAAACGCCCAACCAATTCGCCTGGAGGCATCGCTCGAATGTCCATGTGAATGATCGTGACTATGATTGTGGTTATGATTGTGAGCGTGCATGATTAATTTTTTCTAAAATGGCGGTATTTTCAGGTGAAATTGGCATCAGTTTAAAAGGGCTGACATTCGTACCGCCGGTATTGCCTTCTGGAACTAACCCAACCGCAGTCTTAGTGATCGCACCGATGAGCCTAAATACTTGTCCCGGTACCTCTTTTAGGTCACCGCTTTTTAGGCCATACATAAGCATTTTATAGTGCACAAGCGTATGATAATACGTCGAGTGCTGACCGGTTACGTGGGCATCTTCTAGCGCCATAAAGCCTTTTTCATCATCTTTACTGGCAAAGAATTTATGTGCCTGATTCAACTTATTAGTCACATGAGGTTGTGCAGCTTGTTTAAAATTCATCTTTATCCTCCACAAGTTGATGGGTTCGCCTGAAGTTCTTGTTTTGCGGATTTTAGTATTAGAAAAGCCCCTCTTAATACGAGGACAGAAACGATTAAGCCTATGATCAAATCAGGCCAACGAGTATCAAATAAATAAACCATGCCACCTGCCAGAATGACCCCCATATTGGCAATGACATCATTAGCTGAAAATATCCAGCTTGCACGCATATGTACTTCACCATTTTTTTGCTTACGAATAATGGCTAGGCAAATGACGTTGGCAATCAGTGCCACACAGCCCATCCCAATCATTAAACTTGAAACCGGCTCACTACCACAAGTAGCGCGGTGAACAATGAATCTCATCGTTAAATTTGCAGGCGGATTTTTTTGAGTGATGCTGCCACATCTTTGGCTAATTGTCTATAAAAGTTTTCCTCATATTCAACCAGTGAAATATCGCCTATAGGTTCTAGCAGGCGTTTGTTGTTGAATCAATCAACCCAATCTAATGTTGCAAGCTCAACTTGTTCTAGCCATTTCCATGTGCCCATTCAGCTTGTCCCAGTACGCCTAAAATCAACTATGTTTGTACGGATCCCATCACACGCCAGCCGACAATATTTCGAGAGAACACATCGATAACGAACGCCACATAAACAAAGCCTGACCATTTGGCAACTTAAGTAAGGTGTTTTGGATAATTAGAACATTACACTCTGGGCTACTAGCAATGTATATTGCCCTGTGTGGTCACAAGCATATTTGCATATTAATCTTATTTCGAAGCTCAAGATTAATATGCAAAACAACTACTGACTGTCTATGACTGTAATTAAAGTTAGCCGATAGATACAAGTCAAACAGTATTGTTTTAACTATCTTCTGTTTCTTAAGAGAGACTAAAAAGGTGGATTTTAATGGCGGATATACCAACGATATGTAAAGTAGGAGCGTGTGAAAAGTTTTGTGGTTTATTGGCAAATGTAAATGATGGCAAGCTAATAGACGTTAAATTCGATCCTAAGCACCCGGTCACTGCTGGTTGTGGCTGCATTAAGGGAAAGCATGTCCCTGATTATCAAAATGATCCTGACAGATTACTTTACCCTCAAAAAAAGCTTGGTGATTCATGGCAACAAATCACTTGGGATGGTGCGATCGAAGAGATTGGAACTAAACTTAATGCGCTAGCGACAGAGCATGGTCCAACTGCCATATCAACGTATTGGGGTAACGCATCAGATAGTTTATCAATATTGCTATCAACAGCATTTTGTCATGCGTTCGGCTCTCCAAATTCCATGAATGTACTATCCCTGGAATATACTGACAGAGGGGCGGTAGCCGATCGCGTTTATGGGAACGAAAATTTTATTCTTCAGTATGATCTGGAAAACGCTGAATTTGGCCTTTTATTAGGTACAAATCCATTTGAAACTCAAGGAATGACTCTGCTGCAGCGCAGGCCCTCAATTCAACAAGATCTGTTAAAACTAGCGAAACGAGGTTGCCTTGTTGTCGTTGACCCACGTATGACACGTACAGCAAAAATCGCTAACCAACATCTCGCCATCAAACCAGGAACAGATCTTTATTTGCTGCTGGGTATGCTTCGACACATCATTGTCGAAAAATTATATGACTCAGAATTTTGTAATAAATATACCGTTGGCTTTGAATCAATAGTATCAATTATTAATAATATCGAACTAGATACATGCATTGCCTCGACCGACATACCTCTTGCTACCATACACAAACTTGCTGAAGAATTTGCAAAATCAGATGGTGCATTTATTACTACACGAGTGGGTGTCCAAACCTCTCGCAACTCGACGTTAACAGAGTGGGCAGTTGTGATTCTTAACGCAATAACCGGCAATATAGATAGGCTGGGGGGGCTATTTTTCAACCACGGGGCAATTGATATCCCAAGACTAGTGAAGAAATTTTCCCATCGCATGAACAAAGCCCATTCGGCGCTTGGTAATTATCCACCCATTTTTGCAGGGTTGCCTGCATCCGAATTTGCAGAAAACGTATTATCTGAGAGAGAAGATAGGATACGAGCTTTGGTTGTGGTGGCTGGTAACCCAGTCATCTCTTTTCCAAACACAAAAAAAATGGAACAAGCACTCAAAAAACTTGAGCTACTCGTATGTATTGACATTTATCGATCTGATACTGGGGCATTTGCGCATTACAACCTTCCTGCTGCTACCGAATATGAAAAAGGAGGCATACACTTTATGACGTCAAATTTTGAAGCCAAGCCCTACGTAGAGTGGCGCCCAAAACTAGTTAAACCCAGAGGCCAAGCTAAACCAGAATGGGATATTTACAAAGCGCTTTCAAGATCTGCAGGCGTCCCCTTTCTGAACGACCCTTTGGCTGACAAAGCTTCGAAAATAATGGAGTGGTTCAAAATCACCTTTAGCTCAGATTTTCTTTACCGGATGGTGCTGCCCAGTAAAACGAGTTTCAGCAAATTGAGAAATAGTGACTATGGCATCCATACAGGGAATATAGAATGGGGCAAATTTTTGAATCATACGCTAGAAACAGAATCCAGAAAAATTGAGCTTGCCCCCAAAGATTTAGTTGAAGGTGTTCAAAAGGCTGTATCGGATCATGATTTCACATCCGCAGATTATCCATTCATATTAATTTCAGGCGCACGGCGATTAGAAAGCTTTAATTCTTGGACACACAATATTCCAGCACTGGCAAAAATACTAAAAGGTAACTGGGCTACCATTAACGTTAAAGATGCTCAAAAGATGAAAATTCAAAACGGGGATTCAGTAGTAATTAGAACACCTATCGGCGAAATACTAATTCCTGTATTGGTTACAGAGAAAATAAAGAATGGTGTAGTTGCAGTGCACCAACATTGGGGGCACGAATACGACAGCGGTACCAAAACTAGCAAACAATACCCTGGTGTGAATGTGAATAGACTCCATGATGATCAGGAACTCGACTCATATTGCGGTATGCCAGTGTATAATGCCAGAGCCTGCCAAGTAGAAAAACACATAACAGAGAACGATGAGTGATTTATGGCAAGGTTTTTGATTTGGATTGGCTTCATCACTATAGGAATTACCGTAACCCATGGTTTCATCTGGCCACAGAGTATTGTACATGGACTTATTCTTCATCCCATTTTTGTACTCTTTGGTTTAATCTTGATTGGATTTGGTGCATCAATACGCCGATTTTAGTTCATAATTGAAAATATGATATGTTTTTACACAGCATTGAAAGCTGAGAAATCCAAGCGGTCAAATTTTCACTGTGTTTAAAACATACTTTATTAGTGAGTTATCTCTGCAATTGAAGCGCCATTGGTTTTTAGTCATTTATTGGTTGGACAAACAAATCAACTGGAAAACTGCAGTATATTTCGTAAACGTCTGGCAATCCCACCTAACGCTTCGCAAATTGCCATGGTAGTAGTTGCTCGATATCGGCGTTGGGCCGACTGAGTTCATCAAGGCAAATCATCACATACTCGAACACATTGAGGTCGTTGGCCTTTGCCGTTTCGATAATACTGTAGAGCACCGCACTGGCGTTTGCGCCTGTGGCAGTTTGGCTAAACAGCCAATTTTTTCGGCCTATCACGAACGGCTTAATCGCGCGCTCAGCGCGATTGTTATCGATATTCAGTAATCCATCGAGTGTGTAGCGTGCAAGCTTTTCCCATTGGTTCAAGCAGTACTGTATCGCTTCACCTAATTTGCTTTTCGGTAGCACTTGCTGGACTGATTTCTCTAGCCATGCGTGAAGCTGATTGAGCAACGGTAGGCTCTTTTCTTGCCTGGTGAGGTAACGCACTTCCACCGTTTTATCTTTTAATTGAGTTTCGATGCGGTAGAGCTTTTGGATGTGATTCAGAGCCCAATCTGCTTTGCCACTGCCTTTTTTACCTGCGCCTTTTTTGGCTTCCATGAACTTACGGCGTGCATGTGCCCAACTTGCGACAGGCTAAGCCTGAGAATAAAGGAGGTAACTATGCTGTAACCAAAATTATTCGTTGAATTCCAGAGGGTTCAACTCCCTCCCGGTAAAAGCTAACCACTGGCCGGAAGCGAGTCTTGCATGGGTAACGGTAACGTTATTCGTGAAGCGTAGACAGCAGGTGCTAAAGCCGCGGGATTGAGTCTCGATATCATGTTCACGTTGGAGGCTTCATTTTGTTGGGAATGGGGTCAGTACAGTACATATCGTAATGGTAAGAGATGTATTGTCCGACCGGGATCTATGGCCGGGGCAAAGGTACAGGATGGAATTCTCAGGAACCTGTGAGATCCAGTATTGACCTGAGTATTAATAAGCGTTTGGCTTTAGCTATTAACAAAGCCGGGCTGTCTGGTAACGGCTTCTAATCAGACAGAGCGAACATGAAGCACGCTCAGGAGCTTAAAAGCGAATCCATAAGTGATTAGGTAGTAGATGCTGGAAGTCTTAGTGCGCCATAGTACTGTTGACTTGGGGGAACTCTGCTCAGGAGGACCCTAACGAGGAAAGGGCGCACCATAACTTTTTAACTGTTGATGGGAAACATAAAGGTGCTCAGAAACCGATGATTGTGTCAACGAAACAACAACAGATAGCCAAATTGGCTAAAGAGAAACCGAAACTAGTATTCACATCACTCAATCATCAGCTGGATATTGAGTGGCTATATGAAGCGTATCGGCTCACACGTAAAGATGGCGCAGTTGGCATAGATGGTGAAACAGCACGTGACTATGAACAGCACTTGGATGCAAATCTGCAATCATTGCTTGAACGAGTCAAGTCTGGACGCTATCGAGCGCCTGCTATTCGTCGCGTGTTTATTCCCAAGGGCGATGGCAAGCTGCGTCCACTTGGGATCCCCACATTTGAAGACAAGCTTGTTCAACGTGCTGTTGTAATGCTACTGGAGCCAATATACGAACAGACGTTCTATGACTGTTCATTTGGTTTTCGACCGGGCTACTCTGCGCACCAAGCGCTACAAAGTCTTCGTAATCACATCATGGATGACGGGGGGAAGTGGGTACTAGACGTGGATATACAGCAGTATTTCGATACCATTGAACATACTCAGTTGAGAAACTTTTTAGACCAACGAGTGACGGATGGCGTTATTCGTAAAATGATAGACAAATGGTTAAAAGCCGGTGTGATGGATGGGAGTAAACTAAAGAAGTCTGTAATCGGGACGCCACAAGGCGGTGTTATTTCTCCTTTGCTAGCAAATATATACTTGCACTATGTATTGGATGAATGGTTTGCCAATACGGTTAAACCTCGCATGCGTGGGCGTTCAAGTTTGACTCGGTTTGCGGACGATTTTGTTATGGTGTTCGAACATTACGAGGATTGTTATCGTGTTCAACAAGTCTTAACCAAACGCTTTACGCGTTATGGGCTGACACTGCACCCTGACAAAACTCGCCGCGTAGATTTTCGATTTCGGTATCGAAAAACGAATATCCAACGCGGTAAGTGCGTTAATTTTGATTTTCTAGGCTTTACCCATTACTGGGGGCGGTCTCGACGTGGTCACTTTGTTGTTTGTCAAAAGACAGCGAAGAATAGGCTCGCTCGAACACTAAAGGCATTTAATGTGCTGTGCCAAAAGATGCGCCATAAACCGCTGGATTTGCAGTGGGAATGGTTAAATCGAAGGCTAGTGGGACACTTTGTCTACTTTGGGATCACTGGAAACATAAAATCACTTAAACGTCTCCACCATAAAGTGGAGCGTCTGTGGCATAAGTGGCTAGGTCGCCGTTCTAGGAAAAGTTACATTCCTTGGGTACGATTCACGCTATTGCTTAAACGCTTCCCATTGGCGATTCCAAGGATCTATCATCGTTATGTTTAATGAGCTACGCAGCGAATAAACTGTTATGAAGAACCGGATGCGTTAATTGCGCTCGTCCGGGTCTGTGAGGGGTGAGGGCAGTAATGTCCTCATCTACTCGGAAACCAATGAGTGTGGCTTGCGTTTGCTCATAGCCTTGATAGCCATCTACTTGCAGGTAGCCGTTATATCCATCAAGGAAGTCTACTGCGCATTGCCCAGCGCGACTATTGTGATAATCGTACAACACGATATTGGGTATCTCTGCATCAGAGATATTACCGTTAGGAGAGTCTGCGCCACTGGTGTATAGCCACATGTAGCTTGTCGCTTTCTCAGACTCAACAACTTTCAACGTGGTTTCATCCGCCGCGATAACAGGTTGTTTTAGCAGATGTTGATGAAGCTGTTCATAAAGCGGTTTAAACAGCTCAGCGCAGCGGATTATCCAATCAGCCATGGTTTTACGGCTTAGCTCGATACCATGCTGTTTAAACATCGCTTCTTGGCGATAAAGCGGTAACCCATACTGATATTTGCTGGTGATGATTTGACTTAATAAGCTTGGCGTTGCGTAGCCTTTTGGAATCACGCTGTGAGGTACGGGCGCTTGTTTAATCGTGTTGCTGATACCGTTCTTTTCACAGGTACGGCACGCATATTTAGGGCGAACATGCTCAATCACTTTGACCTGAGCTGGGATAAACTGAAGCTTCTCTGACTTATCTTCACCAATGCGATGTAAGTCGCCGGAGCAACAGCCACAGATTTTTTCTTCATCAGTAAGGTCGTGAACGATAACTTCACGAGGCAGGTCTTTCGGTAGCGGTTTACGTACAGGCTTTTTACGAGTGTAGCTAATCGCTTCTTCAGCTGTTTCAGTTTCAGCCTCAACAACCAACTCTTCCGCTTCATTGAACAACTCACCTTGCCCAGAGTGGCCTTCGGTGCTTTTTCCAAACTGCTTGTGCTGGGCAACGCGGAACTGTTCTTCTAAATAGGCAATCCACGCGCTCTTCTCTTCAAGAAGCGCTTCAAGTTCAGCGATGCGGGATTGGTATTCTTTCTCGTTCATACCACTATTATCCCGTATTAAGCTGCTGATTACCTTACATTATTAAGACTATTTCGTGATCGTTAATCGCTACTTATGATCACAGGTTATAAGCCGGATGCGTTGTAGTGCAACGGCTGATGGCCTATGACATCGTAGCCCGATAACAGCCATTGTAGCTGTTGTTCACTCATATGCATCTGTTTTAAGTTCGCATCGACAGGCCACTTAAAACGATACTTCTCGAGGCGTTTATACCAGAGAGCGAAGCCCGTTTTATCCCAATAGAGTATTTTGACCTTATCGCGCTTTTTGTTGCAGAAGACGAACAGTGCATCGCGAAACGGATTAAGGCCCATATCCTGCTCAACCACGACAATCAAGCCGTTAATCGATTTACGGAAGTCGACGATATCCATGTACAGGTAAATATCAGCAGGCTCTACGAACATCTTCATTCGGCCAATGCCTTCATCACGGTAGCAACCCAGTGAGGATTAGTATTTGTTGGCACGGTAAGTTGAGCATTTCCAAGTTGCAGAAGAAGTTCGCTATCGGTTTCTTCTGTGTATGACTCAACCTTCGTGACTTCACGCTTCACCTGAACAAACTTGCTGCTTGTTCGCTGTAACCGAATATCACGACGCCTGGTGTAGTAAGTTTGAACATTAATCTGCTGTTGGCGACAAAACTCCACCGCGGTGAGTCCACTTTGCTTTTGTTGTTCAAATATATTGAGCCAGTCTTGGATGTCTCTTCGTTGATGTTGCTGCATGGTCATTCTCCTTAGCAAAAAAGAACACCATGCCGTAGCTGACTTATAAATTGAATGTGGGGATTACCGGACGGACACCGTTGATGTTGCTGCATGGTCATTCTCCTTAGCAAAAAAGAACACCATGCCGTAGCTGACTTATAAATTGAATGTGGGGATTACCGGACGGACACGATGTATCTATAGCCATTCACACACCACAAAATCTAATAATAAAGAAGAACCTCTGGTGCAGAAGTTCTCTTTGTAACGCTGGAAGATATTGTCCTTGGCACTCTAAACCTCACCGTTTTTACAGCTCCCTTATAAATTTCTTTGAGTCTCTTACCCTCATGATTTGATACCAGAACCTTGTCATACATTGCACGGTTGTCGGTTAATTGTTTATTCAGAGCTCGGTGGTGGTTTAATGAAAAGCCATTAGCAGTGTATTGAGTAAATACTTGAGTTTGTTCGTCGTGCTTTATGTAAGGCGGGTCAACATAGCACTGACACTTCATATCCCTTCCAGTAAACCTATCTTCCATTTCGTACAAAAAATCGGAGAATTCCATATTATAAAAAGTCGCGTCTTCAAGCTTTTCAGCAAAATGCTTTAATTCCTTTTCTGGATAATATGGGGAGCTATACCGACCAAAAGGCGTGTTGAATATGCCCCTAGAGTTGTACCTCAATAGCCCGTTAAAACAATGCCTATTAAGATATAGGAGCAATAGCGCTCGCTCAGTAGTGTCCTGTGATTGGTTAAACTTTTCTCTCACCGAATAATAGAATTCAGGGTTATTGGTCGACGTATTAAATAGCTTTCTACTTTCAATGATAAACGTGCTTACATCCTGTTGTATGAACCGATACAGTGAAATAAGGTCTGTGTTGGCATCATTGAGGTGATATTCCTTATATTCGGTATTCAGTGGTACCGATGCGCTCCCGATGAATACGTCAATAAGCACATCACCTTTCTTGGGTAAGTGTCTCAGCAGTCTTTTCATCATTAGCTGCTTAGAGCCTGGATATTTTAGCGGCGCACGTTGATTCATAGTATTATCACTCGAATTCTTTCTATCATTAAGTGTGCTAGTTTTTACGCTTCGGTATCATCGTCAAGGTTATGAGTATTGACGATCCTAGCCGCAGTATTGAAAAATTCGAAATCAACGAGAGCTTCCATCTTCGGATTGCCCTTCCTTTTTTTGCTTTTCTTAGCGTCGTCCCATCCTGCGTTGTAGGAGAGTTCTATGAGCATCTTTACTCTGTTTCTATCATTGGGGTTGAGACGTGATAGAAAGTGCTCAAAAAAAAGATTTGTTGACGGTGGGAGCTCGTCTGAGAGGCGTTGCTTGGCAGCGGCAACGTCTTCATCCGTCGTGACGGCGTAATCCTTAGAGAATAACATCTCGAAAACTTCATCATAGTTCTCGGCGTATGTTTCTCCCTTAACTCGGTCAATTAATTGCTTAGTCTTTGGCGACACCTCAATCGTCTCGATATTTTTAAGACCTCGGTGTTTGAAAGCACGATATCGGTTTTGAAATTGCTTAATGACGGGTTGTGAAAGCCACGGCCGCATCGCCTTATATAGAGCTCTGGGCTCAAGCGATAGCCATGTATTGACTATGTTGGCGTCAGTGGCCAAAAGGGTTTCTTTATCCTGCAGGTACTCTGACTCTGGCACGGATTTAAGAAACTTAACGAGGTGTTTGTGGAGGTAGGACGTCCAAAGGCTTGCGCGGGATTGCGCTTTGAATTCCTCAAAGGTTTTCTCGAAGGCAGTGACTTTGGCATGTCTTATATGTTTACGCATCGCGATGAAACATCGGGTTTTACCCAGTCCTTCCCACTCGAGCATTTTTGCTTCTATACTAAAGGGGGTTTGGATATCCTTATCACGTAATGAACTTAAAAAAGACGCTAATTGTTCGTCCAAGAATGTCTGCCAAAGACTGTCTTCTGTCATGGTACTTGCTCGCTATCAAATTTGTTCCATCATATAGTAAATCTGCGCCAACATAAAAACGTTATTTGTAACGCTTTTGTGGTTCTCGTCCTTTGGTACTAGACTAGAGCTAAAAAAATGTGATTGTTGTCCTCATTTTAAATACCTCTAGTAAAATCTAAAAGTGTTAGATGTAACGCTTTCTATTCAGCCTGTAGCTACCCTGCCCTAAATTCTAAAACAAAGCGTTACATATAACGTTTTACAAAAAGCCTTGATCGTCTTACTCCCCTGCTCTATTATTCAATATAACTCAAATTATCTTAAACAATAAAAAGAGCGAGTTTATGTCCTCCATGCTAATTCATGTCGATAATGTACCGATGGCGATCGCAGGATCAGATCGCGAACGCGTCATAGAGAATTTACGTGAATTAAAAGATGATGTATGGGAGCTGAAATCAGAAAATACGAAACGGGCCTATCAGTACGACTTCAATCAGTACCTGGCGTTTTGCAAAGATAACGCACTGCCGGCTATGGCCAGCGATGTTAATGTGACTAAAGCAACATGTCGTGCCTATCTGGACTATTTGATGTCGACCGAACTGAAGCATCACACCATACGCCGTAAAATTGCTTCAGTGCGCTATTTTATTGGGGTAAGCGAATTGCTGGATCCGTGGAAACAGTCAAAACTCTTTGCCGAATACACCAACCATAAGATAAATCAAAAGCCCAGCCGACAATCTCAAGCCGCGCCCATGCGCCTTGAAAATATTGACGCCATCAATGCAAAAATCGATACGGATTCACTGATTGGGTTACGTGACGCCGTCATCTTCAACACAGCGATAGACACGATTTTCCGGGCTTCAAATTTGTTAGCAATTGATCTCCATCACATCGATTTTGCCAAACAACGGATCTTCGCCCCTCGCTCAAAAACCGATAAATCAGGTAAAGGCCAGTACGGCTATATATCAACAACCACTATCAATCTTATCGATAAATGGCTCACGAGAACGGGCGTTGCTGATGGCCCTTTATTGAGAAAACTTTCCCCAAAGCAAACGGTACAAGATACCGCGATGCAATACCATGCACTGTTAGCCAGATATAAGAATTTAGCGTCCTTACTCAATCTTGAATTCAAACCAAGTTGCCATAGTACCCGGGTCGGAGGTGTAGTAACCATGTTTGAGCGGGGTGTCTCATTAGATCAAATTCAAAAAGCGGGTGGATGGACAAGTTCAGCGATGCCGATGCATTACGGTGAAGAGTTTGATGTGACCAAAACAGGTATGGCCAACGTGAGATAACACAGATTATCTTTTGAGAATTGACGGTAAAACTAACCAGACTGATATTGAAAACGCCGTTGGATAAAAATTGATAGCGTTGATTATATTTTATGCTAATTTAAGTTATTACTCGCTGATGGTGTTGTGTTTTTTAATATTTGAGCAGAAATTAGCACAACGTATGCTCAATTCATAAATAAACCAGTGTCATCAAACGCTTAAGTGCTTTTCAGGTGAATTGCTAATATTTAGATAATTTTCGCCCGTAGAAGTCAGATTCTTTTGATGAATAATTAAATCGTAAGTAACTGACAGCGTTATAAAAATGCAGATATAAGTATAAATTATCAAATATCTGCCTGACGCTAAAAAAACCTATTTTTATTAGTGATATATAAGCCGTTGTTCACTATCCATTGAATGTCGTTAATACAATGGTCAGTACATGACATAGTGAGCCTTAACATGAACGCCAAACCTAATCTTAGATTATGCGATGAGAATGATGCCATGCAGGTAGAACCCTCCTTTGAGTATGTACTTACACAAATAGATTCTCTGAAAACTGAGTTCGCCGATATTGAAGTGAATCTTTACGAGCAACTGGCTATCGATGGTCAACTTAAGACACTAGATGCATTGTCATTACAAAAAGCGGTGGATTGTGTGGAGTCAGCATCTAAGCATTTAGAGAGTTATGTCATCACGCCCGATGTGAAATCGGTGGTCATAGCCATGCTTATGCTTGATATCAAATTGGAATATCGAAAATTTTCTTCGATATGCCCACGATTGGTGGGAAAAAAGGTCTCAGAGCTTGGGTATCGCGCTATGTTTTTGAAGTTCTTTGACCTCGTAGAGCGTGAAATAGAGCGTTACGATAATAAAAAAGTGCCGTCTACTGATATTGACAATCCAATAACCGCGTTAGAAAACCACATTCAACAGGAAGTCGCAAAGGAAGTAAAAAAGGTGGTTGGCCCGGTCAATAACATTATCCAACTTCTTATGAATGACTATGCCTTTCTGACATCCGTTTCAGGTGTGACCCGACAATCCCAAACGAAAGACAGACAGCGTTACTTCAGAATGGCTAAGGAAGCGCGAGAGGGGTATATCAAGCGCTTTAAAAAAAGTGTGGTTGCGGCGTGGGACAAAGTCACGTCACTCAATGAAGAGCTTGTTGAACTAAAAGCAGCGAAAAAATCTCAAATCATGTCTTTGAATAAAGAGCTAAAGAAAACGCGAGAAAAGGCGCTGCAGTTCCAAACTATTCCTGACCCTATGAGTGAATTGTTAGGTATAGATATTGGGGTAAGTAAGGACGAAGAAATAGCGGCTCTATCAAGAAAAGTGGATAGCTTGGAATCGGCTAACACGGAGCTTCAGCGAGAAAATATTCGTCTTGAGAAGAAGTTATCAATCAAAGTAATGTGAATATGAATGTCCAGGCTGAATTAATATTCGAGATGTTAATTATGAATAGCAAAGGACGGGTGGCTGTTTTAATCGTACATTTAGCAAGTTGTACTGCCCATATCTTATCTAATACTGTTATTCGGTAAGTTGGCAGGCTCCGGCAGATAAGAAGTGGATACTGCAAATAACCAAACTCGACGTATTTTGAATCATGGAATACATGTGACGTGCTCCAATAGATTCACACAGCCAGTTAAGGGATAATTATCTAAACTGGAGTGTATATGAAAACGCGAAAAAGCTATTCAAAAGAATTCAAACTGGACGCTGTTAGTCTGGTTACAGAACAA
>Ga0208895_1000072_pt1 | contig 47071 bp, 44 predicted proteins | sample ETNtaG_10_FD_185765 | JGI IMG/M metagenome (GOLD analysis project Ga0208895, IMG submission 185765) | Marine microbial and viral communities from oxygen minimum zone, Eastern Pacific Ocean - ETNP201302SV82 (SPAdes) (version 2) | ecosystem: Environmental > Aquatic > Marine > Oceanic ... | reverse complement strand
CTCTTCTAAAACGCCACCCGAAGCTTCTTCTTCAGCACTAAAAACAGTGAAAGGAATCAGAATGAGTGAAAAAAGAGTTATCTTTGACGAGAGTTTATTAAAAGTCATGGTTTTTCTCCTAAACTATGGTTTTTCTCCTAAACTAATGTAGTTTCAACATAATACTTTATTACTAAAATAAACCAAAGTCACTCAGTCATGGCTTAAATAACTAGTAAAAAAAGTCTGTTTGTTATGGCGGAGAGGGAGGGATTCGAACCCTCGAAGGGTATTAGCCCTTACACGCTTTCCAAGCGAGCGCATTCGACCACTCTGCCACCTCTCCTTTTAGTTCTGGTCTAAATTCAAATAAGCTATTCTATCCGAGCGAAAAGACCCTATCCAAATTTTATCTTTAACAGGTAAAGCTACTGTAGGTAACCCAAAGACGGTTTTCCTAAAAGAGAATCTTTGCTTTTCTTCTAGGGTCAGAGGATCTAATTCATATACAGAAAAGGGCAAAGTACAGGTAATAGACTCAGTACACTTCAGAATATCTAGAATTTCATGATCTAAAGTAGTAACCCAAAGTGATTCTTCAGTTAAGATTAAGTTGTCTGGAGCATTAAGATAGGTTTCAGCTACTGAAGTTTTACTGTTTAGATCTAGAACACGGACTTTATCTCCAAGATTATTATTGATATATAACAAATGATTATTTTCGCTATAGGCTATTCCATTAGGCATTGATCCTTCACTTTCTACTACCTTGGAAAATCCTTGCTTATTATTCCATTGCAGAACATAGCCCGTTTTTTTCTTAAATAAAGCAGCTGAAAGAAAAGAGCTGACTGAAGAATCACGATCGTACATATGAGAAACAAAAAGACTACCATCTGATTTAAGACTTACATCATTTAAATAGTTTTCAACAGGAGCTCTAACACAACCCCTCCAAATTAATTCCCAACTTGTTTCTGACTTTTTAAGTTCATACATCTCTATAGATTCATACTCAATATGGTTTACAACTGCTAATTGATAAAGACCATCCTTCCTAGTGATCAAATCTATTCCATGAGGACCAAGTAGATCATTATTCTTTCTAGAACATAAACCATCACCCCAAGTATTAATTGTATGAGATATATTTAAGGGTTCTACTTCTTCTGTTTTCAAATTCAATAAAGATAGCTTCCCTGGGATCATTTCTTCTAATGGTTCGATCCCTCCAAACTCAGAAACAATTAAAAAATTGTAATCTGGAGTAACGGCAAGATCTTCAGGGTTTTTTACTAGACAAATAACTTGAATTTCTTGATCTGATTTGCATCCTTCTGTTGAGATCACTGGCCCTATGTAAGACCTAGCAATTAGAAATAAACCCAAAGCAAAAAAACAGATAGATAAGATTAGGTTACCTTTTCGTACGAATTCAGTAATACCATTCCAAATCTTCATGGTAAACACAGTGGAACCAAGCTGGAATAAAGCGAATGAAAAAACAATAAAAATAACTAATCGCCAAAGCTCCTCATACCAATATTCCTGCAAAGTGGCACTTACTAAGCAGACTAAGCAAAACAGACTAGCTAAAACCTTAGTTAAAGTTGATTGCCCTGCTTGGGTTCTCATTCTGAGGCCCTTGGAAACTAGATTAGAACTCAGAAAAAAAATACCTGAAAATAAAAAAATGATTCCTATAAATATACTTACAGTCACTGTTTGGTCTCTCTTAAAACTTCCTTATTAAATGCTTCTAACGTGGATCTGACTGGATTTAATTCTATACCACCCCTTCTTAAAAAATTTGCCCTAACGGTTAATTCATTAGGTGCACAAAACTTTTTCAAATCTGAAAATATTTTCTCAACACATTCTTCGTGAAACGCCTGAGAATTCCTAAAAGATAAAAGGTAGCTAAATAACTTTTGATAATTTATTCGCTTACCAGAATAAGTGACTCTAATAGTTGCCCAGTCTGGCTGACCAGTGACAGGGCATAAACTTCTAAAGACGCTACAAGAAATCTCTTCACTTGTTTCATCTGCACTAACCCAAGGTGCATCTTCTTTAACTCCTTCTTCCAAGTTTATCTCTACTAAATCTATTGACTTACCTTCCTTAACAAAATCTTTTGGAGTATTTCTTATCTCAATCTCTACTTCATTGGAAACGCACTGCTCTAAATCATGTTTTATTAATGCCAATAGATCACTGAGGCTGTTAAATTTTTTATTATTTAGAGAATTTAAATATAGTTTTAACGACTTTGACTCTATAAAATTTTTTGAGCTGCTTTCGTAAGAGGCGTACAAAACTGCATTTTTTGGAATACCCTCAAAGTTTAACCAAGAAAGTTCATAGGCTGTCCAAGAATCTAAGCCATAAAAAGAATTAGGTTCCAAAGTTACTCCTGATCGGTTTCTTGATTCTTCTCTACTAATTCCAACCAATAAAGAAGGGGCATACTTTTCAGGATATGATATTTTTTTCCCTAGCGGTAATTTGTCTAGATCCAAAGTTAAGTCCTTATGCCCTTCCCTCTGTTTAACAACCATAATGCAATGAAAAAGAATACTACGATGAAACAAATAATCATTAAAAGAGCGAAATTCACTGACATATTCATTAAAGGGAGATCAGAAGATCCTAAGACAGCATGTCGTAAAGTATTAACCATATATAAGATTGGATTCCCAAGTGAAACAGAACGCCAAAATTCTGGCAACATATCTATGGAATAGAAGATTCCACCCAAATAACTTAATGGGGTCAGTATAAAAGTTGGCACAATCGAGACATCATCAAAAGATTCAGCAAATAAAGCATTTATAAAACCGCCTATAGAAAAAAGCATTGAAGTTAAAAGAATAACTAAAACCGCTAAAGGCCAATTTTGGACATTTAAGTCGGCAAAGGGTAGCGAGACTATAACAACTAAGACCGAAACCATGATACCTCTCGCCATCCCACCAAAAATCCACCCACCCAAGATGATGTAATTTGGTACAGGAGTAACTAATAACTCCTCTATACTTCTTTGAAATTTAACATTGAAAAAAGAGGACAGAACATTTGAGTAAGCATTGTTAATGACAGACATCATAACCATGCCCGGAACCATCCATTGCAAGAAGCTAAAACCTCCCATTTCACCTATTCGTGATCCAATAATTACCCCTATGGTCACAAAATAGAGAGCAATCATAATTGCAGGCGATACTAAGGTTTGTAACCAAATTCTTGTAAATCTATGTACCTCTTTTCTGATAATAGTCAGAAAGGCGTTAAATATCTCTACCGTATTCATTCTATTTCCCCAAGCTGGATATCATGTAAAGATGATTTATCAGAATTGGAATCCACTAAACTTAAGAACAACTCCTCTAGTCTTCCTGTTTCATTTCTCATACTAAGAACTTTTATTCCTTGATCAGATAAAGTTTTGAATACTTCATTGAGTTGCTGACCTTTTTTTACAGTAACCACCAAAGTCTTAGAATCTTTTAGGTGGAATTCAAAATCCCCATTGCTCGGAATAGTTTCAATACCAATATCCAAATCCATTGCAAAAGTTTCTTTTTCTAGCCTTGCTAGAAGACTTTTCATGCTGGTATTTTCAATAATGTCGCCTTTGTCAATAATGGCAATATTTCTACAAAGCCGTTCTGCTTCTTCAAGATAATGGGTGGTTAAGATTATGGTTGTTCCTAGTTCGTTATTAATTTCTTGTAAGAAACCCCATAGAGAGCGTCTTAATTCTATATCCACTCCAGCTGTAGGTTCATCAAGTATGAGTAATTTAGGCCTATTGACCAAAGCTTTAGCAACCATCACTCTTCTTTTCATGCCCCCAGAGAGAGATCTTGCTTGTTCATTTCTTCTATCCCAGATATCTAAACGCTTCATAAAGAACTCAGCGTTCTGCTTAGCTTCTTTATAACTAAGCCCATGGTAACCAGCTTGATTTCTGATTATCTGACCTACTTTTTCAAACTGGTTGAAGTTAATCTCTTGTCCAACTACGCCTAGATTTTTTTTTGCTAAAGAATGTTCTCGGTCTATATCTATTCCCAAGATTTTTACTTGCCCAGAAGTCTTATTTACCAAGGAACTGATTATTCCAATGGTTGTAGTTTTACCTGCTCCATTTGGTCCCAACAAGGCAAAAAAGTCCCCTTCTTCAACATTTAGATCAATGCCTTTAAGAGCTTCAAGCTTACCTTCATAAGTCTTTCTAAGTTTTTTTATAGTTAAGGCTTCCATAGGTCTCAATGATAAATCAAGGAGTAAGAACTTGCTAAAACTAGCTATTTACTAAGAAAGGCCATGCTGTCTTCAAGGCCTCTAATAGTCAAAGGAAACATATTGTCTTCTAATAAAGAACGGGTCAATTCAACAGATGCGCTATATTCCCAGTGATCTGAAGGCACGGGGTTTAACCAAATTACCTTATCGTAAACATCCACCATACGCTTCATCCATAGAGCCCCTGCTTCTTCATTCCAATGCTCAATACTTCCACCGGGGTTAGTAATCTCATAAGGAGCCATAGTAGCGTCACCAACAAAAATGATCCTGTAATCAGCTGCATATTTATGTAACACATCTTCAGTCATAACTCTTTCATTCTGTCTTCTTCTATTATCTTTCCAAATAGACTCGTATAAGAAGTTATGAAAATAAAAGTATTCAAGATTTTTAAACTCAGTTTTGCAGGCTGAGAACAATTCTTCACATATTTTTATATGTGGATCCATTGATCCTCCAACATCAAAAAAAGCCAGAACTTTAACTGCATTCCTTTTTTCAGGTTGGTATTTAATGTCTAACATGCCAGCTTTTTTAGCTGTAGAGCTTATGGTTCCATCTAAATCAAATTCTTCTTCTGCACTGTCACGGATTAATTTTCTTAATCTTCTAAGAGCAACTTTTATATTTCTGGTCCCCAACTCAACACTATCATCTAGATTCCTAAAATCTCTTGCTTCCCAAACTTTGACCGCCTTTCCTTTTTTGCCTTCGCCGCCAACCCTTATACCTTCAGGATGGTCACCGTCATTACCAAATGGAGAGGTTCCTTCTGTTCCAACCCACTTATTTCCGCCTTCATGCCTCTCTTCTTGTTCTTGCATACGTTTCTTAAACTCGTCCAGAAGTTTTTCTAGGCCTCCAAGAGATTTGATTTTCTCAAGCTCTTCTTCTGTAAGATACTTTTCAAATTCTGCTTTGAGCCAGTCTTCTGGTATCAACATTTCTAAAATGTCATCGATACTTTCTATACCCTTAAAATAGATGTCAAAGGCACGATCAAATTTATCGTAGTGCTTCTCATCTTTAACCAGAGTAGCCCTGCTTAAGTAATAAAAGTCTTGCATATCTGCGAAAGCAAGTTTCTTATCTACTGCTCCAATTAAATCCAGAAGTTCTCTTAAGCTACAGGGTACTCCAGTAGATTTGAGTGTATTGAAAAGAGAAATAAACATTCTTACTGAGGGTTATTAGCTGCTTCCCTTCTAGCCATGAATGCAAGTCTTTCTAAAAGTTGGACATCTTGTTCATTTTTTATTAATGCTCCGTACAGAGGTGGGATGGCTTTTGAAGGATCTCTGTCTTTAAGAATTTCATCAGGTATATCATCTGCCATCAGTAGCTTAAGCCAATCAATTAATTCTGAAGTTGACGGTTTTTTTCTAAGTCCAGGCACCTTTCTAACATCAAAGAATATATCCAAGGCATCTTTTACTAATTTTTTCTTAATTTTAGGATGATGTACTGCAATTATCTCTTGCATGGTCTCTCTATCGGGAAAATTAATATAGTGAAAGAAACATCTTCTTAAGAAAGCATCAGGAAGCTCTTTTTCATTATTACTAGTAATAATCACGACAGGCCTATTAATCGCTTTAATGGTTTCTTTAGTCTCATAGACATAAAATTCCATTCTGTCTAATTCTTGAAGTAAATCATTAGGGAATTCGATATCTGCTTTATCAATTTCATCAACTAACAAAACAACTCTCTCTTCAGCAGAAAAAGCTTCCCAAAGCTTACCTTTATCAATGTAGTTAGAAATGTCTTTAACTCGCTCATCTCCTAATTGAGAATCTCTAAGTCGAGTAACTGCATCGTATTCATAAAGACCTTGTTTTGCCTTTGTGGTTGATTTTATGTGCCACTCTATCAATGGTAAGCCTAAGGATTCAGCAACCTCAATTGCAAGCATTGTTTTACCAGTACCGGGTTCTCCCTTCACCAAAAGTGGTCTTTCCAAAGCTACTGAAGCATTTACTGCCATGCTCAAATCTTCAGTTGAAATGTATGTATCTGTCCCTGTAAATTTCATTAAATTATCCTGTTGTTAAAAAATTTTTTAAAACTTTATCACAGCCTGAGTTGTGCTAGTTAACCCATTTTATAATTTGGGCACTCTAAGTTTAGCCATTTGTCTAGCTTGTCCTATTAAATTCCCCTCTTGATCCCAAATTTCGTCGTCCTCTTCGAGGAATCCAGAGGTTACGAAATCTGTTTTCCCACGCATTTTTAAGGGGCCAGGAGAAGGGGCTTGTTTTAAATGCATGGTCAATTCCAAAGAAGGCACCCAACCTCTTGATCCCAACCTATTAAAAATAGGTGGCGACATTGTGTCTAGAAAGAAAATTACGCTAAAAAGATCAATAGCCTCTCCCCCTGGCCAAGCGTAATACGCATCTAAAGAAGCTCTATCTCTAGGTCTTTCTTCGTCCCACCAATTTGAATAAGGTGCAAACTTTCTATCTATTTGTTTTTCCAAGACAGGGGTAAAGCCCTTAATGTAAGGCATATGAATACAATCTTCTATTGGAGGAAAGTTAGGTGCCTCTACTTCTCTAAGAGTATCCCCCTTAGATTTAGAGAAATCGGTAAAACAGGAAGTAAATCTAATCCTTTCCTCTCCACCTTGGATGAATTTGAGCAAAGCAGTAGAAACACTTCTTCCGATATTGAGCTTTTCTATCTCCAATTCCGCTTTTCCGGGTTCCACCCTAGATAAGTAATGTCCTGTAATAGAAAGTGGATCTTTGTGTTCTAAGGCTTCTGAAAGAGCTCTCGCTGCAGTTGCCATAGAATAACCTCCATTAGCTACTCCCCCGATGTTCCAGCTATCTGTTAACTCTGCTTTCCAAGTATTATCATCAATCTTGGTAACTGCAGTATCACGAAGGAACTTCGGATATCCTATTTCTTCACTCATAGAACTGGTCTATTAAGCGCTTTCCCTCTTCATAAGATAAACACAAAGAACCAATACGGCGGTCATTATTATTTCGAAGACTATAGCTTGGGTTAAAGGAACTGAACCATGGGCAACTACAGCCAAACTTCTAAATACTGCGGCTGAACCCAATAATGAAATAGATGCGTAAAGCCAAACAGGTTCAGATCTATAAGCTCCAATGCAGGCAAACACCCCTGCTGTAAAAAAGAAAGAAGTGAAATCCCCAATTTGAGTATTTCCCCCCATTCCTTCTAATAAAGGCATGGCTAATCCCGCCGCAGCAGTAGCGGGGTCCATAATCCATCCTACGCATGTATAAAGCATGAAAAGTCCAATTATTCCTGACAGGATTCTTGCAATCATATTTAACTCCTATTTTTTATATTAAAATCAGTTATTTGGTACCACTCTAATTAATTTTCCTTTCGGACTATCAGTTGCCAAAACTAAGCTGCCATCAGGTGCACTAACTACATTTCTTATTCTTCCTAAAGTATCAAAAAGAGTTTCCTCATCTACAGCTATGCCTCCTTCAATAGAAACTCTTCTAACATCGCCTGGTACTAGAGCTGAGATGAATAGGTTTCCTTTCCATGCTGGAAATAAATCACCATCGTAAAAAGTCATCCCAGAAGGAGCTATTGATGGAACCCAATATTTTATTGGTTGTTCCATACCTTCTTTCTCTTTAAAGGGAGAAATAAGCGCTCCACTATAATCAATACCATAAGTGATAACTGGCCAACCATAATTTTTTCCTTTCTGAACAATATTTAACTCGTCTCCTCCTCTAGGCCCGTGTTCGTGCTCGTAAACCACAGACCCATCTGAATTGATGACTATGCCCTGTAAATTCCTATGACCATATGACCAGATCTCGGGTTTAGCTCCTGGAGTCGATACAAAAGGATTATCGGCAGGAATTGAACCATCGTCGTTTACTCTAATCACTTTTCCAAAGTGATTATCAAGTTTCTGAGCTTCTTCTCTATAACTAAATCCATCGCCTGAAGTAATTAAAAGTGTTCCATCTTTTAAAAAGACCATTTTGGCACCGTAATGATTTGCTGTCTTTCTTGAAGGACTTGCTCTAAATATAGTCTCAACATTTGTTAATGATTGCCCTTCTAACTTTCCTCTAACTACCCTCAATGTATTCGTCTTTTTATTATCAGCATCGGTTTCTGAAAATGAGAGGTAAAGATATTTATTATTTGCAAAATTTGGGTGCAAGACTATTCCTTCTAACCCTCCTTGGCCTCTAAACAAGCTATCGGGAACTCCAGTTATTGGATCTTCCAATAACTTACCATCTTGTATTATTCTCAATTGCCCTGTTTTCTCAGTAACTAGAATCTCATCATTAGAGAGAAAAGCTATTCCCCAGGGAAAGCTCAGCCCTTCAGCAATAGTTTCAAATTTGTAGGCTTTCTCATGATGGTTTGCATAAAGGCTGAAACATATAAAGCTAATAATTGTTAATAAACTTATTTTCAAAAATTGTTTTTTCATACCTCTCCCTTATTTAATCTAGATCCAAAAAAGTGACCCCCTAGGTATCCACAGATAATTAAACTAATCTTACCTATCGGTGTTCTGGCTCCAGCTAACATATCTACTCCAAAAAACAACAAAGGCATCAAGTAAACTATAAATACTAGCGTTGTTGCAGCAGCTATCCCATAAGCATACTTTTTTTGAATTTTAATCCACCGCAATACTATCCAGGTAACGCCGAAGCTGACCACAAGGCCGATAGCAATAATTACTGGTAGAAATGGTAGAGGAGGTAAAGGTGGAGGAGCTGAAGTCAATGTCATAAGTACAAAATCATGATAAACGCTGGAAATAAGAACTGTAAAAGTTACAGGCATGTCTACACTTAAAAGCCAGATTAGATTAGATAGAGTTGTTTGAGCTCCTACTAAAAAAGATATAAGAAGTATTGTAAGAAAAAGAAAGCCTATTTTTATAATCCGACTAATCATTAATGTTAATTATATACATTAAAATTTATCTTTTTTTTAAGAGTTTGATTCTTCTGCGGCCATCATGGCCTCGATAATTTCTTTGTTAGCCTTTTCTCTTTCTTCCATGCTTTGAATCTTCTCTTCCTCTACTCCCAATTCAGTTAAAACTTCTCTGGTGTCCGCTCCAAGTGTTGGTGCTAATGAGCTAGGAAAATTCTTTTGTCCAATGAAAGTAGCTGGAGGTTTAGGCATTCTCATTTTTCCTAATTCAGGATGATTTATTTCCACTAGTGATTCTTGTGAAAGAACCTGTTCGTCTTTATATACCTCATCTATTTTATTAACTATAGAAGCAGGTATTTCCTCTTCATCTAATTTATTAACCAATTCATTACTAGATAGTTTCTTTGTTGCTTCGTTAACAAGAGGTGTCAGTAAGGATTGATTTATAACTCTTGCGGCAGGATTGATAAACCTTTCGTCTTTGTGCAAATCAAGATCATAAATATTGCAGAACTTGGTAAACACTTCGTCAGTAGCTATAAGAATAATCATTACTGCACCATCTTTAGTCTCGTAGATTTCAAATAAATCAGCTAATTCTCCTATTTGTTCACCTCCTTCAAAAAAAGTCTGAGTCATCATCATGTCTGGCCAATTGTAATAAAGTGCTGATTCCATCATTGATATAGACAAAAACTGCCCCTTTCCTTCTCTTTCCTTCTGTAATAGAGCTGAAGTGATTGCCTGTGCAGCAGTTAAAGCCGTAACCTTGTCATAAATAATTGTTCTTACCAACTCAGGTTTTTCTTTGTTTTGTGCATGAGCAATGCCTGTTGTCGCTTGTATGAGAGGATCATAAACTTTTCTGTTCTGATAAGGGCCAGACTGACCATACCCGCTTATAGAGGTATATACTATTTTTGGATTGATCTTTGAAACGGATTCGTAATCAATGCCTAATTTTTTGACTACTCCTGGTCTATAGTTTTCGATTAAGACATCAGCATCTTTAATAAGATCTTTAAGGATTTTTATTTCTTCAGGGTTTTTTAAGTCCAAGCATACACATCTTTTATTTCTATTGAGAACAGAAAACATTGCACCCACTCCCTGTTTCACAGTTCCCATTACTCTAGCTAAATCTCCAATTCCTGGAGGTTCAACTTTTATCACATCAGCACCCTGATCAGCTAACATCATAGCTGCGAAGGGGCCTGACACAGTGGACGTTAACTCTAGAACTCTATAACCTTTTAATGGACCCGACATACCACCTCTCTTCTTAAATAACTTCTGCCTTATAATAAAACAAGCCTTATGTCTAAAGAACAGTTTTTTGATATTGGAGTAAATTTAACTCATCCATCTTTTACGAAAGATCTCGATAAAGTTATCGAAGAAGCGATAGAAGCAGGCATTACTCGAATGTGTGTTACTGGCAGCGATTTAGAAGAAAGTATATCTGCCTATCAACTTGCCTTTAGTCTTTCAGATATTCTAATCAGCACAGCAGGCATCCACCCCCATCAAGCCAAAGAATTTAGCCAAAACTATTTTTCAGAAATAAAAGATCTCTTACAAAAAGAGAATGTCAGAGCCATTGGTGAGACAGGTTTAGACTTTTATAGAAATTTCTCCACAAAAAAACAACAAAAGATAAGCTTCGAAGCTCATATAGAATCTTCTATTGAACTTCAGAAACCTCTGTTTCTTCATGTCAGAGAAGCTCATCAAACATTTATGGAAATGCTTAAGCCAGTAAAAGAAGAGCTACCTAAAACTGTTGTTCATTGTTTTACAGGAACTAAAGAAGAACTGATTGATTGTGTGGAAATGGGTTTCTATATAGGTATTACTGGATGGATATGTGATGAAAGAAGAGGAACTCATCTAAAAGACTTAATTAACCTTATTCCTCTAAATAGAATAATGATTGAAACAGATGCCCCTTACTTAATTCCAAGAATTGTTAAGTTAAAAACATTACATAGAAATGAACCAAAATATCTACCTTATGTCGCTAAAGAGGTAATTAAAAATAGAAAGGAAAGTGAGGAATTACTTATTTCTTCTATGTTTTTGAATAGTTTAAGTTTTTTTAAATTAAATTAAGATAAATTCTTTGACTTCTTGATGAGAAAAAGGCCAACAAAGGTCTTGCTTCGCCTTTACAAGGACAGGGATTTTATCCCAATATTTATTATGAATTTCCCTTGTTTTATATACATCTTTTTCAATTAAAGTTACGTCTTTAAGTTGCAAGGAGTTTAAAATTTCTTTTGCTTCTTCGCAGAGCGGGCAGTCAGCTCCTGTTATAAGAACTATCTTCTTCAAGCTACTGCGCCAGATGTTTTTAATGAACTAATATCTTCATCAGATAACCCAATAGAAGATAACACTTCGTTGGTATGTTCCCCAACTATTGAAGGTGAAGAAACTACTTCTGGCTCTGTCCTGGAAAACCTGGGAGCTGGAGCAGGTTGAGTTACACCTTCTAAGTCAATAAAGGTTTTGCGTTCTATGTTATGAGGGTGTTTTGGTGCTTCAGACATATCTAGAACAGGAGCAAAACAGACATCTGTGCCCTCCATCAGGTCACACCACTCATCTCTAGTTTTATTTAAAAATATTTTTGTAATTTCTTCCTTTTGCTCTGGCCAAGAATCTCTAGACATTTGTTTACCAAAAACTTCCTCGTCCAAATCAGCTATTTGACAAAGTAGCGCATAAAATTGAGGCTCTATAGAACCAATGGAAATAAACTTTCCGTCTTTACATTCATAGGTGTCATAAAAATGAGAACCTCCATCAAGAAGATTACTACCCATTGAAGTTTTCCATACACCTGAAGATTGCATGGTATAGATCATAGTCATCAGTAAGGCAGAACCATCTGTCATGGCGGCATCTACAACTTGACCTTTCTTAGATTCTTTTGACTCTAACAGAGCAGCAACTAAACCCAATGCTAATAACATTCCACCACCACCAAAATCTCCAATAAGATTTAGAGGAGGAACCGGTGGAGATCCTGGTCTGCCTATGGCTGCTAAGGCACCAGTTAAAGAAATATAGTTAATGTCATGTCCAGCAGCATTAGCTAAAGGTCCTTCTTGACCCCAGCCTGTCATTCTGCCAAAAACAATTCTTTTATTTCTCTTTGAACATACATCAGGACCTAACCCTAACCTCTCCATAACCCCTGGCCTGAAGCCTTCAAATATAGCGTCTGCTGTTTCAACAAGTTTTAAAACTACTTCCACCCCTTCCTCTGATTTCAAATCAACTGCAATTGACCTTTTCCCTCTGTTGGCAGCGTCTTGTTTAGACCCTGTACCAATAGCAGAAACCCTATCAACTCTAATAATTTCTGCACCTAGGTCAGCCAAGACCATTCCACAGAAAGGACCAGGTCCTATTCCTGCCATTTCTATTATTTTTAAACCTTTTAATGGTCCCATAATTTTCCTCCTTAAGATTCTTCTTTACCCAAGGGCTTAAGAATTATCAGTAACTGGGGCAATAACGTTAAAGCCCCCATTAAAGCCATGAACATTGCCAGCGAGACAAACAATCCAAAGTAAACAGTTGGGTTAAAGTTTGAAGTAACTAAAACTAAAAATCCAATAATTATTGTAACTGAAGTATAAAACATTGCCCTTCCAATGGTGTTATGACTATTTCTCATCGAAACTTCATAATTTGAAGTTTTCTTAAACTCGAGCTTAAACCTGTGAATGTAATGAATAGTATTATCTACTGCCATTCCAATGCTTATAGCGGCTACCGTTATTGTCATAATATCTAGGGGCACTTTCATCCAGCCCATGGTTCCAAGAACTACCGATGCAGCTAAAAGGTTAGGAATCATCCCTATAGCAGCCAAATAAAAGGATCTGAATAGAACAACAAACATAATTAGTATTACTACAAAAACAACACCCAAGGTTCCTATCTGAGAGCTGAATAAGCTTTGGAGCATATTGTTATACAGAACTGCTAAACCAGTTAAGCGATATTCTTCTTTTTTAAAACCAAACTCGTTTTCTAAGGTGTTTTCTATTTCTTGAAGTAACTCATTTCTCTTTAGAGTTTTACTGGTCTCAAGAACTCTAGATGAAATCCTAACTTGATTTTCATCTTCACTGATATATGAACTCAATAAAGTCTCTTTTATATCTTCAGGGAGAAGATTCTTTACCAGTGCTAAATCTAATTCTGAAATTGGCTCTCCATCTTTTAACTCTTCAGCTACCTTAATGCCGCTGGCAACAGACAAAACTTTGCCCACTTCTGGTAAAGAATCCATGTAATCATGCACAGCTTCCAGTCTTTTTATATTAATGATGTTCCACCAATATCCATTGGTTGAAGTTTCATCGAAATCATCTTCGAAATCATCTTCGAAATTTGACTCTTCTTCAAAATAATCTTTAGGTGCTTCCAGAACTATATCTAATGTAGCTGTGCCTCCCAATTTGAGGTCAAGTAATTCCATTCCCTGATATATTTCGGTAGATTCTTTGAAGTAGTCTATAAATCTGTTTTCTACAGTCAGTTTACTTATTCCGAGTATAGAAAAGATTAACAACAAAGAACTTAAAGTTATGACTACTTTTCCATTCGTAGACGCGAAAGAAGCAAAATGAAGTGTTAAGCCTTTACTAAAGTCTTTTTTAGAATCAGAGCTTAATTTATTTATCACAGACATTATTGAAGGTAAGGCAGTAAAAGTAAAAGTAAAAGCAAATAAGATTCCCACAACCATCATTTTTCCAAATTCAATTACGGGTTTAATGTCGCTTATAGAAAGTGAAGCAAATGCAACCATAGTAGTTAAGGCAGTATAGAGACAGGGTTTAAACATCTCTTGAATGGTTAAAGAAACTAGTTTATCTTGATTTAAAGTATGTTCTCTACTGGCTATCTCTTGATACCTAACAATGATGTGAATTGATAGAGATATTGAGATAATTAGTAGGAGCGCAATAAAATTTGATGAAACAACAGTAACCCGCCAGTCCACTAGTCCCAAAAAACCTATAACAAATAAACCGACTATTCCACTGCATGAAAGTGGAAGGATTACCCATCTCAACTTCCTGAAGACAATACCTAAAGTAAAAATAAAAATTAAGAAAACACCCACGCCAAAATAATTTAGGTCACTCTTAACAAAACTCATCATATCCGAAGCAATCATAGCTGTGCCACCTAGATACCAAGATCCGTCATCCGAAGAGTCATTAAGGATTTCTCTTACTTCTTTTACCAGCTTGTCCCTGTTTTTGGCTTCCTGATTATTTAAAGAACTTATTAAAGAATTCACTTGATTAAGCTGTTCTTCAATATCGTCTTCTCTACCATCAATTAACTGCTGTCTTAACTTATAACGTTTTTGTATTGCTTGATCGTATTCAATATTTTCATGCAAGTTCAATTGTAAGGCGGTTGTTTGCCCATCTTTACTGACCAGTAATTCTGTGTACAGAGGACTATCTTGAAACTCTTGCTTGGCTAGATTGAGATCCACTCCTTCTTCTTCAATGGTCTTTAGGTTATCTGCAAGCTCACTCATAGACATCTTAGGACTAAAAAGCAAAGGTGCATCAAGATAACTTAATACATCGGCAACCCCTTTCAGATTCTCAAGTTGATCAGCAGTGCTTCTTACATTCTTTATGCTTTCCGGATCAAATAAAGGTTTCTTTGGAGTAAAAAGAACCACTAAAAAATCTGTTGTTGAATATTCTTTGTTGATCTCACGGTAATACTTTAAATCTTCATCATTTTCTAAAACCAAAGAATCTGAAGAGGCCTCGAGTTTAAAGTTGGGGATATTCAAAGCTGAGATTATTAGTAATCCTAAGACAACACTTAAAACCGCGACTGGTTTACCAGAAATAATTGAAGCAAAGGTATGGAGAGTTTTTCTTGGCATTGGTTAAATTTATTTCCTTGCGGACTTCCCCATATGCTTCAAGCCTTTAGACTCAGCCAATTCAATTTGTTTTTGTCTTTGAGCAAATCTAGTTTTATCCTCATCAGAAGAGGTGTCATAACAATAAGGACAAGATACACCTTTCTTATATTTTTTAGAACTAATGTCTTCATTAGAAATAGGTCTTCTGCATCCAAAACATTGTTCAAAATTTCCTTCTTCTAAGTCAGGATTCACCGAAACTCTCTCATCAAAAACAAAACACTCTCCTTTCCACAATTGATCTTCTTTATTAACTTTATCAAAGTAATTAAGAATACCTCCATTTAGTTGATAAACCTCTTCGAAGCCTTCACTCATAAAAAAAGAAGACGCTATTTCACATCTAATTCCGCCCGTGCAGAACATAGCTATCTTTTTGTTTTTGAAGACCTCTCTATTATTTTGAATGTATTCAGGAAGATCAGTGAAATGTTTTGTTTCAGGTATTAATGAATTCTTAAAAGAACCAATACGAGTTTCATATTCGTTTCTAACATCTAGCACTATTGCTTCTGGATCTTCTAGTAAATCATTCCAATCTTTTGGTTCAACATGATTTCCTTTTAAATCAAAAATATCAAAATTGCCTTCCAAGGGAAGTAATTTGTCTTTGATCCGAACTTTTAATCTTTTAAAGGGAGTTTTGAAAGACTCTGACCAGGTAGGTTCCAGTCCCTTGATAAAGAAAGTATCCTTCAATAGAGATATAAGCTTTTCTAGTCCTTTTCTATTACCTGCCAAGGTAGTATTAATCCCTTGAGGTGTAGCAAAGAAGGTACCCGAAAGATTCTCTTTAAAAGCTATCCTTTCAACTTCTCTTTTAAGTTTATGTACATTCTGTATTGAAACAACCTTGTAGAAGGTAACTACCGTTACTGAACTCATTATTTTTAGTCGTTAGATTCTTGAGAACTTCCACCTTCACATTCGGGCGAAGCGTGAGTTTCTTCATTCCTTTCTTCCCATTCACCGGCTGTAAAAGTGTGTAAAGTAATTGCATGAATAGGGCCTGCAAGTTCCTCTTCTATTAACTTGTATATAGCTTGATGGCGCTTAACAAGATTTAAGCCCTCAAAAACTTCTGATACTGCAATAACTCTTACATGGGATTCTGCACCCGGCTCAACATTGTGCATAAAACTTTCATTAATTACTTCAAGATGAGAAGGATCCAAGCTCTCTTTTAGAACTGATTCAATTTTTAAACAGGCAGACATTATTAAGAAAAATTATCTATGAGGTTAATTTTAGTTACTTTCTAGGTTAAGTAAAAATTTTTTACGTTCTAAACCGCCTCCAAAACCCCCTAATCCTGTTGAAGAGACTACTCTATGACAAGGTATAACTATAGGTATTTTGTTAGCCCCACAAGCACTTCCTACTGCTCTGTATGCTTTTGGTTTACCTATTTTTTCAGCAAGTTCTTTGTAAGTTAAAACCTTGCCGTAATTAATAGTTTTCATGTTATTAAAGACTGATTTCTGAAAATCAGTTCCACCAATTTGAATCTGAAAGGTGAAGGAATCTCTTTTCTTTGAGAAATATTGAGTTAACTCTTTTATCTCAACTTTGAATCTTTCTTTTTCTGGCTTACCCCTAAGGCTAAGCCCTTTCAAGCCTATTAAGCTTAGTTCAATTAGGTAAGTATTATCAGCAAGTAAACCTAATTCCCCCAAGGGAGAGTTTAAACTAGTTTCGAATAACAAATTACTCACCTTTCCAGACTTTGGTGTCTGGATTAGTAATATTCTCTTCGTGTTTGTTCCTACTTAAAGTATAGCCTCTAACCATTATCAAAGCTGAACCAAAGGCGACTATACAAATTGGAACGTACCATAAAGCAAGATCTGCAAGTATCTCCGAGGGGACAGTACCATTGTAAATTTCTCTTATTTGAGTGTTATCCGGAAAAGCAATAAAGGTCAATATAACCCCAGCTAAAGTTAAACCAAATCCACTTACTGCTTTATCAGCGAAGGTTCTGGCTGAGAATAAAATACCCTCTTCTCTTCTTCCTGTTTCCAGCTGAATATCTTCTACCAAATCCATAATCATAGAACCCATGGTAGAAAAAACTATTATTCCTGCCGCCACATTAATAACTACATGAATACAAAGCACTGGAAGCAGATAAGAACTGTCATTGGTAGGAAAAAGGGAAGTTCCGTAAGTCAAATCCAAATACCTAAGTGCAAAAGGCAATGCTGCAAAAATTATTTGAAAAGCCCAAATAGATAAGACAGTTTGTTTTTTTCCAAACTTATCAGAAAACATTGGAGCAAGAAAAATAGCAATTATTGGTGCTAAATAAATGCTTGTTCCTCTTATAAGCATTTCATCATCATCTAATTCCCAAAAATAACTATCGAAGATAACAGCAAAAGCTGCTTCGATGCCGCCAGCAACTGAAACCAATAGCCCACAAAAGAACAAAAATTTGTAGGATCTATTTATAGTTAGAGTTTCGGCAACTTCTTTGGCTAAACTTCTGATAAAGAATTCAGTTTGTTGAAGAGATTCAATCAAATTAGAGAACAAACTAGCGACAATAAATCCGAATATCCTTAGGGTATTGTTACATATCCAAAGAAAACCCACATAGAAACTAAGTTTGATTGAATAAAGTAAGACCCCTTGGAAGCTAAGATTGAGTGTAGGTAATGGAAAATTAAATATAAGACTACGATTAAAAATACTAATATCGCTAAATCCTTCAGGAATTTCTTTTTGCTTCCTCTTGGGTGGTTCTATGAGATTAGGAATGTGTTTATGAGTTCCTAAACTGGTCACAACTATTCCCAAGAGAATAAGTAAGGCTGCTACAAGCCCCCATTCAGGCCAAAGCTCAGGGTTAAACCTACCCGAGGTATACATTTCAGTCTCGTACTTAGGTGCGTAATACCACCAAACTAGGTTATAAGTTGTTAGCCCTCCAAACCATCCGAAAAAGTATCGATAGGACATCAAGGAAGTTCTTTCAACATAATTAGCAGTCAATTCTGGACCAAGGGCTATGGATGGTATTTCATAAAAGGTAATGAAAACTCTAATAATTATTGCACAAATTAATAAATAGAAAAAAAGCCCCATAATTGTATGAGGATTATTTATCAGATTGTCTGGAGGAGACCAAAGGAAATAAAAACTAAGAGTTACTGGAATTGCTGCAGCATACATAAATGGATGTCTCCTTCCCCACTTTGACCTTAGACGATCTGAATAATACCCAACAAGAGGATCGGTAATGGCATCTGCAACTAAAATTAAATTAAGAGCCAATCCAGCCATCCATGCTGGTAGTCCAAAAACAAAAACGTAAACGAAAAGGACGAAGTAACTGAAACCATTATTTTTTATCCCAAAAGAAATGGAACCAAATCCGTAGAAAAATTTAGTTGAAAAGGAAAGTTTTGACTTTTGATTTACGTCTTCCATGAATTCAATCATTCCCCTTCATAAGATCGCTACCATATATTAATATGTAGTAAATGCCTAAAAGTAAATATCGAAAAATCTCAAGCTTATCAGGGGAAGAGCTTAATTTTAAAAACCCGTATAAATTGCCTTCAAGGTTGCTCACAAAAATAAAAAAAATAACCCCTGATTTTCCACCGGGGCTCATTACAGATTTAGAAAACGCCATCACTACTTATAAATTCGAGGAAACTGTTTTTAGAAGAGCACCCAGTTATACCGATATAAGAATTCAGTTGGATGAAATCTCATTGCAGGCTGAAATGCTGTCTGAGAATTTAAGTAAGTTATTTCCGGGTGCAAGATCATTTCTGCTCCAAAGTCATATATCAAATAACTTAGACTATAAATACTTATCTGGCTTAACCAAAAGTCTTCAAAGCCTGGCTTCTGCTTCAGAAAAAACTGTTGCTAATTTAAGAGACAAAAAAGGAAGACCTACGAATGCTTTCAGTTTTCTTCTAATTGCACAGATAGCTAGATCCTGCATCAAGAACACAAACATAACCCCATCTCAATCTAATGATTCTTTTCTAGAGTTAGTAAAGATAGCTGGTGAGGCTGCAGGTGTTAATGATTTAGTTGATCTGGTGGAAGAATCCTTAAGCCAAATAAATAAATAAATAATATTTTAAAGATAATCAACATATATAGGAGAAGACCAAGCTCTTTCTTCTATCATTGATAAGCAATCATCATCTTTTGCCGTTCGATTGTCTCCGTAACACATGTTTACTTTTATACATTCCCCTTTTTCATTGTATTCACACCTTATATTTTTAGCGTTAACAGATGGAGAAGGCTCTTGAATGGCCCGGATATAAAAAGACACATCTCTTTGATTCTCAGAATAACTTGTGTCTTCAAAACTTACTTCACAGCCATTTTGATCTAAAGGACAATCTACAACTTTCCATGGATCTTCAATAAGATTGTCAACCTTTTCTCCTGGACTTATTTGAGGAGAAACCTTAATTACTTCAATTCTTGTAATGATGTTTCTTTCGTCTGAAGGGTTATAACATTCGTTTTTACAAATTCTCTCTATATCTTCTCTAGTGATCTTGGTATCACTATAATCAGGACAGCCAGGTTTTTGTTTAAGCGCTCCAATAGCTTTGACAATAAATTTTGGATTTTCAATTGTAGAGATTTCTCCCCCCATAGGGATTCTTTCTTCTCCGTTGACTAGATCAAACCAAAGCAAGATTCTATCTCCGCTGGTTCCATAAGTTTCTTTCCTTTTCATGGAGTCCCAAATGGATTGCCTATCCCTTCCGGTTGAATGAACAGCAGCTAGACCTCCGGAAGTAAAAAATGAAGCTTGTCTTTCAACTTCAAAAGCTCTGAACCCCATGTCTATTAATCCTTCTCTCCCGCCAAAGTCTATAGATTTTGAATCAGGAAATGACTTGGGATATAAAACTTCCGCTATGGCTTCACTGGAAGGTCCATTGGCTTCTGTGGTTACAAATCTATCTTTTTCTTTATAACCGGTACCTGGTCGAGCTCTATGATTGTCACTTGAAGCAATAAAACCAAACCTAAATCTTTTAGATTTTTCTTGTTCAAAATTAGTAATAGACAAAGCATATTGTCCTGAACCGGCAGGTCTGTAATTAAATGAAGGAATAAAACAATCTTTGCATTGACCTGAATCATACCAATCCTCTATTTCCACTCCTGGTATAGCCAGATAACCTGATGGACCTAAAGCTAAAAAATTGTTTCTAGCTTCAAGCTCTCTGGTTTGACATATGGTCTCTGAATTCCCTTCAGCCAGACACCTTTCAGCAATAATTTCTCCTGCTCTCCAACAACTGGGAAAATAAGTAGCCGTTGGTTCAGGACATCCTAATGATCCATCGTCATTTAATATAGCTGCTCTCCAAGGTCTATATTCTTCCGAGTTTCCATGACCGGACATAACTTCAAAAAGAATTTGTACATTTTCGTTATGAAATCCTTCTTTTAATTGCTTATCAAGACTGGTTAAAGGAGGTGAATAAAGGCCCCAGGTATTTCCATGTGGAATGACTATGGAAGGAAAATTTAATTGGCTTAGTTTACTGAAAAGTTCAACTGGAGTGTGCGCATATTCATAACAATCTTCTGGCAATAAAGATGAATCTACCCCTAGTTCGCAATGAGGGGTTCCTGAGAATTCCTGGGTAAAGCTAATGAAATTGAAATATCTGTGACGATTCTTAAAATCCAGAAAAGCCAAAGGCTTGAATTGACCTGCTTGCCCTCCAATTGTTTCACGCATTCCATCAGTAGCAATTCCACCAGCTCCGATAGGTCGTAAAGGGACTTTCCCTTCCTCGGTATCAAGAAACATAACATTTTTATGCCCATAATGATCTTCAGCATAAAGTCCCACCTGAGTCCATTCGTAACCCAAAAAAGTGACCATATCTGGATCTTTTGAATCTGCTGGAGCATTGCATTGCCTTACCGACTCTTTTATTTCTTTCCATTTTCTAGGAGTAGAGGCTTCTGCGTGATCTGTGGTAACCCAAAAATCCAAAGCAGAACAAAATCGAGCGTAATCACAAGCATCCGATATTGGATGCGGCCCCTCCCCGTTTAAAATTGGTAGGCTCCATAAGAAGGCATCAGTGGAGTAAGTAGTATGGACATGAGTATCGCCAAAAAGAATTTGCTTAGGCGAAGGATTAACTTTTTGTTGAACTTGTTTCTTCTCCAATAAAAGTTTCTCCGGATAAGGGTCATCTACTAATTGACCTTTGTCCTCAAGCTGTCCATACCAATTAAATTGAACCCCTAAAGCATAAATGCCTATTGTGATTAACCCAACAACGAACGTGATTCCCAATAATTTAAATATAAATCTTATTCTCATCTCTAATGTCTCTTTTTCTCATCCGCATTCTTTATAAAATCCTCCATGAAGCCATTAACTTTATTTCCTGGGATTAATTCCTGCAAGTCAAAATCTCGGGTTTCAAAGGCTTTAGTTTGAGACTGTTCCCATAAAGAAATTTCTGCGTTCTTAAAAATTGGGATTAAAGCCATCCCCGCAATAAACCCTCCAATGTGAGCAAAATAAGCTACCCCTCCTTCTCCTCCTGTAGATAACCCAAAATAGAAAAATTGGCTGATTATCCAAAATCCTAAAACTATAGAGGCAGGTACTCTAACAACTGTTATAAAAATTATTATCCACAAGAGCACATTTACATTGGCCTTTGGATGAAGAAGAAGATAAGCACCCAAGACTCCGGCGATGGCACCACTGGCCCCTATCATGGGTATTTCTGAAGAAGGGTCAATAAATGCTTGAGTATAAGCTGCAGCAATTCCCGCTAATAAATAAAAAATGATAAATTTTACCCTGCCCATGGAGTCTTCTACATTGTCGCCGAATATCCAAAGAAAAAGCATGTTACCAATCAGATGCATCCACCCACCGTGCATGAACATGGAGGTAAAGATAGTCATGGTTGCCGGTAAATAACCTTCTTTTGATCCTAAAAGTGATGCCGGTACTACACCAAAATTGTAAACAGCTGATTCAAACAGCTGGGGAGGTAAAGTGAATTGCCACAAAAAAATAAAACAACATATCCCAATGATGCAGTAAGTTATATAAGGTGTATTTTGTGTAGGGTTGTCGTCAGAAAAAGGAAAGAAAAACATTAGCTCTCTTCTGTATACCCTAAGTTTTCTATATTTTCTAAATGACCCTTTCTATCTATGTCGTATAGAAGAACTAACAATGTCGAAATAAATGGCAAAGTAGCCCCTAGTATCACGTGTATTGTTGCAAATCTATCAATGACTGGCCCAGTCAGCTCTTCAAAAGTTACTCCAGCTACATCAAACCCAACGTAAGAAATAATAACACCGGAAATAAAAACTCCGCCTGCACCAACAAACTTTTGCACAAAGGTATTAACAGTTCCTAATAAGCCTTCCTCTCTCCTGCCTGTCGTTTTTTCAACGTCTTCAACAATCTCCATGGTCATGGATCCAATAAAAATAAACCCAAGAGAACCAAGACAGACTTCAAAAGCATAGTGTGAAATCATGATCCACCACAATGCATCAGTACCATTGGCTGGAAACAAAGTAGCTGAAAAATGAGGATCCAGTAATCTCAGAACTACCGGCAAAGGTCCAGTGATGATGGAAGTTAGGAATATGCCTACTGCTATCCTTTTCTTATCTCTACCTCTAGCAATTGTACCTGCAAGCATTGAAACAATGACAACACATACAACTCCGACAGTAGGGAAGATAGCTATAGTTGAAGGAGTCCATTGCCAAAAATAAAGATTATGATACATACCTGCATTTGAGCCTAGTCCAACCAATAGAGAATAAACAATACCTGCAAAGAAAAGCACAATCCAAGACCTATTGTTAATTGTTTCAAATCCCTCTTTCAAAAATTTTTTTACATTTATACTTCTTGCTTCAGGAACATGTAGATTGGGTATATGCTTATGCAACCCTACATTGGATATAACAGCAGAGAGGAAAAGAGTTAGTCCGCCCCAAAAAGCCAGTATCTGAAAAGCTTCCGGTCTAAGAAAAGCTCTAGATCCTTGAAAATCAGGAGTTTCCACAAAAAAGAAGGCATAAGCAATGGATGCCATTCCTGCCCCTCCTATCCAGCCGAAAGCCATACTTATTCCTGAAATCTGGTTTCTTTGATCATAGTCTTTCGTCAATTCAGGTTGTAAAGCGCCTCGGGGTACTTCATAGAAAGTCATCGACAGTCTCATAATGATCATCAAGATTAGTAATCTCGTGAACAACTCACTCTCTGTAATTTCACCAGCAGAAACAGATCCCGGGTTTTGTAGAATCAAATAGTAAGAAAGGGCAAAAGGAATGATCGCCGCATAAATGAAGGGGTGCCTCCTTCCCCATCTTGATCTCACCCGATCTGACCAAATACCTACTATAGGATCAGAAATTGCGTCCACAACAAGCGCAATAGCCATGGCTGAAGCTGCTAAAATTGCTGGTAAACCTAAGACTTGATTAAAATAAATTAATAAAAAAGTTCCTAGTAAATTATTTTTGATACCAACAGTCATACTCCCTATACCGTAGGTAAGCATGGTACTTAAACTAGCCCCTTGAGCTTTTACTTCCTGTTCCGCCATCCATTAATCCTTGTTGTGATCATTTTGCTGTATAAATTAGATTAAATACAAGCGCTCTTTGATATTATTATTTTTCTTTTAAATGATTAAGATAAAATAAAGTAAATAAAAAGTATCTAAAGGGAGAATCATGGGTGTATTAAATGGAAAAATAGCAGCTGTAACTGGAGCTGGTAGAGGAATAGGAAGAGAAATCTGTCTCAGCTTTGCACAAGAAGGAGCAAAAGTGGTTGTCAACGATTTAGGGGGAGACAGAGATGGTACGGGTGAAGGAAAAATTGCAGATGAAGTTGTCAAAGAAATCAAAGATTTAGGAGGGGATGCTTCAGCTAACTATGACACCGTAGGGACGGTTGAAGGTGGGCAAGGTATTTTTCAAACTTGCATCGATTCATTCGGAGCAATGGATATTCTGGTCAACAATGCAGGTATTCTAAGAGACAAGACTTTATACAACATGGAAGAGAGTGAATGGGATGGAATTATGGAAGTGCATTTAAAAGGACATTACAACTGCACACGCCCTTTTGTGAGATACATACGAGATGACAACAGACTGAACTGTCGAATTTTAAATATGTCTTCTGTGTCAGGTTTATTTGGGAATTTTGGTCAAACCAATTATGGAGCGGCTAAAGCAGGTATAGCTGGTTTCACGAGGTCACTAGCTTTGGAAGTAGCTAAATATAAATGCACAGTAAATACCATATCTCCAGGAGCAGCTACCCGACTTACTATTGACTTAATAGAAGCAGCAGGAAGAAAGTACGATGAAAATGACTGGACTCAAGGACCTGAACAAATAGCTCCAGTTGTAACTTGGTTGTGCTCTGCTGCTGCTGACAATGTGACCTCCCAAATTATTCATTCTCAAGCGGGGACCCTGGGCATCATGCAACAACCCGCTGTCATTAAATCCTTCACTACTGAAAATCTTTGGACTATAGAACAACTTGATGCATTGATGCCTGAATTGCTTGAAGCAAAAAAACACCATGATGATGAAGTGTCAGAAAAGGGAGCACCTGAGAAGGTTTAAGTTTGGCTGATCTTAAAGACAAGATAGCTTTAATCTCTGGTGGTGCCAGAGGTATTGGCGGAGCCATTGCGGATGCAATGTGTGCAGCTGGTGCTAAGGTAGTCATTAGCGATCTATTAGTCAAAGAAGGGGAAGATAAAGCCTTAGAATTAACAAGCAAAGGATATCAAGCTACTTTTGTTAAGCATGATGTAACCAAGGAAACAGATTGGAGTAATGCAATTCTCCATTGTTCTGATACTTACGGAGGTCTGGACATTCTGGTAAATAATGCGGGAATTTATTTTAATGGACCAATAGAAGAAACCTCTCTTGAGGCATGGAAGCAAATGTTTTCAGTTAATGTCGAAGGGGTTTTCTTAGGAACCAAAGCAGCCATTCCAGAAATTAAAAAAAGATCCATGAAAAGAGAATCTAGTGGGTCCATTATTAACTTGTCCTCCATTGCTGGTTTAGGGGGAAGTCCTAATCATGGCGCTTACACAGCTTCAAAGGGGGCAGTCAGACTATTTACAAAAAGCACTGCCTTAGAGTGTGCTTCTCTCGAGTACAACATAAGAGCAAATAGTATTCACCCTGGAGTAATAGATACCTTAATGGGGTCACAAGTTGTTGATACTATAATTGAGCAAACTGGATCAGGAGATAATGAGGCGAGAGCTCAAGTTTCTGAACTCCACCCTTTAGGAAGATTTGGTAAGCCTGAAGAAATTGCTCAAACTGCTGTATTTCTGGCCTCAGATGACAGCTCTTTTATTACTGGGACTGAATTAATAGTTGATGGTGGCATAACTGCTAAGTAGTACTTAGCCTAACCAAGTTGATGCTTCAAGTGGAGTTTCTTCAGAAGAACCTCCTACATGGATTCTATATTCTGCTGGTTCAACTGCCCAACTCCCTGCACTTTCATTCCAGTAAGAAAGGTCTCTTTCAGTTAACTCAAAAGTAAGCTCTTTAGTCTCACCAACTTCTAAATCAACTTTAGAAAATCTTTTAAGTTCCTTAGGTGCTCTTTCAATCGAAGAATTATGAACACTGACATAACATTGAGTTGCCTCCTTTCCTCTAATACCACCTGTATTAGTTACTTTGAAAGAAAAAGCGATTGCTGAATCTTCCTGCTTGGGTGGAATTATTCTCAAGTTTGAATACTCAAAATTTGTGTAAGAAAGTCCAAATCCAAAAGGGAATAATGGTTTTATTTTTTCTTTTTCATACCAACGATAGCCTACAAAAATTTCTTCTAGATAATCCATTTGTAGATTTACTCCAGGGTAGTGGTTAAAAGCTGGTGTGTCTTCTAAACTTTTGGGAAAAGTGGTTGGAAGCTTCCCTGAAGGATTAACTTCCCCAAAGAGAATATTATATAAGGCGTTACCAAACTCTTGGCCAGGAAACCAGCATTGAAGAATTGATTTCGTGTCTTTAATCCAAGGCATGCTGATAGGCGAACCAGTATTTACAACAACCACTGTATTTGGATTCGCTTTCACCACTCTATCTATTAGTTCGTCTTGGTCTCCAGGAAGCTGAAGCGTTGATCTGTCATTTCCTTCAGTTTCCCAATCAGAATTCGTCCCTACTACCATGACCACCGCATCAACTTCTTTAGCTAAAGAAACTGCTTGTTCTATTAAATCTTCTTCATCAGGTTGAAGCATTCCAATCTGTAACGCAGGAAATCTTCCTTCCCATTTATATTCAATTTCAACTAAATATTCTTTTGTTGCCTCTAAATTAACTGAAGATCTTCGTGGTGCACTGCCATAAGAGAAAAAGGCGTCACCAGGCTCCTGAGAAGTCCAGTTGTCCACTATCTCTTTTCCATCAATCTTTAGGCGAGCAGGCCCGATGCTAACCAACTCAAAAGTATGCTCTCCTGAAACCTTGGGTTGTAATGTTGCGCCAAATCTTACTGATAAAGATGGAGATTTCATTTTTGAAGCGACATCTACACCAAAACCAGTTAACGCCCAGAATCTTCCTCCGGTCATTACAGTTGATTTTAGAACTTCTCCGCCAAAATCTTCACCTTTGTAAAAGTCTACCAAAAAACCAGATTTTCCAGTTTTTGGGCAATTGATGAGCTCTTGTTCTATTGCAGGCAGGAATTTATGAATATGGCAGCCTTTTGCGTATTTGACCGATAGGTTTTCTTTAAGGTTTTGTTCTAAACCTTCTAGAGGGTGTACTACATAATGTGGTTTTACTGTCGCACTACCCCCTCCTATGAATTGCCCTTTCTCAGCGTTAGAACCTATAACAGCTAGTGTTTTAATTTCAGACTTGCTAAAAGGCAATACCCCATCATTCTTAAGAAGTACCATTGAATCAGCTGCGACCAGCTTAATTAGCTCTCTGTCCTCTTTTAAGTCATTTGACTCTTCAGGTTTTTCTTCTGGATTCTGTAAACGACCAGTAAATTCTGCCACTCTGAGAATTCTTGTTACTTTGTCATTAATGGTAGCTTCTTTAACTTTATTATCTTTTACCGCTTTTACGAGATTTTTTCCCCAGGTTTTTGCAGGTCCCGGCATCTCACAATCCAATCCTCCATTAGCATTTTCAATAGTTTGTAAAGCTGCCCCCCAATCGCTGACAACATAACCCGGAAAATTCCATTCCTCTTTAAGAATATTAATTAAAAGCTCTTCGCTAGAAGAACAATAAATATTATTTAGCTGATTGTAAGCAGACATCACTCCTAGAGCTCCGCCCTGTTTAACTCCCATCTCAAACGGCAATAGATAAATCTCTCTAAGTGCCCTAGGCTTAATGTTTGAACTAACAGAATGCCTTTTAAATTCAGTATCGTTACCGGCAAAGTGTTTTATACAAGCAGCAACACCCTGTGATTGAACCCCTTTTACATAAGCTACAGTAACCGCTCCAGTTAAAAACGGATCCTCTGAATAACATTCAAAGTGTCTTCCGCCCAAAGGATGTCTATGGATATTAATCGTAGGACCCAGTAATACATCTGCGTCTTTACTCTTTGCTTCTCTTCCTAATGATTTACCCAGAGCTTCAATTAGTTCTGTGTCCCAAGTTGAAGCAATGGCTGAACCGTTAGGATAACAAGCAGAAGAAACTTTACTGCCACCGTCTCCACGAGCCCCATTAGGCCCATCTGTCATCTTAACTCTAGGTATTGAGAGTCTTTCTACTGGGGTGGTGTGCCAAGCATCAGAGCCTGACAAAATTGAAACTTTTTCCTCTAAAGTAAGTTCTTTGATAAGAGCATCAATCTTATCCATTAAAAGTGGTAAGCCTAATAATCTCTTCTCTTATAAATAGAGTTTCTTGGTTTAGCAAATACGTTATGGACCATGGGAATAAATTCCTCTATTGGTAAATTTTCGTATTCAGGATCAAAAGAATTTTGGTCGTAATTAGCACAAAATTCGGCACAATCATTCCAGTATTCATGACCTTTAAATTGGTCTCTCATATTTTTATCAAGCCCCATGTGCTCAAAGAAATAATAACCTTGAAAAATACCATGATGTTTGACAATCCAATAATTTTTATCGGAGACAAAGGGTTCCAACATAGTTGCTGCTAAATCAGCATGATTGGCTGAAGCAATTGAGTCCCCTATGTCATGCAGTAATGCACAAACTACGTATTCTTCATCCTTGCCATCTCGATGTGCCCTGGTTGCAGTTTGAATGCTATGAGTAAATCTATCGACCGCAAATCCTCCGGTATCCTTTTTTAGTAGATTTAGGTGATCCATAATCCTATTAGGTAACTCACTAGCATGTTTAGATCCCTGTTCTGCGATTATTGCGTAATCTTCAGCAGTTCCATTCTCCATTTCCGAAAAAGTAGCTTGTTTGTCCATAATAACCTCCGAATTTTTCAAATTATGACAGAAAGGTTCTTTTTTTGCATTTAACCTTAATCTTCCATCCAATGCTTATGGTTTTTCCCTTTGGGATCTATAAGTACTCCAGGGTTCATAATTGATCTAGGATCAACTCCTGATTTAGCTGATACCAACATGTCTTTAAACCCCTCGGGTCTTTGCAAGTCATAACCCTTAACGCGATGATCTCGTCCCACTGCGTGATGGTGAGTGACTGTACCCCCATGTTCAACGCAGATTTCATTAGTAGCTATCTTTATATTTTTCCAAACATCTATCATGGTTGAAGGAATGGCATAGGCTGTATAGGAAAAATATGGAGCTAATCCATCTGGATAAGTATGAGTTAAACGACAAGTTACAGTTGATTCTTTGCCTGAAATTTCTTTTATTGCTTTTGAAGCCTTTTCTATTAAAGTTTCAATAAATTCAAATCCTTTATCCCAAGTTATAGAAGTTTCAAAAGTATCCTGAATGATCCCTCTCCTTACCGATGCTTCTCGGTAATAAGGTGCTCTAATAAAACTATTTCTCCACGTTCCGGAAGCTCCTGATTTATGGGCATCCTCTTTCTTTTCTTCAGGTAGTTCGTATTGCCCTCCTGCTTCAGAAGCAATCTCTAAGGATCTTTTTAGCCATGCATCCATGTCGTGATCAGCCGACTCAAACGACAATATAAGTAAATGTTTAGAACCGTCTCCTGCACCATTAAAAAGGGCTTCGTTAGCATCAAGAAGCCGGCAATTCGCAGGAAATAAGGCAGACTGACTTATAAGCCTAGTTGCATTCAAAGCATCTTCATAATTATCAAATAAGACGGGGCAAGAGGCTCTAAAGTTAGGTCTTTCTTGTAATCTCATCCAGGCTTCAGTTATTACACCTAATATACCTTCAGAGCCAATCACCATTCGGTCTGGGCTTGGACCTGCCCCAGAGCCTGGTAATCTTCTTGACTCAATAACACCACGAGGAGTAACCATAGTGGTGGATTCAACAAAATCATCTATGTGAGTATAAAGAGTAGCAAAATGACCTCCTGACCTAGTAGCTATCCACCCTCCTAGAGTTGAATGTTCAAAGCTTTGAGGAAAGTGCCTTAATGTCAGATTAGATTTTTTTAGTTCTTCTTCCAAAGCAGGACCAAAAATACCAGCTTGAATTCGAGCTGCCCTACTAGATTTATCTATTTCTAGAACTTGGTTTAAGTTTCTTAGATCAAGAGAGATAACTGCCGAATAATCATCACCTACATCAGTCTCTACTCCTCCGCAAACACTGGAACCTCCACCGTAAGGAACAACTGCAATATTATTCTCGTTGGCCCAATCTAAAATGTTTACTACTTCTTCCTGGTTATTAGGGAAAGCGACAAGATCTGGTGGGTTAGGAAATGAACCCAGCATCGCTCTTGCAACATCAGGGAATGATTTGCCATAAGCATGATTAAGCCTTTCGACATGATCATCTGAAAGAATATTTTTTAAAGTTTCAGGTGGTATAACCTTGGCTTTGGGTAATTCAATATCCTTAGCTAATGGTATGGGTAAGGCTTCCACTTCATTAAGATCAAAATTTTGTGCTATTCTTTTCTCAACACTTTCTTCTTCTTCCTTCGAAAGTACCTGATCTTGAAATCCCCATCCCCAAAATTTTCTTTCTCTCATTACTTATCTCCCAAACTCAATTCTTACCCGTTTTAATTCTTTAATTGAATACAACTTCCTGTATTAGAATCTGTTTCCAATGAAGCCAAAATAGCTCTATAGATATCTGTATTATCTAGAGTTCCAGTAAAGTTCTCGGCACCAGGACCATAAGCATAAACAGGTACTGGCACACCGGTATGAGTTCCTCTACCAACAGCTGTGTTGAAAGATAACTTTACTTCATTGCCTGAATAATCAAGAGGATTTGCGGGTTCTATAAGAAGCCCGCCAGTTTCATGATCAGCGGTTACTACTACCAATGTATCCTTCTTCTCCATCGCATATTCTAGAGCCCATTCAACAGCAGAATCCAGATCTTGCATTTCACGTTTTAAATATTCCAAATTGTTAACATGCCCTGCCCAATCTACCTGAGAGCCCTCAGCCATAATAAAAAATCCTTTACAGCCTTTATTGATGAAATAGTCTGATCGGTTAATCGAGAATTCAAGCATTTCACTTAAGGAGGGTTCAAGCGAATGGTTGTCTGGAGTTTCTATATTTCTTAAATGTTCATCCGCAAAAAGTCCGAAAACTCGTACTGATTGATTGTGATCAAAATTAAATATTTGATCTTTAGATATTAACAAGGCGTGAGACTCTTTTACTTCCTCAAGTAAATTTCTACCATCTTCCCTTTTCCCTCCCATCTCTTTTGGTAAAAAGAAATGTCTGCCTCCTCCTAGAAGTGTCGCCACATTAGAGTTCATCATCTGAGAACTGATTTCATCAGTTTTCCATCTCAAGTCTACGTGAGCTACGAAAGCTGCTGGCGTGGCATGCGTAATTTCAGAAGTAGCTAATAAAGAACTTACAAAACCATACTGATCAAGGGTTTCGGTTAAATTCTCAAGATTATTTTTTTCGGCATCTAATCCAAGATATGTATTATTAGTTTTGTACCCGGTGCTGTAAGCAGTAGCTGAGGAAGCTGAATCTGTAACAATTCCATCTTTTGAATGCGTAAGAACAATACCTGAATAGGGAAATTTATCTACTGAGATTCTTGAATTAGGACCACCACTTATCAGTCTATATGCTGAAATCTGACTGATGCTCATACCATCGCCTATTAGGAGAATTACGTTCTTGGCTTTCTTTGAAGGTAGAGTTAATTTTTTTGGTTCTAGAGCATTACTGCTCGGAGCTGTCTCAATATAGGAGTCTTTTTCATCTAAACTTGCCGTTCCTATGGGGAGGTTTTTCATAATTAATTCTTGTGCATAAGAATACGTTCCCCAAGCACCAATAGCTGCTCCTGCGAGCAAGATTACAACACTCCCTATAATTAATTTTGTTTTCATTCTAAAAAATTCCTTAAGTTATTAAATAATGTATCTCGAGATTACACTTTCTCATTAATTTTAGGTAAAAAATCTAGGTAATAAATCCATATTTATTTTAACTCTTATATTTGACATCTTCTTATATTAAATAAAAAAGCCCCGCTTGGAGCGGGGCTCTTTTAGAAGAAGTATCTCAACTGTCTTCTAAACTACCAATCTATTGTTCATGGTAGCCGGAACCGGGGTTACCCCGTGTCAGAAGGCACCTCCTGTAATTCCTGCTAATAAATATATACTAATTTGGACCACCTCCTTTAAAGGGTAATAGAACTACCTGATATTTGATCCCCCTTGTACTAAATCAAATACAGAACAACCTAAAATATAGATTAACAATTTTCTTTATAGTTCCCAAGAAATTTTTAAAATCTATCTATTTATTCAAGAGCCTCAAGGACGTTATCTATAAAAGTATTATTTTCAAAATTAGCAGGTTCAGTGGTGGCATGATAATTGCCCCCTGTTCTAACTACACTTCCATCCCCCATCCGAGTGTAAGAACTAAAGCGCATTATCACTAAATCTTCAACAGGATATACCGCTACAATTTGCCCTTGGACTCCTAAAGCTGTAAACCCATTATTTGGTGCTGGCCACCAATAAAATCCATATTGGCCTGAAAGTGCAGGAGATGTACTTTCTGTAATCCAATTATCAGATAAAATCTCTTCTCCTTCCCACTCTCCATTTCTAGCAAATAGAAGACCGAATCTTCCAAAATCTCTGGCGGTGGAATCAAGACAACAATAAGTCAGTATATGACCCTTTGTATCTTGCCACCATTCTCCAGAGAAACGTATAACACTGCCAATTTTTTGATCTAAATAGGTCTGTGGTGTCATGGAAGTGGATGATCTGACCACTTCTCCCGCTAACATTACATCTGAATTAGAATAGGTGTAGAGCTGCTCCCCAGGTTCACCTATTAAATTTCTATCAATGGATACTTGGAGTTGATCTTCTTCGCCATAAAAATCTCCTCCGTCTAACAATTCTAAAGCGGTTTTAACTGTCATCAATTGCCTGAGAGTTATCACTTCCTTATCTGTATCTTTCCAAGCAGGAATAAATTCGGATACCTGTTGATCTAAACTACTAATCAAACCCTCGTCCAAGGCCTTACCTATTAGTGCACTAGTAAAGCTTTTTGCAACAGACCAACTGGTTACTTTATCCGTTTCCATCCTGTCATCAGCATACCTTTCAGCAACAATGTAACCATTTCGAATGACTATGACTGCTCCAGTAAAATTACCGTCTTGAAAAGCATAGTCCATTGCTTCATTTATGTTGTCCGGGCACATTCCTTGAGATTCTGGGGTTGCTGTTTCCCAAGACAGGCTAGGCCAAACTTTTGTGAATGGACCAGCCTCGAAGCTAACTGAACAACCAGTAGTTGGTGTGGGAGTTAATGTAGGAATAACATTAACAGAATTATCACTTCCCGATCCTCCTCCTCCGCAACTGACTAACAATGCAGAAACCAAAAAAGTAATAACCCTAAACACTCTCTTATGCTAAATCAATCCTATAAAATTTCTAGGGTTATTGCTGTATTAAGTGCTCTGAAGATCTAGCCAATCTCTTTCTTCCTGACTGAGATTAATTTCCAAGGCTTTAAGAGAGCTTCTAGTCTCAAAGAAATTTCTAGGTCCGATCAAAGGAAAGGAAGGAAAATCCTGATTTAATACAAAAGCTAGAGCCAATTCTATTGGCTCAATACCTTTGTCTTTTGCTAGCGAGAAGCATCTTTTTTTTCTTTCTAAATTCTCTATATTTTGCCAAACTCTTTTTTGTTCTTGTTGGTTAGGGTTGGCTCCATGTAAAGAACCCTCAAATTCTTGGTGATCAAGAAAAAACCCTCTTGCTTGGCTAGACCAAGGGAAAATGGCTACCTTTTTTTTCCTTAAAAAATCTTTGAAGTCTTCTTCAGAACAACTTTCACAACCCGGCCAAACCGGATCCAACATCCGCGCTAAGCTAAAGTTATTACTTAAAACACTGAAAGCCTCTTTGTTTTCTTTTTCTGCATAGAAAAAAGAATCCGAGAATCTAGACAGAGACCAATTAGAAGCTCCAATCAATCTTATCAGCCCTTCTTCTTTCAGTTCGTTTAGAGCATCTATGAATTCACTGACGGGCACTTCTAAATTATCTCGATGTAAACAATAAATATCTAAATAATCGGTTCTAAGTCTATCTAGAGACTCTTCTAATTGGGGTCTAATTAAATGAGGGTAACAATCAGGAGTATGTGCACCTTTACCAAGAACAACTACTTGATCTCTTAATCCTCGGTGATTCATCCACTTCCCTAAGTAGACATCACTCTTTCCATTGTTATATATATAGGCTGTATCAAAAGCATTTCCCCCTAGAGAAAAGAAATGATCAAACATTGCAAAGGCATGATCGGTTCCTGATTGATTGTCACAGCCAAAAACCACTCTAGAGACTTTTTTATCCAACCCGCTCAATGTAGTAGAAGAGATAGGTTCTCTATCTTTTATGGCGGTTTCCCCTAAAAGTGAAAATTTCCTGTTCTCTGGATTATCCGCTGAATAATAAACTCCAATATTCTTTCTCCAAGCATCTAACCAAACCATATTTCCATGACTATCTGCATGCGAGATTTTTTCTGATTGTTTTTTTTCTTGATTAAGAAGACTTACAAAGTGGTCTATTTCGTAGGTGAAAACACCTTTTTCTTCCTTAAAATCTATAACCTCATCTTCTCTTCCTTTCCTCTTGTAAATAATCTGAGATTGGCGATTGTTTTGTTCACCACATTGCCAAGGTTCTGCAACATATATAGTTTTTTCTTCATTAGCAATAAGAACAGAATTTTTAAGAGGCTTGTTTATAGCAGAACTAATTAAAGCCTTAGAACCGTTATCAAATGACAATTTAGCAATGGCATTCAAGTCAACACCTCTTGATGAGAGCTCTCCCTTTGCTTCAATAGCTACAGGGTTTGAAAAAGGTTTTCCATTCTGCTCCCCAATAATCATTCTAGACATAGACATTGGATAACAACCAATGTCCATTATTGATCCACCGCCAAGTTCCGGGTTAACCAACCTATGTTCTTCAGGCACTTGAGCTGAAAAACCAAAAGAAGCTTCTATAGTTATAGGGTTATCCTTAAATTCCTCTTTAACAAGCTCACGGATCTTGTCGGTTTGAGGATGAGTTCTGTACATAAAGGCCTCCATTAACAAAACCTCATTCTCTCTAGCAGCCTCTATAAGTACCATGGTCTCTGTGGAGTTCAAGGTCATCGGTTTTTCACAAAGAACTGACTTTTTTGCTTTTAGAGCAGTTAAGGTAAGGTCAAAATGTGAATCGTGAGGTGTCGCAACATAAATTGCGTCTATCTCGCTATCATTAAGTAGATTGTCATAACCTTCCACAGCAGAACAATCATATTTTTTTCCAAATTTCTCAGCTTTCTCAATTGATCTGCTGGCAACTGCTTTTAGCTGTGATCCTGTACTGTCTTGCATGGAAACAGCCAGAGCTCGGGCTATCATCCCGGTTCCCAATATCCCCCAATTAATCATGTTCTTTTTCGCCCCTTATCATTACCTTTTTCTAGGAAAAACCTATCCAGCGTCCTGATCCAGCAACTATTGCCCACAATGATATAGATATAGACCCTATGATTTTAAATTTTCTGGATTCTTCTTCAGCAGATAGGCAGATAGGATTACGGATAAAAAATAAAAATATTAATCCAAGTATTAAAGCACTCATTTTTATCCAGAATGCTCTGTTGTAATAGCATTTAATGGCCTCACTTAGAAAGAGAGGTATTCCTGTTGAAACTAGGACAATTAACCCTAGCTTAAGCATAAATGTAGTTTGTCTTATTACGTATTGAATTGGTTTTGAAGAAAGTAACAAGCCTAAAAGTCGGAGATCTCCTACTAATATTGATCCGCCTAAAATTGCTAAACCAATTAAATGGGTAGCTTCTATGACAGGAAACATCCAAATAGAATTTCTAATTGTTTCCCCAATATAGGATTGCTCTAATCTATCAAATAAATGAAATAGCCTTTCAGATTCCATCAAAAGTCACCAGTTAGGCTTAGGTCCATAATGCAACCAGCTGCCCAATTAACCCATTCAGGCTGCGGTTGTCTGTCACAATCGAACCAGTTGTAAGCAATCATACGGCCTGAAATAATTACCCCTGACCAAAGAATTAAAGAAGCAGCAGCTTTTAGGTGTATGGTTTTAGGGATGTTTTGACCTTCATCCCATTTTTTCCCTTCAAGTGACATCTGTCTATGAAATAAAAAAACATTGAGTCCAGCTAAAAGGATTAAGAAAATTTTAAATCTAAAAAATATATTTTGATAACTTCTTACTGGTATTGCGTAGAAGAGCAGCAAACCAGTTATTGTCATTAAGCCGAAACCAAAGATAGACCAAGGCAACACCCTTGTATTCATTTCTGATATGGGTAACTTATTAAAAACAGCCCCCATTAACCTTAAATCAACAAATATTAGAGTTCCGATGAAAAAACAAATAGAAAGAACATGGGCAGATTCAATCCAGGGGTATAAATACAGAGACTCGTGTAAGGCTATACTCCATTCAGTCTCAGATAACCATATAGCAATCTCCAACATGTTTATTATCTAACAATAGGAATTATTTATTCCTCTTTAATCCAGTATGTTTGATGGCAGGCAACACATACCTGATATAACTCAGCTCCTATTTTAAATAGATCTTCTGCATCTTCATTCTCTGCTGCTTTAAAAGCTCTTTCTCCCATGCCTTTTAAAGCCATTGATAAAGCAACCCATTGAGTCTGATCTAATGCTCTTTCGGGCATGGAAAGAAGGTAAGAACTTTCAGAAATTACTTTGGCTCCATTTTTTACTTTATCCCATCCCTCTTGATCAGTTGGTGCTAGATTCACCTCACCCTCTTCTGTAATTACATAGCCAGCTGAATCCCAAATTGCTTCTGCAGCAGGATCTAAGACGTAAGCCATTAAGTCATGAACTTCTGTATGGCCTTCCATTTCGGAAGCAGCAATCTGGAAAGAGAGCGGCAAGGCAATTACACATAAAAACAGTTTCTTCATCTATAACTTATTTATTTTCTATGAGATTACTATCTTTTAGACTCTCTCGGATCAGCTCCATCTCTTGGAGCACCAGTACCTGAAGAACCCATAAATACCTTGCTGCCATCTGGAAAGGTAACATCCCTGCCATTGGCTATGCACCTAGGTAAGCATAAACGTCCTTTACTTTGATATCCTCGAACAATAATTACAGTACCTGGAACCAATGTTTCCCGAGTAATTCCATTTCTAATGAGAGTATTCGGAGTTCCTCCTTCAACCATCCAAATGGTTTTTCCTTCTTCATCCTCAACCTCCACATGTACCCAAGCATGAGGATTGATCCATTCAACTTTCACAACCTTTCCGGTAATGTTAATGGGAGCCTTGGGATCAAATTCAGCTGTAAACGCATGGTGGGCATTGGCCTGAAGAGTAAAGGCTCCAAAACTTAAACAAAAAATGATCCTAAGTATTATTTTCATTGATTTCTCCTTTCTTCTTCTCTTGCCCCAGCAAGTATATTCGCCATTGAATAATTTCCTTCATGACAAGCATATTCATATATATTACCTTCGGCCCTTTTTAAGGGCATCTCCCCTCTCCAAACATCTTTATAAGCCACATCATCATTTACACTAAATTCATAAAGAATTTCATCTGCTGAAGTTCGTGTAAATTTTTCGGTAACTTCAGCATTCTCAGTGATAAGAATTTGATGTCGTATAGCAGCCCTAAAACGTTGTTGTAAATGATGATTCTTTGTTTTTACTACCAAAGTATTCCCTTCCCAATGCCCGATAGAATCTCCTAACCAGGGCTTTATATGGTCAGGAAGAGGACTCCCTTCGAGTCTTATTATTCTGGCGTCGTGAACCATTTCTACTAAAATCATCACATAACCAGGTGATTGGACAATTTGATAGTTATTATTATAAAGAACATTCAACATAGGCGGTCCGCCACTAGAACCAAAGCCGACTAAACACCTCTCTCCTAAGCTACGTTGCTCAGGATGATTGGCACGGGTAAACATGCGGTAAATACTAGGAGCTTCGATTCCCCAACTGATCCATTTCCTCGGAAGTTTCCCGTCTTCAGGGTATGTGAGGATTGAACTTCTATATTCACCATTTAGTTGAAATAACTGAGTACCAGGGTCCATCCAAGCAGTATTGTAGCCACCAACATTTTCTCCGGCTTTGGGTGATTCGCCTTCTTCATAGGGGTTATCTATCACTTCAGTAAAATCAGCTGCGAGGGTAGCTGCAGAATTGGCTTGCTCTTCTGTCACCAATAAACTTGTGTAGGTGTCTGGTCTTTCTAAAGTGGTTAAGCTGGCATTGGTCCAAGTTCCTTGAAGATCAGGGTCACCAAACCAAGTTGTCATTGCCTCTTCCGCCTCTGCATAAGAAAAGACTGTAATAAAAGAAAATAAAACGGTTCCTTTTAAACTTTTCACCTTCTCTTCTCCTCTTCTCTTGCTCCGGCTAGTATATTAGCCATTGAATAATTACCTTCATGACAAGCATATTCATAAATCTTACCTTCAACAGACCTTAAGGGCATTTCTCCTGCCCAAACCTGACTATAAATATCAGGATCATCTACATAAAATCTATACAAAATTTGGTCTTTAGAAATCCTTGTAAATCGTTCAGTAACAATGGCTCCAGAAGTTATAGCAAAAAAGTGTCTCAACCCTCCTCTAAAGGTATGTTGTGGATTGAAATTAGTAGTTTCTACAACCAAAGTATTCCCTTCCCAATGACCAATTGAGTCTCCAAGCCAGGGAGTGATGTTCTCTGTAGGGTGCTTCCCATCTAATCTTATGATCCTAGCATCGTGAACCATCTCTGCCATAATCATAACGTAACCAGGGGACTGGACGATTTGATAGTGATTGTTATACAAAACATTCATCATCGGTGGACCTCCACTTGAACCAAAACCGACCACACACCTTTCACCAACTCCTCTTAATTCTGGATGATCTCTTCTCTTAGACCTATCTTTTCTCCTTTGTTGAAAAAACTTATTTGCTTTCTCACGATCCCAAGGGACCTTCCCGTTTTTAGGGTAGGCGATGATAGAAGTCCTGTATTTCCCAAAGAGCTGGAATAACTCTGCTCCCGGATCCATCCAAGCAGTGTTATAACCGCCCACATCCCTTCCCACTGTAGGACTTTCTCCTTCTAAATATTGATTGTCGTATGCAAAACTATCTGCAGAGGCTTTATTTGCAGCACTTCTTGCTTCCTCTTCATTGACCTCTAGTGCCTTAAAATGCTTAGGCCTTTCTAAAGTAGTTAAAGTAGCATTGGTCCAAATTCCTTGAAGATCGGGATCTCCATACCAAGTTTTATTCGGGTTACTTGTTTCAGTGAATAAAAGATTTGAACATAACAAAAGCATTGAAAATATATATTTCAAAACTTTTTGAAAGTTGATCTTGTTAATCACCACGCCACTTTCCGTAAATTAGCTCTTCAACAAATTCAACACATTTAAATTGTTGTAATTGAGCATCCTTACCTACTCTTTTATATAGATTCATACTAATTTTCCAGGGTCTGGTAAAAATTTTTTCATCTTCAATTGTGGCTTCGTAATTCATGATATGTTGATTTATTAAAGTGTATCTTTCAGTTACTTTTAATTGATCACTATGAAAATTTCCAGATCTATCAAACCAGGTTTGGTCATTAAATCCTGAGGCCTCAACTACCAGAGTATTGCCTTCCCAATAACCCCATGATTGACCCATCCAAGAATCTACAGGAGCTGGCCCAGGATCATCAAGGTAGATATTTCTGACTGCTCCCGCATACTCATAAGCAAAAAAGATTGCCTTTTCACTATGAAATATTTGAAAAGGCAAATGCATATAAGTTGCTCTTGGCACACCGGGTAAATAACATTTGATTTCTGGGTCTCTATCTAACCAATTTTCTTTATTCTCTTCTCTTTGCTTTAAAGCCCTCTTCTTATATGGAATGGTCCCGCCTTCTACAACCCCAAGACCTGCAGGAACCGATCCAACTGCCCCTAGTAAAACAGTGCTTGGATGAGGTACAGGGACTATTGGACCTTCCACCATTGCCAAAGAGGCGCTAGCTGCGTGTGCTTCTAGATTAAAGTTGGCTGAATTAAGTACCTGCCATACCCCATTTAAATCTGGTTTACCTAACGGACCTTTGGGTAAATCTGATTCTTCTGCTATAACATCAGAAATTGTTAATGTTAAAAATATTAACAGGTAAAAAATTTTCTTCACTTCAAGCCCCCTTTATTAAGACAGTACATTAATTTGAACTAAATTTTATGGCGTTTTTTCTTTTTTGGGTACCTCTAAGGATCCTAACTTCTCTAAATAATCTTTGTCTGAAGTCTCTGCCAATTCTTTTTTAGGATCGTCTCGAAAACTTTTAATGGGTTGCCCTAACCCTTTGAGACCTCTTTTTCTGCACCTTCTGACTTTATCAAAATCCACTTCAATTAACATGAATTCTTCGCCAATATTGGCATCATGGAGAATTTCTCCGTCCGGTCCAGCTATTAAAGAAAGTCCACAACCTTGTTCTCCACCGGCATTTACATCAATGTAATAGCATTGTTGCTGAGCAGCAGTTGCTTTCACCATGGCTCTTTCTACATCTCTATCGCAGGTGTCTGTAAGGCTAGGGTGAAGAATAACTTCAGCTCCTTTTAAAGCTAAAGCTCTACTGGTTTCAGGAAACCAAAGATCGTAACAAATGTGAATGCCTACTTTCCCTGAGCCGGGTACTTCAAAAACACAAACTTCACTTCCGGCTTCAACTCCACTCTCATATGGAAGGAATGGATACAATTTTCTACATTTAGTAACCAGTTCACCTTTATTGTTTATTACTGGTGCTGTATTAAAAGTCCCATCTTCAGTTTTTTCGTAAAATGAACCAGGAATCAACCATATGTCTAATTCTTTAGCTAATTCTTTCAATTTATCTGAATACTCTGAAAGAAAAAAAGAAGAATTTTTAGCCCCTGCACCTCCGACCGCCAATTCACTAAATACCAACATTTGAAGCCAAGGAAATCTAAACACTGCCTCCCTAGCCTTACTTTCCACCAAAGCATAATTACCTTTCCTGGTAAGACTTAATTGGATAGCAGCAATTGATAAAGTCTTCATGTTATTTTTAGTATACGCAAATAACACAAAAAAAATAGGCTGGAAAAAACCAGCCTATTTTTAAAGGTTTTTTTCTTTTAAAACCTATAACGTACGTCTACATACATGGTTCTTGGTGATAAAGCACCACCATATTTACTATAGTTATCACCAGATGTAGTTGTACTGAGACTGTAGACCTGATCATTATCCATAACGTTGTTGATGGCGAATCTAACAGCAGTCTTATAGTCTTCACTCCACCATGATGCACTTAAATTGGTGGTTTCACGAGAAGGAACTCTATCTAAAGCTCTTTCAATACCTGAAGCCGAGAAATCTCCTGTAAAAGAGTGGTTCAACCAAAGCCAAACAGGTCCCCATCGGCTTTCATACTCATAAGAAGCCCTTACAGTGTATTTCTCTTTGGGTATACCTTTCAATGAATTGCCTTTCACATTCTCTGCATAAGGGAAGTCACTAGCATCAATGACGCCATCGCCATTAACATCGGTTCCTGTGGCAGCATTTCCAACCACTCCTTGAGTGAAATCACCAAAAATTTGTGGAGGATTCATTGGGTCATCCGTAGTAAGCACCCAATAATCTTCCCCATACTCAGTCATGGTATAACTCATGTTTCCTGATAAAGTCAGTCTATCAGTCGCCGCGTAGACAAACTCCATTTCAAAACCTTCGTTGGTTATGCCATCTGCATTAGAAGCAAATTCAGCTCCTTCTCCTCTTATAGGATCATATCGAACTACAACGTCTTGGTAACCGTCATAATCATAATGATAGACAGAAGCGAATAATTGCAGTTTATCGTCTAGGTGAATCCCTTTGTACCCAAACTCAATTGAATCAACCGACTCTTTATCGTAAGAAACTGCCTCTAAACCGGCACCGGTTGGTATACCAAATTCATCCCTCGCATCATCTCGAGCGCCTGAAACTCCTAAGGCAACACCCCCGGATCTGTACCCAGTGGTAATTCCAAAATAATAGAGTTGATCGCCATTTGGAGTGTAATCAAGATTTACCCTGTAATTAGTATCACTCCATTTATCAGCACCAGGAATCCTCGAAGTAAAACCAAAAGGCCAGCCTTGTGTCAATCTCATTGGTGTTGCACAAGTCTCTTGTGCTTCAATCGGACACACAGGTGCAATAGGATTATTAACATCACCAGTATAGTACGCATTTCCCATTATAAGGTTGGCGTAGGCCAGAGGAGTTAATTCAGGTACTGCTCCTGACCAAGGCATATACCCTAGTTGTTCATAATAAGGTCCGACTTGCCCAGCTTGCAGAGCCATCACTGAATCCCAGCCCCCAGAAAAGTTCATGAAGAGTTCGGAATAGCCGCCTCTTATTTCATACCATTCTTTTTCATCTTCAGCGTATCTCGCTCCTAGCACCAGACCAAATTTTTCATTAATTGTCCAAGTAGCTTGAGTGAATACGGCTGTGGCATCATTGGTTACATCATTTTGATGATTGTAAACTCTGCCTAAAGCATCACCACCCCAGCGACAAGAAAGGGTAGCGAAATCAGGTCCAGAACCAACCCAGCCTGTTTGCGGGGTCGTACAGGTATTGATAGCCCCTAATAAATCAGAAGTGCTGACACCGCCTAAGAAAGCTTGCGGTATATCGTAAGCACCGTAGTTAGCAGGATTCTTAATGGCAGCAATATTATTACGGATACTGTAATTTTGTTGCCTGTTCTCATCCATGTAGAAATAACCTGAGGTTACCAAAACATCATCTCCAATTTGCCAGTTGACATTAATTTCATGGGTTTTCATGTGTACATCTTCCAATACCGTAACGCCATATTGATCCCAAGAAGCTTGAGTTCCATCCAAGTCAATATTAAAAGTGTAATTAAAATCAACAAATCCGTAGATGTACTTAATTTCAGTCTTATCATTTAGTTGCCAGGTGACATGAGACTGAATTCCATCATGTTCAAAAAACTGATGGTTGGACTGACAACCATCGTTATAAGGAAATTTTCTACAGGTATCGTCTTGATTAACCTGCACCTTGTAAGTACCCATCGTGTCTAAAGTTGAACCATAATAAGAATTCCATCTACCTGGCCAAGCTGCATTGTCAACACCTGCTCTTAGAGGAGCGCCGTAGCCCACTTCACCAGTATTGGGGTTGGTGAAAGCAATAGCACCGGGAGTAGTAGCAGTCGCTAACCTTAATCCACGTACCATACTTGTAGTGTCTTGCATGCCCCTAAGTGGTCCAGCTCCAGAATCCAAAAGAACTCTACCCGGAATAATGTTATCCACGTAACGGTTGTTGATTCTAAATTGAAATTCAATGTCTTCGTTAGGAGTGTATAGCAAGGTAATAACTTCATTGGAATCATCTAAAGCACGAGGATCATCGCAATTAATGCATTCCTGAGTACCATCCCGATCCATCTTGGCTGCAGTTGCTCTAAAAGCAATCTTATCGGTTATTGGTCCAGTTACCATGGCGTAGTATTGAATATTGCTGTAGTCACCTGCCAAAATCCTAGCTTCTGCACCATTTTCAAAACTTGGCTTCTTGGTAATGTAGTTGATGGCTCCTCCGATAGAGTTCCTTCCATACAGAGTTCCTTGAGGACCACGAAGTACCTCAATACGCTCAACGTCGTAATAATAGTTCTCGGAAGCCGCTATACCAAAATCTGGTGAATAAACACCGTTGTAGTAAGTAGCTACTCCTGGGTCACCACCCAAGGCTCTAAAGTTCCTTCCTACACCACGAATTCTTACGTCATATGGGTCACGAGTAGTTGCTGGAAGCTGATCCATCAAGTCATTAGCACCTTGTAAACCAAGGTCTTCGATCAAGCTTGAATCAAAAGCCGTAATGGACATTGAAGTATCTGATACTGTGGATACACGCTTTTCAGCTGTTACCGTTATCTCCTCAATGCCGCCCCTATCTCTTTCATCTTCTTCATCATCATCGTCAGCTGCGCTAAGCATCAATGAAGAAAACCCAAATAGGCTGATAAATACTAAGTTAATTAGAAGCTTTAATTTCATTTCTCCCCCTAAATATAAATTAAATTCACTAGCATGTGCTGACTTTAAAAGGACAGCAAATCTAGATTAAAAAATCTCACTACAAACTATGCTTAATTTTCTCGTAGTTTGCAAACATTTTATAAAAAATACTTATTTAACCTGATTTTCCTGCCTCTTTATAACATACTTGTTTAAGTAAATTGCATTCAAAAAAGCAAAAATAAACATCATGGCTAAAACCCCAAACAGCTTAAAATTAACCCAAGTGGTCACACTCGTATAAAGCGTAAAATATAGATTAACCATGCCAATAGCAAAAAAAGCAAAGGCCCAAAGATAAGTTATATCCATCCAAGCCTTATCAGGAATTTTGGGTAACCCTTCTGGGCTAGCAGCATTCATAAAACTTTTAATAATTGGTGGCCTTTTAAGTAACTGGTTCCCTATAAGGATGCTTGCAAAGATCCAATTAATAATACTTACCTTCCATTGTAAAAAAGCTGGATCTCTAAATAGTAAAGTTGCAGAACCAAAGATTATTAAAGCTATCCAAGTAAGGAAAAGTTTCTTTTCAACCTTTCCCTGTCTAAGTTTTAGGTAAAGAACCTGTAGAGTGACTGCTATCATGATGGCAGCCGTTGCTTTTAAGAAATCTTTACCGGTTAAAAAAAAGACCCCAAAAAATATAAGTGCTGGAAGAAGGTATCCGAATTGACCCATAATTAAATCTGGTTTTATTGGTGGCCATCATACTAAAATTGAAGTCAGTAAACTAATTGGAAAATAAATGACAAACTTAAAATTAGGAATTCAGATGGGCTATTGGGGAGCCCAACCTCCCAAAGATATTATTGGAATTGCACAAGAAGCTGAAAGTCTAGGATATGACGCTATTTGGAGTGCTGAATCCTGGGGTTCAGATGTTTTTACTCCATTGGCATGGATTGGAGCACACACTTCAAAGATAAAGCTGGGAACGGGTATAGCACAAATATCAGCCAGGACCCCTGCTGCCACTGCTATGGCAGCAATTACTTTAGATCATTTATCTAACGGCAGAGTTGTCCTTGGTCTTGGTGTATCTGGTCCTCAGGTTGTGGAAGGTTGGTATGGTCAGCCTTTTTCTAAGCCACTTTCTAGAACCAGAGAGTACGTCGGAATTATTAAAAAAATATTAAAAAGGGAAGAGCCTGTTAGTAATGATGGAGATCATTACCCCCTTCCATACCAAGGAGAAGGGAGTTGGGGACTGGGTAAATCTTTAAAGTCGATTACCCATCCACTAAGGCGTGACCTACCTATATTTTTAGGAGCTGAAGGGCCTAAAAATGTAACCATGACAGCGGAAATAGCAGATGGTTGGTTGCCTTTGTATTATTCACCTTACAGACAAGAAGTTTATGCAGACCAGATTAAAGATGCAACAGATGGTTTTGAAATATCTGCAGGGGTGATTGTAAATATTTGCGACGACGTTGAAAAAGGATTGATACCCATAAAAAGTAACTTGGCACTCTATATTGGAGGAATGGGAGCTGCAAAGAAAAACTTTCATACAGACTTAATGGGAAGAATGGGATTCGAAGCTGAAGCAAAGAAAATCCAAGAATTATTCTTATCAGGAAAAAGAACCGAGGCTATCTTGGCCGTTCCAGATCAATTTGCAGATGAAATCTCTTTGGTTGGACCCAAGGATAGAATCAAAGAGAGAGTTGATGCTTGGAGAGACACACCAGTAACTTCATTATTAATTTCCACTCACGATAAGGAAAGATTGAGAGAAGTGGCAGAGATAGTGCTTTAGATTCAAGAATTAGGTCTAGCAAATCCCCAATAGTTGTATCCCGCCCACTGCGGCGTACCAGGAAGGTACATGGTATCTATTTCTTCGATATTGAAACCAGAACTTTCAATTATTTCGGGGATATTTCTATCCAGATTACATCCTCCGGCAATTTTCTTCCAAAGGGGATTGATTCTTTTCTGCCATTTATGGACATTTGCATCCGGAGATTCACCATGTTCACAAAATATCATCCTTCCATCAGACCTTAGAACCCTCCTAATCTCTTCATTCGCTAACTTAACTTCCGGGATGGTACACATGGTATAAGTTAAAAGAACCGTATCGACACAATTATCTGGGAGTGGAATCTCTTCTGCCCCACTAAGTATAAAATCCACTTCTAAATCCTCTTCTGAAGCTACCTTAGAAGCCATTTTATTTAATTCTTCAGAGGGGTCTAAACCCCAAAGTTTTGTAATTTTTGATTTGTCATAAAAAGGTAAATTTAGACCTGACCCAATTCCAACTTCTAAAACATCTCCTTCAGCAAGAGGAACAACCTTCTGACGCTGATATACCATAGGTTTTGCACTGCATAAGCTATTTAAGATTCGAGGCAAAAAATATTTGTCGTAGAGACTCATAGAATAAAAAATTTTAACATTATTCTTCGATTAAGCATTCCCTCGGATCTTTGGATAAGTTTTGTTTAGCGAAAAAAGAATCTTTTTCAACCATTAAAGTACTTCTATTAATGCTGAAAATTGGTATCAATTCTTTTTTTAAATGGCTCTTATACTGTCCAATAAGGTAATGGGTGTCATTAACTTTCAAGTCAAATTCTATTAATGGGTAACCTTTGGCTGACATTTTTGCTAATTTCGAGCTCTTCCCTAAATTAAATTTTACTACCCTATTTTTACCAACTGTCCAATCCTTTAGATCCTTGTGTACTTGGCCTTCATTAAAGCAAGTTAAGTTTATAACCTCCGTTATGGCTATAGGAGAAATAGTTAATAGAGTTATTGCAAACCAAATTTTTATCTTGTTCATAGAAATTCATTCTCAACTCTTGTAACCCAATAATCCGCATCAAAATTATCGTCACCCGATATATATCTCCAAAACCTGATTCTGTTTAAATATTCCAATCTCCCAGAATCCATTTCAAACCAAGGTTCGGGTTTGGTTAAGATAGAAGACAAATGATCTTCCTGTTTCTTGCCATC
>Ga0208895_1000063_pt1 | contig 50286 bp, 39 predicted proteins | sample ETNtaG_10_FD_185765 | JGI IMG/M metagenome (GOLD analysis project Ga0208895, IMG submission 185765) | Marine microbial and viral communities from oxygen minimum zone, Eastern Pacific Ocean - ETNP201302SV82 (SPAdes) (version 2) | ecosystem: Environmental > Aquatic > Marine > Oceanic ... | reverse complement strand
AAGAACTAGGCGGAGCAACCAGTCCGGCACATTTAGGAGAGAATTTGAAGGCAGAGATCATGGGCATCGGCACTGAACTGCTGATGGGGGAATTGACCGACACCAATTCCTCCTGGATCGCCAGCCGGTTACCCGCCCTGGGCATAGAACTGCGATGGGTGTCCATTATCGGCGACGACCTCGCCAGGCTAACCGAAGCTTTCAAGCGGGGCATGGAACGCTCCGACATCATCTTCACCACCGGCGGCCTAGGCCCCACCCAGGACGACCTCACCCGTGAAGCCATCGCCGCGGCCTTCGGCGAGACCCCGGTCATTCAACAAGAGGTTGTCGACGATCTGGAGCGTTACTTCGCCGCGCGCGGCGGACCCATGCCTCAACACAACATCAAACAGGCCAATCTGATCCCCTCGGCCAGGTTCGTGCCCAACCCCAACGGCACCGCGCCAGGCTGGTGGGCGGAACGCGACGGCAAGATCATCATCTGCATGCCCGGCCCGCCCGCCGAGAACCACTCCATGTGGGAAGACCAGGTCGAGCCGCAACTGGCCGAACTGATAGAAGACGAAGTGACCATCACTCGGAACATTAAGACCTTTGGCATGTCTGAAGGCGCCGTAGACGAGATAGTGTCTGAGTTCTTCGGAGTGGAAAACCCCTATCTGGGCATCTACTCCAAGGCCGACGGCATCCACCTCAGAGTCATCGCACGGGCCAAGGACATCCAAGCTGCCCAAGTCATGATCGTGCCTGTGGAAGAGGCCATCCACGAGCGGCTGGGCGAATACATCTGGGGCTACGATGACGATACTCCCGCCCAGGCAGCCGGACAGTCACTTTTGGAGAACGGTCTGACCGTTGCCGTCATCGAGATGTGCACCGGCGGCGCTCTGACCAACAGCATCACCGACATTCCCGACAGCCTGACCTACTTCAAGGGGGGCACGGTTGCCTATGACGGCACTGCCCTAAGCGCCGGCGGTGTGCCCGCCGAGGTCATGGAGAAACACGGGGTGGTGAGCCAGGAAACGGCCAACGCCATGGCTGAGTCGGTGCGCCAGAGATTCAACGCCGACCTTGGGGTCGCTGTGACCGGAGTTCCCGGGCCCGGCGAATTCGAGGGGAAACCCCTGGGGCTCGCCTACATCACCGTCACCGACGGCAAAAAGACCCGTGAGATGGAGATGCGCCTACCGCCCCGGCGGGTGACGATCAAGCGCCGGGTGCCCAACCAAGCGCTGATAGAACTGCGCCGGTTGGTAGAAGAGACCCGTTAAGAGTCATCTCAGCCGGTTAGCTACCAGGACTTTAAGACCGGCAATACCTCTTTGGCGAACAGCTTCAGGCTCCGTTCGGCCACGTCGTAAGGCGTTCCGCCAAACCGGAAAGAGACGTTCCACTCGAAGTTGCCTATCAAGTCCCGGCGCTCCTCAAGACCCCTCAGAATCTTGTCTGGCGTGCCCCAACTCGCCGCCTTCATGAAGCCGTCGACGGCCCCGTCCATACCAGCGGAGCGCGCTATCTCGGCCTTCTGTTGGTAGGAGTCGTAACCCTTCACCGACCTGAAATGGTCGCCGAGAAATTCATAGTGGTAGAAATTGCTCTCGACGAATTTTCCTTGATACTGGCGCGCTTCCTGTTCGGTCTGGGCAAGATCGGTGCCGCAGATGACAAACTCGGTCAACATCACGTCCGGCGCCTCTGTACCGTGAAATTCACGGTGCAAAGAACGAACACGATCGATCCCCGGTAGCCGCATCTCCCAGGGCCGGTCCGCGAACATCACGACATGCGCTCCCAGCTTGGCCGCGGAGAGAACAGACTCTTCGCTGGATGCCACGGCGTAGATACGGCCGTCGAAGGAGTGCTGCGGCCGGGGCCGGATCTCCGTGCGGGGTTGCTTGTAGTAGGTCCCGTCGCCTTCCATAAACCCTGTCTTAAGGGCCTCTACGATCATCGGTGCAGCCTCGTCGAACCGCTCTCTGGACTCGTCCATGTTTATGCCGAAGGTTTCGAATTCGCGCCGGGCCAGACCACGCCCAAACCCGAGCCGAAGCCGGCCATTGCTCAGCAAGTCAAGAACGGCGGCGTCCTCGGCGACGCGTAGCGGGTCATGCCAGGGTAGGATCACGGCGGCGGTCCCCACGTCGATGTTCGGATGCTTGGCCGCAAGGTGGGTCATCAGGTGGAGATTGTCTGGCACGAACGAGTAGTCGTTGAAATGGTGTTCCGCGGACCACAGGCAATCGAACCCAGAATCAGCGGCCATCTCCGCCAGGCGCAATTCCTCCTCCCACATCTGGCCGTCCGACCCTCCTTCCCAGCCGTAGCTCGAGAAGATCATCATCATTCCAACATCCATGGAAACTCTCCTTTGTTATTATTCAATCGCATTATCAAGCCAATGATACGCCTGGGCAGATATTGTAGAAAGAGGGCCGACCCGATCGATCGGGTCGGCCCTCTTTTCCATTGACATGTTGCTTGGCTGGTTACCTGACGGCGGTGAGCTGCCTATATAGCATTGGCAGCCTTTCCGGCAGAGACCAGATGTCGGCAAGGACTTCGTAGCCCATATCTCCGCACATGCTCTTTAGGTAATCGTGGCCCGCCTTGTCCACGGTGAGACAGAACGGGATGATGTCCTTGCGCTTGGCTTCCACCAGCGCCATGTGCGTGTCATGGACGGCGTATTCCTTCTCCACGCCCTCGCGGCTGTAGCCCCGGTCCTGGGGACGACCGTCGCTGATCAGGAACATGATCTTGGTCTTGGCGTCCTGGTTCTCCAGCTTGGTTGCGGCGTGCCGGATGGCGGCGCCCATGCGTGTGGCATGTAGCGGGGTGACCTTGTCGATCCTCCGCTTAACCTTGTCGCTGAAGCCTTCATTGATGTCTTTGATGACGTAGAACTCCACGTTCTCCCGGCCATAGCCGGAGAAACCGTAGATTCCGTAGGTGTCGCCGATGGACTCCAAGGCGTTGATCAAGAGGGTAGTGCCCTCTTTCTCAAGGTCGATGATCCGCTTGTAGTTGCGGCGCACCAGGCCCTCGCGGCGGCGGCGCAGCCAGACCATGTACTCCACCGGGTCGTCCGGGGCGTCACGGTCGTCAACCGTCTGGCGGCCTTCGTCGATGGCTTCAGCGGTGGAGGCGCTCATGTCCAATAGGAAGACCACGGCCACTTCCCGGCGGTTCCGGTTCCGGTGCCAGTAGATCTTCTCGTCGGGCGGTATGTCCATCTTCAGGTCAATCCACGCTTCCAGGGACGCATTGAGATCCAGGTCTTCGCCATCTTGCAACCGGTACGTCTTGCGCATGCTCTCGGGCATGATCAGCTCGAACTGGCGGCGGATGTGATTGGACAGCGCATTATAAGTTTTCAGTGATTCCTGGTAGAAGGTGATGTCGCCCTCTTCTACTGTTTTCTCTTTGACGATGCACCAGCGGGGTTTGTAATCGTTGGCCCTGAAATCCCATTCGTCATAGACGTAGGTCTCAGGCTCCCGAGCCTCCAACTCGCCGCCGCTGTCGTCGTCGTGCAGTAGCGGGCCGTAGCCCTCTCCAGGCTGGGAATTGGGCGGCGGGGCGCCGGCTTCTTTCATGATGTTCTGGGCGAACATGCTCATGTTGCTGTCCACTTCGCCCTGCTCGGCGTCCAGCTCCAACTCAGGGCTGTCCTGGAGCAGTTGCTCCAGCATCTCCTGGGTCATGGGCTGGGCCTCGCCCTGTTCGCCGCTGTCGGCTTGCAGCTTGGTCATTAGCTGGACCATCTCAGGCTTGAAATCGCCACGGTAGTCCACCGGGTCGGGGGACTCGTAAGACTCCCCGTCGCCGCCGTCTGAAGCGGCGTCCATCCCGGCCTGTAACTGATCGACCAGGGACTGGAAGTCCTCCTCCGAGAAGTCACCCGGTTCTTCCAGGTCCTGCTCTTCGAACTGGTCTTCTTCTTCCTGCTCGTTGGGCACGCGGGAGATAACCTCGTAGGCCCTGAGAGTGGCCTCTGCGGTATCTTCCACGTTGGCTTCGGCGGTGCGTAGCTGATGGAGAATAGTGGAGAGCATCTCTCCGGCTTCTTTGTACTCCAGGGCCACGGGCAAGTCTTGGAACTGGTCCAAGCTCATGTGGATCAGCAATTCCACTAGGCCTTGCTGCAACGGCATATCTTCGATCCTGGGCCGTTTTCCCAGCGTCTCGTTCTGGACGCGAGAAGAGGCTGACCGAATGCCCGGATATTCCACCTTGATGCGGTAGTCCAGTCGGCAGTCTTCCAGGACTGTGAAGATGTCGAAGCCCAAGCGGCCATTCTCGAATATATCCAGGAACCGGCCGATGTCGGTGAAGGTCCGCATGCTACCCATGTCGTTGGGGTCTTCGTACATCGGCGACATATCAACGTCGCCCTCGGCGCCCGAGGTCAGAAGCCGGGCGGCCATCTCGTACTGTTCTTTGGCAGCGGCCCGCTCCGCCTCTTTGCGTTCGATGGCTAATTTTTCCATCTCATGGCGGCGGTCTTCGAACAGGGTGGCGTCCTTCTCAAATTCGTACCCGAAGCTGCCGAACTCAAGGTGGGCCACCTGGTGGGTCGAGACGACCTTGAACCAGGAGAAGTTGTCCTGCTTGTTGGGGTAGTGGTCCACCACCGGTGGCAGGAATATCTTGGTGCCGTCGGTCGACGCCGAGTCTTCGTCCACCCAGCCGATGTTTCGTTGGATCAACTCTCCGGTGTCGAATATCTCCAGACCAGTGCCGGCCAGTGCTCGGCAATACAGACGCAGGATGCTCTTTACCCGCTCCAGTTCCAGACTAGACGACAAAGTCTCCAACATCGATTCGGACGTGTTGGACTCTATCTTGAAGAAAGCTATGCCGCTTTCAGGATTCTCTTGCAGTAGTTTGGCCCCGTGCTGGAACCAGGTATCCAGCTGGCTGACTGTGATGCGGTTCAGGACGTCGTCAAGGCTCTTCAGAAAGGGCGGAACCGCGTCCGGTGTGATCACCACCAGAGCGTCGCAGAGGTCTAGTATGTAGCCCTGGGAGCCCTGGGGCACCTTGCTGAGGGCCTGAGTGCCGTCGGACAAGAACTTGGACGTGTTGCGGAGGCCGACCTTGGCCAGGCGTTCGCCCAGCTTCAGGAAGCGGCCGGTCTGGCTCTCGTCCACCTGTTGGAGGGCTCTGGGAACCAACTCCAGGCAGGTCTTGACCTCACGCCAACTGGTGTCTATGAGTGCGCGGGACATGGCCAAGAATGGCTCCCGTTCCCGGCCCATGGCAGGCAGAACGTCACGGCCGAGCACTAAGCACTCTCCGGCAACGTCGTATGACTTATATGACAGGGCTTCGATCAATGAAGCGAAGACTTCCACGTCCCAGAAGGGCAGGTTCCGAACCAGGTCCGGGCTGACCTCAAAGAACTTGGCGGCAAGGGTGCTGGACTTCCAGGTGCCCTTGTAAAGACTGCGGCCCAGGCCAGCCCAGCGGGGGATGTACTGGGGACGCAGGTTGGGGACTATTGAAACACTGGACTTGAAGAAAGACACCGCCAGCGTGGGGGAGTCTTGTGCCAAGTAAGTGCCGCAACGCGCCCACTGCATGAACGACGGGAAGGACAGAAACTTGCTGACCTCAGGGCTGACACGGTAATACTCGATCGCCGACTCCCAGGAGCGCACCGTCTGGGTGCCAATGGTCAGGCCTTCTTTGGCCCAGAGACCGATCTCCTCTTCGCCGAAGGACTCTTTTACGGTGTCGTTGGCCTCGTAATAGGCCTCAAGAACTGCCGGGGGCAACTTCGCCAGTTCGGCCTCAATCTCGGAAATAGGACCACTAGTCAACTTGGCGTTCCTCGCTTTCCAGTCTGTCATCTAAGATATCGATGCAACTCTGGAGGATTCTGGCAGTCGCCCCAAAGACGACGTGCTCTTGGTGGGCATATGAATATGAGGTAACCGGCTGCCCGTTCTCCCATCGCGTTTCGGTCCGGCGGTTGGCCGGGTCGATCAGCGCGGGGACCGGGAATTCCAGTACCTCGGCAATCTCAATGGCGCTGGGACTGAACTTGTAGGGATATTCTATGGTTCCGGTGAACACTTGCACCCGGAATCCGCTGCGTGTGACGACTTCGTCCATCTCACCGAGCACAGTCACGTCGTCCCGCTTGACTCCCATCTCTTCTTCGGTCTCGCGGAGAGCTGTATCCAGTCCATCGCAGTCTTCCGGGTCTTTGGCGCCGCCGGGAAAAGATATCTCTCCCTTGTGGTGCTCCACCTGCTCAGACCGCTTGTTCAATAGGATACAGTATTCGCATTCCTTGGGGTAAAGGAGAATCATAACGGCCGAATCCATCAATCCGTCTCCATCAACCCGTTCCACGACGCGCTTCGCCAGGGCTTGTTTTAGAAGCTTTGGCGGCGTTTGACCCATCTGGTTCTCTACTCGAAGCCGTTACTCGAAGATCGAGGAAGAAACTTCCTCGAGACTGCGTTGCAGTTCCGGGTCGTCTGTCAAGGTCCAGACGATGGCCACCTGGGTGGCGCGGCGCGGGGGTATGCCTTCCGACATCAGCCGGCCGGCGTAGATCAACAGACGGGTGCTGGCGCCCTCTTGGAGGCCGTGTTCTTCCAGGTTACGGATCTTCTCGCCCAGCTTGGCCAGTGCGTCAGCATGTTCCTTGGAGCAGCCGCTCTCCCGTTCGATGATCTCAGTCTCGATCTCAGCCGGGGGATAGTAGAACTCGATGGAGATGAACCGCTGGCGGGTGCTGTGCTTCAGGTCTTTGAGCGCGCTCTGGTATCCGGGGTTATATGAGACGCAGAGCAGGAACCGGTCGTCGGCCTCGATGATGGAGCCAGTCTTCTCGATCGGGAGGATGCGCCGGTGGTCGGTGAGCGGGTGGATCAACACCGTGGTGTCTTTCCGGGCTTCCACGACCTCGTCCAAGTAGAGTATGGCGCCGTTCTTGACTGCCCGGGTCATGGGGCCGTCGATCCAGCGGGTGCCGTTGGCATCCAACAAGTAGCGTCCAACCAAGTCGCTGGCGGTAAGGTCTTCATGGCAGGCGATGGTGACCAGGGGGACGCGAATCTCGCCGTCCTTCAGTTCTTCGGTCTTTCCGCCCTTTTCCTTGACCACTGCCATCGGGCGGCCAAGCTGCCAGGCCATAAATTCCACAAACCGGGTCTTGCCACAGCCTGTGGGGCCCTTCAGCAAAACCGGGATGTGCTGTCGGTAAGCGGCGGTGAACAATTCGATCTCATCGCCGATCGGCCGGTAGTAAGGTTCGTCCCTAACCAAGAACTCCTCGATCGCATATTCCTTGAAAGATGCCTCTGCCGTTTCAACCATTATTTTTTCCGGTCCTTAATTTTTTTCGGCTATACCGCTCTCGTCGCTATACAGCAACTCGGCGGTCCCACAACTCTTTGATGGCGCCCTCTAGCCCTCCCATGTCGCCTGAGTTGTCAATGACAACGTCCGATCTTTCGAGCCTTTCGGCCCGGTCCATCTGGGATGATATCCGTTTGCGAGCTTCCTCTTCTGACATACCGTTGCGTTGTTTAAGCCGCTCAACGACAATCTGTTCCGGGGAGTCGGTGACCCATATTTCTTCCACCAAGGAGTCCCATCCGGCTTCAAACAAGAGGGCCGCTTCCACCACCACCACACCAACTCCCTGGGTGCGCAGGAGTTCGATCTTGTCCGCAACCATCCGCGCCATCCGCGGGTGCATGATCTGGTTCAACTGTTCAAGTTTTGCGGGGTCGGAGAAAACTACTGCTCCCAATTTGCGCCGGTCAATTTCCCCGTCTTCCTGCAGGATCTCTTCGCCAAAGGCGGCGACAACCTGCTCCCACGCTTCTGTGTTAGGGGTATAGGCCTCATGGCCTACCTGGTCTGCACTGATGAGCGACGCTCCCAGCGCCTCCAAATAACCAGCAGCCGCACTCTTGCCAGTGCCGATGCTACCCGTTAACCCTATTACCAACATCTATCTTCTATCTACCCCGGCCATTTGATCTAACGTCCTCCGGATACCCTATCAGGATACCTTTAGAACACGCTCCGTTTAGCCTGGGGCACATCGAGCCATTCTAACAATGTGACTACGGCTGGTCAACTCGATTTAAGGCGGTTACCCATCAGAATCTATGACCTTTCTTGGATCGCCTGAATTCTGTTGTGTAAATCCCATCCCGGCCGACCTTGGAAACCTGTCCTCAGGCGTCAGTATTCATCTATATCCATCCGGCCCCAACGTGTCTCGTAGGTGGTCTGCAGGCCGGCGAATAGAGTCTCATACTCTTCAGTGTCGATGGGATTGGTGGTCATTATCACCGCGTCTTCACGGTTGTCTGAGTAATAAGCTTTGCGGATCCCCACCGACTTGAAACTGTATTTCTGGTACAGGCGGTGGGCGATAAAGTTGGAGGCGCGGGCTTCCAGGGTCATCACCTTGGAGCCATACTCTATGGCGGCTTTCAGGGAGCCTATCAACAGAAGTTCTCCGACGCCCCGGCCGCGCAGGGTCTCCTTCACGGCTATTTCAGTGATGTGGGCCTCTTCGCCCTGGTACCAAACACTGACGTAACCGGCGATGTTGAAGGCGTCATCCACGGTTGTGGGCTCGATACTCGAGGAGAATCCCAAGCGCCCCAGTACACGCGAAAGCAGTTTGGGAGGACGTGGGTCCTCGTCTGGGTCCGATTGGTCGGCGCCGATCTCAGCCAGTATCTCTTCCGGCGAGACTTCTTCATCGAAACACGCCACGAGATAGTTGGCGCGTTTATTTTCGATGTCGCGCTTGAAGGACGAGCTAACCCAGAGAGGTGAAAATGCTTCTTTTTCGATGGCGACGACTTGGTCGATGTCATCTACGCGAAGCCGCCGGACCGAAACAGGTAAAGATTCTTGCAATTGGACCGCGTTGCGGATTTGGTTTTGTCGCACTTGGTTTTTGATAAAGTCAAGCGTTCGTCTAGCGGCGCTGATTTTACCATAATTGGTTGCCTTCGTAGTCATGGCCCGGCCATGCCTTCCCTTTAAACTTGCAAAAGACCAACGGAGAGGGCGGAGAAAGATCGATATGAACCGGCAGCGGTTGGCGCTAACATTGATAACTTTGGTCCTAGGGCTGGCGGCCGCTTGCGGTAGTGATGAGCAGGTCTTGCCCACTGCCATGCCCACTGCCACGCCCAATGCCACGCCCACGACTCAGACCAAGTCCGTCGAGCAGGTGGAACCACAGTCGCAAGCCCTGATGCTGCGTCTTGCCTCTCCGGAGATCAATCTAGTGACCGGATTGGACCAAATATCGGTGCGCGCCGTCACCTCTCCGGACGCCACTCTCAGCGTGAACGGACGCCTGGTCCTCCCAGACGAACAAGGCAATTTAACGGTGGACGTAGACCTTTCCGATACCCATAACCCGATGATCATCGAGGTCGTCGCCACCGCCATCACCGGGGAAACCGAGTCCCAGGTGCGCCCGGTCATCTTCTCAGAGGACCCCAGCGGTTCCGGCAGGCCAGTCAGGTCAGATAAGTCCGGGTTATTTGGTACTGTCACCTTGGCCACCCCTTCTGAACTCACGGTGCAGACAACATCTGGCCCAGTCTCGCTCTCCATCGACGACAGCACCGCCGTTAGCATCCACGGCTGGAAATCACCCTCAGTCTCCAACATCGCCCGCGGCGCCCTGGTGGCCGTGATGGCCGATGGGCCACACGCCGATTCGGTCCTGGCCGTCGTAAGCCGCCCGGTGCGGATCCGGCATTTCACTGGAGTAGTGACCGGCTCAGAATCAGCCCTGCCAAACACCGCAGGAAGTCTAACGCTGCGTGACGGCTCCGGCCGGGAGATCACGGCGATCACCGCCTATGGCTCGCCCGGTGGACCGGACAGCGCCCCCGTCGGAGAAGTCGTGACAGCCGTCCTTGAGCAGGACCTGCCAACTGGAAACCTCACGGTCACCGACATCGACCGGGCTCTCGACGGGGCTGAACGTCTCAATAACGCACTGGCGCTGAACGAAACGATCGACTCTGTCGAGGCCGCCGCCAACATGACTGCCCTGCGCTGGCGGCTGGCCGAGCATGGAGTGCGCAATCTGTCGCTGCTGGTCAACTCCCAACCCCAGCAGGGCCGGCAGGACGCCATCGACAGCGCTGACGACGCCTACGCCAAATCTTTCTCGGAACACCATCTCGGGGCGCCGTCGGCAGACGTTACCGGTCTCGTTATATCCATCGCCACCTCGCTGGGAACCGGCACAACGAGGCTGGTAACCGTTCAGCCCGTGTCGGGTCAGCCGGTGATGGTCAAGCTCTCAGACGCCACACCGGTGGCCCTCTTCGGGGAGCGCATCAAGTCTGGCCAGTTGGACCTGGCCAGCCGCATCACCGTCCGGTACGCCATCTCCGGGAATAACGCCAATCGGGTCACCGTGATGGCCGGCAACACCCTGTCCGCCGATTCCTCCGCACAACTGGCGGCCCTGGCGGGCCGCGGGGAGGCCCAGGGGGTGCTAATGAACGTGGGAGCGTTGGAGTCCGTGGTGACGATCTTGGTAGACCGGACCACCGGGCAGCAGATTTCGCTTCAGTCCGACGGGGCCGATATCTACCGAAACGGCGCGCCAACTGACTTAGATATAACCATGGAAGGCTCCAACGTATTTGCCCGTTTCGACCCCGCCTCGTACCGCCTGTTGGAACTGGAGTCCATGGCGCCCCTTCGCAATGAAGAGCTGGTCAGCGGCGTTGTCCATAGCTTCATCCCCAAGGCCGCCGACGGGAATCTCACCATCAGGACAACTGACGGCCGGTTGCGGTCGTTCACCCACCACTCTGATACTTCCATTCGCCGCGACGGCCTGCAGATGTCGATTCAAGACGTTCGGCTAGGTGACCTGGTCCGCCCCAACACCAGGGCCCGGCTGCCGGAAGGGCAAGCCGGAAAGCCCGGCAAGATAGTAACGCTCAGCCTCAAGTCGCCGGAACCGAGACTGGCCAACGGCATCATCCGGGGAGTGACCGGCGGGTTTGACGGCCAAGTCCGGGTCACTGTTTCCAACATCTGGTTGGACCTGATCAGCTTGAAGGTCAATGCCATGACTGCGATCACCCAGCAAGGCCGGACATTGGGCGTACAAGATCTGGCTGTGGGACAGGAGATCGCCCTGGGATCCTATGACCCGGTAACGCTGGAGGCCGCCATCTTGGCGCTGAACCTGCCCAGAGATTAGGGGCCGGGGCCATTAGATAGCCTTTAATCGGACGGGTGCACTGTCCCGTAATGCCCATCGAAACCGGACACGATCTCTACCTGACCGTCCCTGACTTTGGTCACGGCGATGGCCAAGTCCTCTCCCCCAACCCGCTCAAAGTCGCCGTACCAACCTTGGTCAAAACCTGCACCTCTCCCCCCAGTTCGCTGCAGATGCGGTGGTAGGCCAGACCCGCCGACTTGGCCGCCCAGCCTTTTCCCATGGTGTGGGCCAATAATTCGATGAGCGGCGCCAACTTGGTGTACGGACGTCTTTCCTCGTGATCTGACTGGCTCTCGGCCTGAGACAATTCCTGGGCCCGGTGCGGCGCCCCCAAGGTCAGCGGCCGCCCGCACTCGGGGCATCTGGTCCCGGCCTGGCGGGTCTCGCCGGCGGTCTGGCTGATCCTGCACTTGCGATGTCCACTCAGATGGTACTTCCCCTCTTCCGGGAAGAACTCCAAGGTCCGTTCCACTCGATTCTCCCTCAACCCAGCGGCCAGGTCCCGGTAGCTAGCGACACCCTGGAAGATTGTCAGCTCCCGGCCCATATTCGGCGGAGAATGGGCGTCCGAGAAGGAAACGATCGCCTTACCCGCCAGACCGGGCACGCCCCAGTTCATCTCCGGGTCGCTGGACAGCCCAGTCTCCACAGCAGGGATGTGCGGTGTCATATCTCCGGAGCATTCATCAAGGGCTTCGAAACCGGACTTGGAACCCAGCATCCCGTACCAGGGTGTCCAGATGTGTGCCGGGACCACCATGCAGGCTTCGTCGATATCCAATAACTGGGCAGTCAGGTCTCTGGAGGAAGCGCCGACTGTAGGCCGGCCGTCGCCGTTCAATTTTGATTTCAAATTCTGGAGCATCTCGCGGATGGCATGGACGGCGTCGGAACCCGGGGCGAAGACCAGCAGGTGCACCCGGCGGGAACGCCCTCCCTGTTTGAAAACGCAGCTAAGCTCTGTGCCGAGCACGAACCTCACTCCGCCGAATTCAAAATCCCCGTCCGCCGTGGAAGTGAAATTCTCTTCCAGTTAGGCCAACCACGCGGGGTGAGTGAAGTCGGCGCTGGACAATAGGTCGATTCCTTTGACCTTGGCCCAGGCAGCCATGTTCGTAAGATTGAGGTTCTTGCTGCAGGCGTAGGCGTAACGCGAATGCAGGTGCAGGTCGGCGGTGAATGCCATGGCCAAAGTCTAGCATGGGGTTATTCCGGCCGAGTCCGGGTTTGTGCGCCACGGACACTCATAACTTGACCATTGGAAGACGCGGTTCTATCCTTTACTGGGCCAAGTACGGCAACTGATACATAGAACAAAGGTACCCGCAATGACCACCAGCGCCAAATCGGTAATCGACCTTAAGCCCATGGGAGACCGGGTTGTGGTCCGCCCCAGCGAACAAGAAGGCATGACCAAAGGTGGTATATTCCTGCCCGACACCGCCCAAGAACGCCCCCAGAAAGGTGAGGTAGTGGCCACGGGACCGGGCCGAGTGCTCGACAACGGCAAGCTGGTTGAGATGGAAGTTAAGGCCGGGGACACTGTGATTTACTCCAAGTACGCCGGAACCGAGATCGAAGTACAAGACCAAGAACTTCTCGTCTTGGGGGCCAATGACATCTTGGCCGTATTCACCTAGAGAACTCAAAAACCGTATTCAAACACCCTGCGATTAAAAGACCCGGGAGAGGCCTCCCCGTCCAGAATTAAGGAGATATTTATGCCTGCCAAAGAGATCATCCGCGACGAGGCAGCCCAACAAGCGTTGCTCCACGGTATCGACACCGTCGCCAACACCGTGAAATTAACCCTGGGCCCCAAAGGCCGCAACGTTGTCCTCGAGAAGAAATGGGGGGCGCCTGTCATCACCAACGACGGTGTGACCATCGCCAAAGAGATCGATCTGCCCGAGTCCTTCGAGAACATGGGCGCCCAACTGATCAAAGAAGCCGCCGCCAAGACCAACGAGGTCGCCGGAGACGGGACCACCACCGCCACCATCTTGGCCCAGATAATCATCCAAGAAGGCATCAAGAACGTGGTGGCCGGCGCGGACCCCATGGCCATCAAGCGGGGCATCGACAAGAGCGTCGCCGTGATAGTGGCCGAACTCCGCAAGAACTCCAACGACATCAAAGGCCGGGACCAGATGGCCCAAGTGGCCACGGTCTCCGCCAACAATGAAGACATCGGCAACATGCTGGCCGACGTGCTCGATAAGGTCGGCGCCCAGGGCGTCGTCACCGTTGAAGAGAGCAAAGGCATCGAGTCCTCGACCGAGTATGTCGAAGGCATGAACTTCGACCGCGGTTACATCAGCCCTTACTTCGTCACCAACCCGGAGCGCATGGAAGCGGAGATTGAGAACCCCTACATTCTAATTACCGACAAGAAGATCTCCGCCGCGGCCGAGTTGGTCCCCCTGCTGGAGCAGGTCCTCCAGGTTAGCAAGAGCCTGGTGATCATCGGCGAGGACATCGACAGCGAGGCCCTGGCCGTGTTGGTAGTCAACCGGCTGCGTGGGACCCTGAACTGCCTGGCGCTGAAGGCTCCTGGGTTTGGCGACCGCCGCAAGGCCATGTTGGAAGACATCGCCGTGCTCACCGGTGGCCAGGTTATCTCCGAAGAGACCGGCCGCCGTCTGGACCAGGCAACCATCGCCGACCTGGGCCAAGCTCGCCGCGTCGAGTCCACCAAGGACCACACCACCATCATCGATGGAGGCGGCACATCTGAGGACATCAAGGGCCGCACCGAGCAGATCAAGGTCCAAATCGAAGAGACGACCTCTGAATACGACAAAGAAAAGCTACAAGAGCGGCTGGCCAAGCTGTCCGGCGGAGTCGCCGTGGTGAAAGTCGGCGCACCCACCGAGCCGGAGCTGAAGGAGCGCAAGGCCAGGGTAGAAGACGCCCTGTCGGCCACCAGGGCCGCCATCGAAGAGGGAGTCGTCCCCGGCGGCGGAGTGGCCTACATCCGCGCCATGTCAGCCCTCGACTCGCTGACGCTGCCCGACAACGAGAACGTGGGCAAGACTATCCTGCGAATAGCTCTGGAGGCGCCCGTCCGGATCATCGCTAGTAACTCGGGGCACGAAGCCGCCGTGGTGTTGGAAGAGGTCCGCAACAACAGCGCCGCCAACTACGGATATGACGCCAAGACCAACGACTACGGCGACATGGTGTCCAAGGGCATCATCGACCCGACCAAAGTCACCCGCGCCGCCCTGGAGAACGCCGGCAGCGTGGCCTCGATGATCCTCACCGCCCAGGCTCTCATCACCGAAGAGCACGAAGAGGAGCCAGAGGACCACGGCCACCACCACTAGGCCGTACATTCGTCACTCGTAACTAGAGAGGGACCTTCCGCAATGCGGGAGGTCCCTTTTTGTTTGTTGTAGCGACCGCCATACCTTCCGTCATTCTATCCAGCTGTCGTTCCGAGCGAAGCGAGGAATCTCACTGTTAAGGTCAGCCAACTGCCGGGTTTGTAAGTCAGTCACAGGTTTGCCGATAAGCAACGGGATCCCTCGTCGGCTGCCGCCTTCTCGAAATGACATCTGGGCGGCGCCACATCAGAAGAGATGTGTATCCTCTCGTCATTCCGGCGAAGACCGGAATCCAGGCAAACCACATCTGGGAGCTATCAGATGACGTACGCTGAACGGTAGTCCCCACGCTAACCCTCCCACGTTGCGACGAGGGAGGGGATTTTGCTCGCCTAGGCGTAGCGCAGGAGCACCTCGGCCAATTCCTCGGGGTGTTGGGCCATTACTTGGTGGCAGGACTCTATCTCAACGGTTTCCACGCCCTCGTACCGGGCGGCGACGCGGGCCTGGGCGTCCGGCGGGAACAACTTGTCCTGGGTCAATACCACGTACGTCACCGGACAGGGCAGTTCCGATGTCTCCATGGGCAAACGGGACTTCAGGACCCTGGTCGGCAGCGGACCGAAGAAACCAACAAGTTGCACGATCTCCATGGAATCCATGCCATTGCAGATGAGCCCATTGATGGCCAGGCTGGGCAGTTTCAATTCCTGACGGGAGAAGGAACTGAGCATGGACATCACTCTGAAGGCCGCCCGGGTTTTCGCCGGGCAGGCGCTGAGCAACGGGCGCTGGGGGGCGGGAACGATTCCGGCCACCAATATTACACGTTTGGGCGGGACTTCCATCTCGCTGGCCGCCTGCACCACCAGGCTAGCGGAGAAACCGTGGCCCACCAGCACCAGGTCCTTCAACTGCTCCCGCTCCACGGCCCGGGTGATCGCCTGGACGCATTCCTCAAGCCGCACTGCGGAGGTGTCTCCGCCGGCGTCGGCCCCGTGTCCGGGCAGGTCAAGAGGGTGGACTCGGTTGGCCCGGCGGCGTTTGTGCAACATGGGTGGGTGGTCCTCAGGGGCGGTCAGGTGTCCCCAGACTGGGCCCCAACTCCAAGCTCCCTGTCCTGCGCCGTGCACCAGTAGATAATCGGTCATCCAACCTTCCTGTTTATATCAGTGATTAGGTCGCTAAGGAATCAACTAGCGACTGCAAATCTCAGCGCGTCCAACAGCGGCCCCTCTTCTTCGGGTAACACCGTTCGCGGGTCCAGCAACACGCGGTCCTCTTCGATGCGGGCGATCACCGGGGTGCTGCTCTCGCGCAACCGCCGCATGACCTCCTCAGCGCTGGTCTCTTGGCAATCCAAAGATAGCACCCATGAAGGTAGGGTCTCGCCGGGAAGACTGCCACCGCCGACAGCAGAACGGCTCTTCTCCACCGTCGACGGACATTCCAGGCCGGTCTGCCAAGACTTGGCCTGCTTTTTTAGGGCGGCCTCGGTGGTAGAGATCATACGCCAGACCGGTATCTCTGTCTCGGCTTCGCCCTTCAGATAATGGACCAGCGTCGCCGTAAGGCTGGCCAAACTCAGCTTGTCGATGCGCACCGCCCGGGCCAGCGGGTGCCGGGCCAGCACGTCCACCAGGTCTTTTTTGCCGACCACGATGCCGGCCTGGGGCCCGCCGAGCAGCTTGTCTCCGGAAAAGAAGACCAATCCGGCGCCGTCCTTGATGCTTTCCTGAGGTGTCGGTTCGTGGGCCATGCCGTATCTCTCGGTCAGAAGTAGGCTACCGCTGCCGACGTCATGGAGCACCGGGATGCCTTTTCTTGCGCCCACTTCTACCAAATCCGTGGTTTCTACCGAGGCGGTGAATCCTTCAACGCGGAAATTGCTGGCGTGGACCTTCAGGAAAGCGGCCGTGTTCTCGGTCACTGCATCGTCATAGTCGCGGACGTAGGTACGGTTCGTGGTGCCGACGTCGACCAAAGCGCTACCGCTCTGGCGAAGCACGTCGGGCACGCGGAAACCGCCACCGATCTCCACGGCCTCGGACCGGGAGACCACCACTTCTTTGCCTGAGGCCAGGGCTGACAGGCCGAGAAGCATGGCTGAGGCGTTATTGTTCACTACTAGGGCCGCCTCCGCGCCGGTTATCTGGAGAAGCAGGGACTGCACCTGTGCCTGACGGGAGCCGCGGCGGCCGGTGCTCAGATCAAGCTCCAAGTCGGAATACCCTTGGGCTGCCTGGTTGGAGGCCTCGATGGCCGCACGGCTCAAGGGAGCGCGCCCCAGATTGGTGTGGATCACCACTCCGGTGGCGTTGATCACCTGCCGTGGTTCGGCCCGCATGGTGTCTTCGATGCGCTGGAGGACCGACCGGGCCAGGTTATCGGCATCTGGGGAGTCAGCGCCTTGCCTAATCTGTTCGCGCGCCGCGTCTAACTCCTCTCGGACCAGGTCAACGACCCAGTCGCGGTCGAAGGACTTGGCGGCGGCTGCCATATCCTTGTCGGCGAGAACAGTATCAACGCTAGGGAGGTTGCGAAATTGCATCTGACGATCCGATGTCCGAAAGCTCACGTATATGTGCGTAGACCGGCGTCTATTTTAGCATGGGGGCCTGCTAAAATAGTGCGCTTCAGCTACCGAATGGGCGGTTGGCCCACCAAATAACCGGGCCCAGACCTGGTTTTCGCGTTATCTTACGTATAAAATGACTCCATAACAGTGATAGGTTGAATGACCGGCGCGTAATTTTAGCGCATTTCCGCCGAAGTGTCGCAACTATGACACCAAAAATCGCCGCAATACTAGTCGTAGGGATCCTGACCCTGTCCATCGTCGCAACAGCGGTGGCAGCCATCGGGCAGGCTGTGGCTGAGCAACCGGGCGCGTCCAGTGTCGCCCTGGGTAGCTACACCAACCAGATTGGCGACACCAATGAAGACCACAACGGCTTAACCGGCGCTTTCTTCCGGGTGTGCCCCTTCCACTGACTCCGGCCCCTCGGTTTTCTCTCCCTTCCCAGACCCAATAGTTCTTTGCCCAGTTGACCTTGGGCCTCTCCGCGCTTTATGTTCTTGTTGCCCAATCGCCGCAACCGGAGAGAACTCTCATGCAAGCAGGCCTACCCCCGGAATTGGACGCCCTCAAGAACACCATCCGCCAGATAGTTAAGGACGAATGCTATCCTCTGGAGGCGGAATTCCTGGCCAACCCGTCCCAGGACGGCGTGGAAGAGCCGGGCGCTCCACGAGGGATCGCAGAGGCCCTCTCCGGATTACTTGGCGTCCTTTCAGAAGAAGCCTGGGACCGCCTAAACAAAGTCTCCAAGGACACCGGTATCTACACGTCATTTGTGCCTGAGGAGTATGGAGGCGGCGGCATGGGCGCCCTGGGCCACGTTGTCCTTGATGAGGAAGTCCATAAGAGCATCGTGCAACTTCCCACCTCTCCGGTACCCATGATGATGATCGGCTCTGCCACCCCGGAGCAGGAACAAGAATACCTGCTGCCGTCCGTGGATGGCACGTTGCACTACGCCTTCGGTCAGACCGAGCCCAACGCTGGCTCCGACCCCGGCGGCATGATGCAGACCAGCGCGGTGCTGGACGGCGACGACTGGGTGATCAACGGCACCAAGACCTTTATATCCGGCGCCGCTTCCGCCGATTACGTCTTACTCCAAGCAGTGACCGACCCGGAGAAGCGGCAGCGCGGCGGAATCACCATGTTCATAATCGACAACCCGACGCCAGGCTTGAGTTTCGACCCTATCCGGCTCTGGATGAACCCAGGTAAGTCGCAACAATGGACCATCAACCTGGACAACGTCCGGGTGCCCCAGACCAAGGTGTTGGGCGAAGTTGGCCAGGGGTTCACCCTTGGACAGCAATGGCTAGTGCACCACGACCGGATGCTCCGCGGATCCATGGCCACCGGCATCCTGAGCCGGGCCCTGGAGATGGCCGTCGACTGGGCCAAAGAACGGGTCACCTACGGACGTCCCATCGCCGACCGGCAGGCCATCCAGTACATGCTGACCGATGTTTACACCGACATCATGACTCTTCGCTCCATCACCAGGGAGACTGCCGCCCGGGCCGACGCCGGGGAGGACGTGCGGGTGGAAGCGTCAATGATCAAGTACTGCGCCGGCGAATGGGGCTGGCGGAGCATCGACAAGGTCATGCAGGTCTTCGGCGGGACGGGCGAGACTTTGGACCTGCCCATCGCCCACTGGTACCACATCCTGCGCCACGCCCGCATCGGAGGCGGCACGTCAGAGATACACAAGTTCGTCATGGCCCGCGGCCTGCTGGATGGCAGGGTTAACTTTCAGGGGTAAATCGGCCTAACAAACACGAACGCTCTTCGCCTACGGCACGGTAAACGGTGAGTATGGTTTGGCTGGATTCCTGCTTTCGCAGGAATGCCGGATAAGAAACAGGGCGGGGTCTTTGATGACCCCGCCCTGTTTCTTATCCGGCGACGCCCTAACCTTCTCCCACGCGTGGGAGAGGGAATCATTCCCACGAGATGAGCCGATTCTCACTTGCGGGGGATTTCAAGGGTTGTTAGAATTCTGCTACTCGAAAATCTCATTGGGAAGTCCCCAAACCGAATAGAAATTGTATTTTAGCGGGAGCTACATGGTCTTAAGCGACCGGACCATCAAAGAAGAGCTGGCCAAGGGTCGCATCGTCATCGCGCCCCTCGATCCAGAGGACATCCAACCGGCCAGTGTCGACCTGCATCTGGACAGCAGCATCCTGGTCTTCGCCAACTCCCGTCGTCCTTATATCGACGTCAAAGAGGGCCTGGAAGACCTAACCCAGATGGTGGAGATTCAAGAGGACAGCCCCTTCATCCTCCACCCCGGCGAGTTCGTGCTGGGCAGTACCCTGGAGAACATCGAACTGCCCGACGACCTGGTGGCCCGGCTTGAGGGCAAGAGCAGCCTGGGGCGCATCGGCCTGGTTATCCACTCAACCGCAGGGTTCGTCGACCCCGGTTGGAAGGGGCACCTGACGCTGGAGCTCAGCAATCTGGCCCGGCTTCCCATCACCCTGTACAGCGGCATGAAGATCGGGCAGATATCCTACCTGCGTCTCACCACCCCTGCAGACCGGCTCTACGGCTCCGAGTCCCTGGGCAGCAAGTACCAGGGCCAGACCGTCCCCACCGCCAGTCGGTTCAGCCAGGACTTCGCGAAAAACAAACCCGATAAGGCGTTTTAACCCAGGCGATGAACCACATGCAGAGGGCCGTTGAATTAGCCCAAGAGGTTTCGGGGTCCACCAGCCCCAATCCCGCAGTGGGCGCGGTGCTGGTCAAAGACGGGGTCGAGATCGGGACCGGCGCCACTCAGCCACCAGGCCAGGACCACGCCGAGATCGTCGCCATGAAACAGGCCTCCGACCAGGCCTGGGGCGCCACCCTCTACACGACGTTGGAACCGTGCTGCACCTGGGGTCGCACCCCGCCCTGCACCAAAGCGATCATCGCCGCGGGCATCACCGAGGTCCATTTCGCCGTCATCGACCCTAATCCTGACGTGTCCGGCAACGGGCGGGACGAGCTGGCCGCCGCCGGTATTACGGTGGTGGAGGAAGATGCCGAGGGCGCCAATGAATTGTACGAATCCTTCGCTAAATACATCGCAACTGGCACGCCCTTCGTCACCGTGAAGTACGCCATGACTCTAGACGGCAAGATCGCCACCCACACCGGAGATTCCAAGTGGGTCACCGGGCCCGAGGCCAGGGAGTTCGTACAGAAGATGCGCCGGGTCTGCGACGCCATTGTGGTTGGCGTGAATACCGCCCTGACCGATGACCCGTATCTGACCGCCCGGGACGATAACGGCACACCCCTCGAGCGCCAACCACTGCGGGTGGTGCTGGACAGCGTCTGTCACACCCCCGTCAATTCTGCCATGTTCAAACAGCCGGGGTCCACGCTCATTGCCACCACAGAATCCGCTCCCGACGCCAGGGTCATAGCCTTGGAGCAGGCGGGCGCTGATGTAGTGGTGCTGCCATCGGGATACGACCGGCGGGTGGACCTGAAGGCGTTGCTTAGCCACCTGGGTTCCCGGGGCGTGGTGAACCTGCTGGTCGAGGGCGGTGGCTCGGTCCACGGAGCCTTTTTCGACATGGGGCTAGTGGACAAGGTCTACGCGTTTGTCGCCCCGCTGATCGTCGGCGGTGAAACGTCTCTGTCGCCTGTTGAGGGTTCGGGGGTGGTCATGATGGGCGACGCTTGGAACCTGACCGGGACCCGTGCTCAGCAGATTGGCCCGGATTGGCTCATAATAGGGCATCCGCAGAAAGAGACGTTCGTTCCGCCTTCTGATGAGATGAACGAAGACCTGGATGCCGAATAGGCGTGGGGATTTAAGAAAAAGTGTTTACCGGAATCGTAGAAGAAGTGGGCTATGTCGCCAAGATAAGCGACAAAGCCATGACCGTCCGGGCTTCCAAAGTCCTGGAGGACGTGAAACTGGGCGACAGCATCGCCGTCAATGGCGCGTGCCTGACCTCCGTCGATTTCAGCAAGAGTGAGTTCTCGGTGGACCTCTCGCCGGAGACCATGCGGCGGACTTCGTTGGGCCAGCTTTCAGTGGGCGGGCTGGTCAACTTGGAACGCGCTCTGCTAGCCGGTGACCGGATGGGTGGCCACATCGTGCAGGGTCATGTGGACGGAACTGGCCGCGTTATGTCTATCAAAGAAGACGGCGACTCCATAATCTTTAGAATCAGAGTCCCCAAGCGTCTGAATCGCTATATCGTCGAGAAAGGATTCGTCGCGGTTGACGGTATCAGTTTGACCGTGGTAAAAAGAGGTGCCTCATCGTTCACCCTGGCTGTGATACCATACACTCGAGAGAATACTAATTTGTCTGCAGTATCGGTTGGGGACCGGGTTAACTTAGAGGCCGACATCCTCGCCAAGTATGTAGAGAGTCTCCTGGAGCGGTGATCCGGGGCCGGGGACTTAGCACCTTAAGGACATAATTATGCCTCTGTGCAGTCTCGAAGAAGGGCTCGAAGAGCTAAAAGCTGGTAGGTTCCTCATAGTCGTGGATGATGAGAACCGAGAGAATGAAGGGGACCTGGTGATGCCCGCCGAGATGGTGACACCCGAGGCAGTCAACTTCGTAGTAACTCACGCCCGTGGCCTGCTTTGTATGCCCATCATCGGTGAACGCCTGGACGAACTCCAAATGCCCCTGATGGTCACCGCCAACGGTTTAGAGAAGAACCAGACTGCCTTCACCGTGTCCATCGACTACAACGTGGACACCACCACCGGCATCTCGGCTGGGGATAGGTCTGCCACCATATTAGCGATGCTCGACCCAGCAACCAAACCCGAAGAATTCACCCGCCCCGGCCACATCTTCCCGCTGCGGTACCATCCCGGCGGAGTGCTGGCCCGGGCCGGTCACACCGAAGCGGCAGTGGATCTCTGCGAGATGGCGGGCATGTACCCCGCTGGAATCGTGTGCGAGATCATGGCTGAAGACGGCTCAATGTCCCGCCTCCCGGAACTTGAGCGGTTCGCTGAAGAGCACGAACTCAAGATTCTCAGCATCGCCCAGATCATCGCCCAGCGCCGCCGGACCGAGCGCCTTATCGAGCGCGTGGCTGAAGCCCGCCTCCCGACCCGCTACGGCAAGTTCCAGGCCATCGCCTACAAGAGCCACGTTGACGCAGGCGAGCACATCGCGCTGACCATCGGCGAATGGTCGCCCGACGAACCTGTCCTGGTGCGCATCCACAGCGAATGCCTCACCGGCGATGTCTTTGGCAGCATGCGTTGCGACTGCGGCGAGCAGATCGATCTGGCGCTCAAACAATTGGCCGAAGAGGGCAACGGCGTCTTCCTCTACATGCGCCAAGAGGGCCGAGGCATCGGCCTCCACAACAAGATCAAGGCTTACTCCCTACAGGACCAGGGTCTGGACACCGTTGAAGCCAACGAAACCCTGGGCTTCGAGCCCGACCTGAGGCACTACGGCGTCGGCGCACAGATCCTCCGTGACCTGGGCGTCCGCAAGTTGAACCTCCTGACCAACAACCCCAAGAAGGTGGTTGGACTCTCCGGGTTCGACCTGGAGATAGTCGACCGGATGCCCGTGGAAGCGGAAGTAACCGACGAGAACCGCACCTACATGAAGACCAAGAAAGCCCGCATGGGCCACATCCTAGGCAACTGCTAGGACCGGTCATTTACCAGCCAAACAAAAAGCCCGCCTTAGCGGCGGGCTTTTTTTATCTACTTGCGTCGCCCCCGTCATTCCGGCGAAGGCCGGAATCCATGTAGGCCGGGTCAGACAAGATGTTCGTGCGGTGGCGCCGTGGATTCCAGCTTTCGCTGGAATGACGGTTGGGGCCCGGTGGGCTTTCTTAGAGCCTACTCCCCAACCTTGGACATCAAATAGGCTTCGATGAACTTGTCTATATCCCCGCCCAGTACTGCGTCTGGGTTGGTGCTTTGCAGGTTGGTGCGGTGGTCTTTGACGGATTTGTAGGGGTGGAGCACATAACTTCGGATCTGACTGCCCCACTCAGCGGCCTTACGCTGGCCCCGCATACCGGCCACCTCTTTGGCTTTTTCTTCTTCCTGCCGGGCCAGCAACCTGGCCTTCAGGATGCGGATGGCGTACTCCCGGTTCTGGTGCTGAGAGCGCTCGTTCTGGCACGAGACCACGATGCCAGTGGGTGTGTGGGTCAGCCGCACCGCCGAGGCTACCTTCTGCACGTTCTGGCCGCCGGGACCGCTGGAGCGGAAGGTATCCATCTTGATGTCTTCCGAGCGTATCTCCACCTCGGGGTCGTCTTCGGAGGTGGGCAGAATCTCCACCTGGGCGAAAGACGTCTGGCGCAGGTTGTTGGGGTCGTAGGGTGAAAGCCGCACCAGGCGGTGTACGCCCTGCTCGGCGATCAGGTAGCCGAAGGCATGGGCCCCGCCGATCTCCAGGGTTGCCCCGCGCAGCCCGGCTTCCTCGCCATAAGAAAGGTCCATGACATCGTAAGGCCGCTTGCGGGCCTCAGCCCATTGGCAATACATCTGCAGCAACATCTCGGCCCAGTCCTGAGCATCGGTGCCGCCGGCGCCGGCGTGGATGCTCACTATGGCAGGCCGGTCATCATAGGGGCCGGAGAGTGTGAGGTTGATCTCTTCCCGGGCCAAGGCTGTGGCCAGTTCTTCAGACTCAAATTCCAACTGTTCTTGAAGGGAAGGGTCGTCCTCGGCCAGGGCCAGCTCGGTCAATTCCACCAGGTTTTGAGAGTGGGATTCCAGGTCCCGCCAGAGGGTCACGGTGTCCTTCAGACGGCCCAGTTGTTGCATCTTCTGCTGCGCGGTTTGGTGGTCGTCCCAGTAGCCCGGTTCTCCCGCCTCGCGCTCCATGACGCTTATGGCGTCTTCTTTACCGGCCAGGTCAAAGACGCTCCACCACCGACATGATCTTTTGATTGAGGGTCGATAGATGTTGTCTTAGTTGCTCCATGGTCGGGTGTTCTCCAGTGCTGAATATTGCGGTTCACGCGTCTTCGATTATATCAGCAGGCAACCGTCCAATCCCAGCCGTTCCAGCACATCTGGGAGGCGAAATATCAGCCTAGGCCCAACTTGTCCGACAGCCAAGATTGCTGTATCTGGGCGTGTTCGTGGCCGCCACCCTCGGACGCCCCGTGGTAGGCCCGGAAGTCACAATCCGAGATCTGCTCCGCCAACTTCTCTCCAAAGGCCACGGGGCATAGACCCGTGTCGTTGATGCCAACGCTGAGCAGCACCGGTGCGGTTATCCTTCGGGCTATCTTGAGCGGGTCCAGGTCGGCTGTGTTCTGCTTAACGGCGTCCCTGCGGTCTGGATAGAGCCTCAAGTAGTCGTTCAACTCGGCCAGCGGATAAGCCAGCCCCTTCGCCAGCGACGCCGGGTTGCCCAGCGCCATGGGGGTGTTGGCGGCGACAGCGTGGACCGCTATCCGGCGGGCGGCAACGGCCAGGGCCAGTGCCCCGCCAAGACCGGCGCCGATGACCGCGATGTTCCCGATAATAGCCTGGTCCTGCGCCAGCAAGGCGTCAAACCCCCGCAGAGCATCGGCGAAAACCCGGCGCATGATATATGTCTCGGTGTCCGCGATGCCTTCGGTAAGCAGACCCGGAAACTCGGCCTGAATGCTGTGATCGCTCAGCCGTTGACCCCGGAATGTGGGGTTCATGACCACCACTCGTTCCCGGAGCGGAGTGTAGACAATGTCGTGAACGCTGGCGTAATCGGGCATGCGGACGATGGCCGGAAATGGCCCATTGCCCTTGGGCACCGACAGCCAGGCGTATAGCCAATAGCCGTCGGCCGAGGTGTACCGCATCTGGAAAACGTCCCAATCCGGCTGGGAGTAGAAATCATCACGGTGCAGTTGGACATCGACCGGAACTTCGTCCAGGATGGCCTCGGTCTGACTCCAGAACCGGTTGGCTGCAGTGGTCATGATTTGACCGCCGACAAGCCAATCTGGCCCTCCAGCCAAGCCCTTTCCTGGCCCGGATAGTCGTGGGCGTTGCCGTGTCCTGAATTGGGAAACAGCCACAGTTCTTTGTGGCCGGTCAACGCTTGGTAGGCCGCATAGCTGGTCTCGGGCGGGCAGACTTCGTCGTCCAGGGCGATGCCCACCACCATCGGGCACTTGATCCTGGGAGCGAAGTTCACAGCGTCGAAGTAGCGCAGGGTGTCCAGCATTTGCTCTTCTTCGTCAGGATACGCCCGGACGTAGCAGGCCAACTCATCGTAAGGATAGGAGCGGAACATGGTCATCGACTCGGGGTAGCAGCAAAGGAACGGGTACCCGGCAACCCCGCCTTTGATCTCCGGACGCAATGCCGAAGCTATCAGGGTTAGACCGCCACCCTGGCTGCTGCCACAGGCGTAGATACGCTCTGGGTCTATCTCTGGACGGGAGCGCAGAAAATCGACGCCGCGCACGCAGTCGGAGATAACCCCCCTGTAGCCGTAGTTCTCCTTGCTCTCCAGTCCCGATGTGAGCAGACCGGGATAGCCGGGGTTGAACTCGGAGCTGCTCTTCAGCTTGCCCCGCACCGCCACCGACAGCACGGCCACGCCTTTCTTGGCCCAGTCGCGGCGGACCGGGGGCTCCGACTTGTAGCCGGGGAAGTTGATCACGGCCGGGAACGGGCCTTCGCCTTGGGTTGGCAGGCTATACCAGGCCGATATCTCCAGGCCGCCGAGGCTCAGGTAAGTGACGCTGAATACGTGGGCGTCTTCGTTGCTGCGAATCGGTTCGGCAGTGATCACCGGCTTGAGCGAGATTCCGGTGAGCGACTCCAGCGTGCCACTCCAGAAATCATCAAAGTCATCGGGGCAGGTTACCTGGGTCTCGAATTCTTGAAGGTCTTGTTCGGTGGCCATGCGTTCTCCATTCATTCCATGTATCGTTGGTCGGTGATTATACCTGTGGCCGGGCTATAAGTGCACTCTGGCACACCGCTTTAGTCAGACCAACATCCAATAAACCGGCCAATCCTTATCACCAGAGTGGAATCGACAACGAGCCAGTTACAAACCCTGGTGCTACGGGCATCCATAAGTCTTCTGCAAGCTCCATCGATTCCGGCCTTCGCCGGAATGACGAAGGTGCGCAGGAAGTTGAATTGGCGCTCCAATCTGCGGAGGGTTATGCTGGTAATAGAGGACTCAGCACGGATTTAATGATTTGATTCCTGAACTAATCGCGGTAATCTCGTTGGCCCTGGCAGCCTATGTCTTGGGATCCGTTCCCACGGCCTACATCGTGGTGCGCGCGGTCAACGGCGAGGACATCCGGGATGTGGGCAGCCACAACGTGGGAGCCCTGAACGCCTACCGCCGGGTTGGCGCGTGGGCGGGTCTCACGGTACTGCTGGTAGACGCCGCCAAGGGCGTCTTAGCCGTGACCGTGCCCCGCCTGTTGGGCATCGACGGCTGGGCATTATTCATCACCACGCCCCTGGTGGTCGCCGGCCACAACTGGCCGGTGTTCTTGAATTTCCGGGGCGGCAAGGGCGCGGCGGCCATCTTTGGCATCTCGTTGGTCATCGTGCCGTGGCTCACCGTCATCACAGCCGGCCCCAGCATCCTGGTGATGCTGCTCCTGCGGAACGTGGTCCTCGGCGCGGCGCTCGGGTTCATCCTTCTGAACATTCTGCCTTGGGTCACCGGCCAAGGCGCGGAACAGGTGGGTCTATGCCTGCTGCTGACGCTGTTGGTCACGGGCACCTACGTTCTGAATATCCGGGACCAAATCCTAAGCAACATCAAGGCCCGGCAGTGGCGAGCTCTATTCCTAGAACTAGCTGGCTAGAGCCCCTTGGCCCCTTCGGCCGGGCAGTTACCTCCGGCGGACACAGCTGTTCTTTCCTAGGGAGACGTAGCGCGGCGTAAGATATAATTGCGTTCGCGGCATTTTCTTACGCCGCTACGAACCCCGGTCCATAAACCCAGAGTAGGTGCGATGTTAGAACACGGCTCCCTTGAAACTGAGGGCGTTGACGAGGCCCAAGCCCACCGTAACGCCATGCGCCATTCGGCCGCCCACGTGATGGCCGACGCGGTCCTGAAACTATTTCCCGAAGCCAAGATGGGCATTGGCCCGCCCATCCAAGACGGGTTCTACTACGACTTTGAGGTCTCCCGGCCCTTCACTCCTGAAGACCTGGAAGAGATCGAGAAGTTGATGAACGAGACCATCAGCGGCGGTTTTCCCTTCCAACGAGAGGACCTCAGCCGCGCCGACGCCGAGAAGATGTTCTCCGACCAACCGTACAAGATCGAATTGATTGAGGACTTGCCCGACGATGCCGTCATCTCCATCTACCGGCATGACGAGTTCGTTGACCTGTGCCAAGGCCCCCACGTGCACGGCACGTCGGACATCCCGGCCATGAAGCTGCTCAGCGTTGCCGGCGCCTACTGGCGAGGCGACGAGAAGCGCCCGATGCTGCAACGCATCTACGGCACGGCCTTCGAGTCGGAACAGGACTTGGCCGACCATCTGGAACGGCTCGAAGAAGCCGAGCGCCGTGACCACCGGAACTTGGGCCGCCAACTGAACCTATTTAGCGTTCACGACGAGATCGGCCCCGGACTGATCGTCTGGCATCCCAAGGGAGGCCGCGTTCGTTCGCTGGTGGAGGATTACTGGAAGGAGCTGCACTACCGGCTGGGCTACGACGTCGTCTACTCTCCTCACATCGGCCGGGCCCAGCTCTGGGAGACCAGCGGGCACCTGGATTTCTATCAGGAAGGCATGTTCGCCCCCCTGGAGATTGACGACAACCAATACTACCTGAAGCCCATGAACTGCCCCTTCCACATCCAAATTTTCAGGAACTCGCTGCACAGCTACCGGGAGCTGCCGCTGCGGTTTGCCGAGCTGGGCACCGTCTATCGCTACGAGCGCAGCGGTGTCTTGCACGGGCTGATGCGGGTGCGCGGCTTCACCCAGGACGACGCCCATATCTTCTGCACCCCGGACCAAGTGGAAGACGAGGTCGGCGGGGTACTGGAGTTGACCTTCGAGTTGCTGGACGCCTTTGGGTTCGAGGAATATTCCATCGCGCTATCCACCCGGCCCGAGAAGTACGTGGGCGACCTGGACTTGTGGGAACACGCCACGCAGTCGCTGCGAGGGGCGCTGGAGAAGCGTGGGTTGCCCTTCACCGTGGACGACGGCGGCGGAGCGTTCTACGGCCCCAAGATCGACATCAACATCACCGACGCGCTGGGCCGGGCCTGGCAGTGCACCACCGTGCAATTCGACTTCAACCTGCCCCAGCGGTTCGACCTGACCTACCAGGATGCCGAAGGCGGCCGCAGCCAGCCCTACATGGTCCACCGGGCCATCCTGGGCTCCATGGAGCGGTTCCTGGGGGTGCTGATCGAGCATTACGGCGCCGCGTTCCCGCTGTGGCTGGCCCCAGTGCAGGCCGTGTTGATCCCCATCGCCGACCGGCACATCGAGTACTGTGAATCAGTGATGACCAAGCTAGAAGCAGCCGGGTTCCGGGCCGAGGTGGACACCCGCGGCGAGCGCATGAACCAAAAGATACGCACGGCCCAGATGCAAAAAGTGCCCTACATGCTGGTGGTGGGAGACCGGGAGCAAGAAGCCGACGCCGTAGCCGTCCGCCACCGCGACGGAGAAGACCTGGGCGCCATGCCCCTAGACGACTTCATGAGCCGCTTGGGCGAAGAATCGCAGATTCCCAAGGGGTCGGCGGCTTAGGCCATCTACTCAACTTTCCCGCAAACGGCAGCCCATTTCTATCGGTCGCCATGCGCGGTTTACATATAGGTGCATCATGCCCAACCGGTTAAGCAGCGAGACCAGCCCCTACCTCTTGCAGCATGCCAACAACCCCGTGGACTGGTATCCGTGGGGCGACGAGGCGCTGCAGCGGGCCAAAGACGAAGACAAGCCCATACTGCTCAGCATCGGCTACTCGGCCTGCCACTGGTGCCACGTCATGGAGCGCGAGTCCTTCGAGAACGAAGGCATCGCTGGATTGATGAACGAGCACTTCGTCAGCATCAAGGTCGACCGTGAAGAACGCCCCGACCTGGACGCCGTGTACATGGAGGCGGTGCAGATGCTGACCGGCAGCGGCGGTTGGCCCATGACCGTGTTTCTCACTCCCGACGGCCGGCCCTTCTACGGCGGCACCTATTTCCCTCCGGTGGACCGCCACGGCATGCCCGGCTTCCCTCGATTGCTGGCGTCGGTGGCCGGTTTGTACCGCGACAACCGGAGCGAGATCGAGCGGGTGACTTCGCAGATCACCGAGCAGATAGGCCGCACCGGCCAGATGCCCCAGGGCGACGCCCCCCTGACCGTAGAGACCCTGCATCAGGCGTACACGACGCTGGCCACCAACTTTGACTATCAGAACGGCGGCACCGGCACTGCGCCCAAGTTCCCCCAGGCCATGAACCTGGAGGTGCTGCTCCGTTACTACCGCCACGGCTACAACGACCGCGCGCTAGAGATGGTGGACCTGACCCTAGAGAAAATGGCCATGGGCGGCATCTACGACCAGATCGCCGGCGGGTTCGCCCGCTACTCCACCGACGCCTATTGGCTGGTCCCCCACTTCGAAAAGATGCTCTACGACAACGCACTGCTGGCCCGGCTCTACCTCCACGCCCACCAAGCCACTGGCCGGGGCATGTACCGCCGCATCGCCGAGGAAACCCTTGACTACGTCCTGCGGGAGATGACCGGCCCCGAAGGGGGATTCTTCTCGGCCACCGACGCCGACAGCGAAGGCGAAGAGGGCAAATTCTTCGTCTGGACGTCGGCTGAGATCGAGGCCGTGTTGGGTGATGAGGCCGGTATCTTCAGCGGCTTCTTCGGCGTCACTGAACGGGGTAATTTCGAGGGCAAAAACATCCTGAATATCTCCAAGAAAGCTTCGGAGTATGCCCAGCAGCAAGGGATTTCGCTGGAACGGTTGGTGGACGTGGTCCAACGCGGGAAGAAGGCGTTGTGGGCAGAACGGGAGAAGCGGATACACCCGCTATTGGACGACAAGGTTTTGGCGTCGTGGAACGGTATGATGCTCCGCAGTTTTGCCGAGGCCGGAGCGGCGTTGGAGCGCCAGGACTACCTCGATGCAGCCATCAAGAACGCTAATTTCCTGATGGATACCATGCGCTCAGAGGGAAGGGTGCTCCGCACCTACCGGGAGGGTCAGGCAAAACTGCCCGGATACCTGGAAGATTACTCGTTCGTGTCCGACGGCCTCCTCGCCCTGTGCGAAGCCACCCTGGACAGCAAGTGGCTGACGGAGGCAACCAGCCTGGCAGACCGGATGATCGAACTGTTCTGGGACGACGGCGTGGGCGGCTTCTATGACACGAGCGCCGAACACGACCAGCTTGTAGTTCGGCCCCGGGACGTATTAGACAACGCTCAGCCCTGCGGCGGCTCGGTGGCCACCGACGTGCTCCTCAAACTGGGCGTGATCACAGGGAACGAAGACTACCGCGTGAAGGCCGCCACCCCACTGAGAACCCTCAGGGAGTTGATGGGCCGCGCCCCGGCGGGCACCGGACATTGGATCGCCGCCTTAGACTTCTACGTGTCCTCGCCCAAGGAGGTGGTCATCATCGGCCCCAAAGACAACCCGGCCACCGCCGCCCTGTTGCAGACGGTCTACGGTGGCTTCCGCCCCAACAAGGTCTTGGTGGGCGCCGACAACGCCGATGCCGCCGAAAAACACGGCCTCCCTCTGCTGGAAGCCCGCGGCATGATCGACGGCAAACCCACGGCCTACGTCTGCCAGAACTACGCCTGCCAACTGCCCGTGACCACCCCCGAGGATTTGGCGGTGCAGTTGGAGAGTTAGGGACAAGCAGCATTTGGCTAACCATTCCGTTGGTTTAACTTCCACACCCTGGTAAAATCGGGCCAGTGTTTACATCTAAGCCCGTAGGCCATAACCCGGCAGGAGACCTCAAGTTGACCTCTACTAATAAAGACCCCATCTTGGTCGTGGTCCAGTTGACCGGCGGCAACGACTACATCAATACGGTCATCCCATACCAAGACCCACTGTATTACGACAGCCGGAAGACAGTCGGCGTTGCCCAAGATGAAGTTCTGCCGATTAATGATGAGCTGGCGTTCAACCCAGCCCTGGCGGCGGTGAAAGACCTCTACGACCAGGGTAAAGTGGCCGTCATTAACGGAATCGGTTACCCCGGACCCAACCGGTCCCACTTCCGCTCTATGGACATCTGGCACACCTGCGAACCAGCGAAGGTCGGCACCGAAGGCTGGCTGGGCCGCGCCATCCGCGACCTGGACCCCAAGGCCGAGAACGTGCTGACGGGAGTGAATTTCGGCCGCGGCCTGCCCCGGGCCATGGCGCTGACCGGCGTACCGGTGGCCTCGGTGGCGGTGCTGGAGACCTACGGCGTCCTGACCGGGATCTCCGGCGAGCAGGAGCGCACCCAAGCTCTGGACCTATTCTCCCGGATGTACTCGCCGATCGTCGGCACCGGCCATGTGATGGACTACCTGGGCTCCACCGGCCTGGACGCCCTGAAGGGCGCGGATATCTTGAAAACCGTCCCAGCCCAGTACCAATCCACCGTGGAATACTCGGATTCGGTCATCGGCCGAAACCTGCAAGGAATCGCCAAGGTGCTGACGGCAAACCTGGGCACCCGCGTGTTCTACACCCAGCAGCCGGGCTACGACACCCACGCCAACCAGGGCCCGGTGCACGGCGTTCTGTTGGAGCACCTGTCCCAGGCTATCGACGATTTCTACGCCGACCTAAGAGAGCACAACACTTCCGAAAACGTCCTGATCTACCTCTTCACTGAGTTTGGGCGGCGGGTCAAGGACAACGGCTCGGGCACCGACCACGGCGCCGGCGGGCTGGCCATGGCCATCGGCGACCCGGTTAAGGGCGGCATCTACAGCGAGTTCCCATCCATGCGCCCAGAAGACCTCGAAGAGGGCGACCTAAAGTACAACATCGACTTCCGGGGCGTCTACGGGTCGGTGGCCGAAAAGTGGCTGGGGCTGGACGCCACTTCGATCGTGGGTGGGCAGTTCGAGCGACTGGATTTCGTTTAGATAAAGCGATTCCCAGATTCTGAGATTTCATTCACCGGCATCCGTTCGTGGTGAGCTCTGTCGATCCATGAGTATGCCGAGCCAGGGCCCTTCGACAGGCTCAGGATGAGCGGAATGAAATGCAGAACATAGGTTGAAAGTGATCGTAATCGCACAGGAGACTTAGACCATGCCAGGGACTGACAAACCCCTGCTGGCGCACCTCTTACGCCGCGCCGGTTTCGGGGCTACATTCCAAGAGCTGGACCGCTATTCCGAACTTGGCTATGAGGCCACGGTGGACGAGCTGCTCCATCCCGAGCGGCAACCGGCCATCGAAGAGGACGTGTTGGAGCGGTACTACATCGACTGGAAGGAAAGCCGCAACATAGAAGGCGCGCTCACCGAGTCGGTGTACCGGATGAACGCCTACGCCGGCGGCCGTCCCCTGCAAGAGAAGATCGCCCTGTTCTGGCATCAGGTGTTCGCCACCGGCCTGGCCAAGGTCTTGCACGAAAAAACCATGCTCAACCAGATCGACCTGTTCCGGGAGCAGGGACTGGGTAATTTCCGGGATTTGCTGCTGGGTCTGGCCAAGGACCCGGCCATGATCTTCTGGCTGGACAACAACTTCAACCACAAGGACGCTCCCAACGAGAACTGGGGCCGGGAACTGCTGGAGTTGTTCTCTCTGGGTGTGGGTATGGATGGCCAGGAGAATTACACCGAAGAGGATGTCCAAAGCGCCGCCCGCGCCTTCACCGGCTGGACCATCGACGACGACAATGTGGCGTCCATCCCCTTCGGCAAGACGCCCTGGCTCTTCCGGTACCTGCCTGAAGACCATGACGAGGACGACAAGACCTTCATGGGCGAGACCGGCAATTTCAACGGCGAAGACATCATCGACATCGTCGTGCGGCAACCCGCCGCCGCCCGGTTCATCTCACGGCACCTCTACAACTTCTTCGTGGCCGACGAGCCCCAAGTACCCGCCTGGCAGCACACGCCGCCGGGCGACCCGGAAGCTATCAAGATATTGGAAGAAGAATACTTCCGGTCGAACTACGACATTCGCTCCATGCTTAAAGTCCTGTTCAACTCGGACTTCTTCAAGTCGGACCGGGCCCGCTTCGCCAAGGTGAAAAGCCCGGCCGAGGTAGTCGTGGGCACCCTCCACCTGCTGGGCGATTTCAAGTTCCCCAAGCGGGGCATCTACGACGTGGCCCTGGGGTGCCGCTACATGGGCCAGGACCTGCTCAACCCGCCGTCAGTGGAGGGCTGGCACACCGGCGAGGAGTGGATCGACAGCGGAAGCCTAGTTGAACGCGTCAATTTCGTGGCCGACCAAGTTAGCGACATCCAGCAACCAGGAGTCAAGGCCATGGTCGACACCCTACTGGACGGCACATCAGAATTGGACCCGGTATCGGTCATCGACGGCTGCCTGGAACTGCTGGGACACGTGCGGCTGCATGAAAAGAATAAAACCCACCTCGCCGGAGAGGTCCGGTCGATGCTGGAGAAGCGCAGCGGACTCGTAGCCGGAAGCCCAGAAGACCGTCAGGCGACGGAAAACACCGTGCTCCACACCATGAAAATGATCGGCTCCAGCCGCGAATACCAGTTCGCCTAGCCATGACAACCGAGATCGAACAGCCCCTTTCCCAAAAGCGGTTGTACCGCTATCACGATGTGATTGGACTGTTGTCCGCGGCCGGCCCTGGTTTCAGTGGGCCGGTGTCCGTTATCACTGGGCCGGTCGACGAACTCTATGTCGCCAACCGAGCCAGCCCCAAGCAGCCCGAGGCGGTGCGAATCACCCGCTGCACCAAGGAAGGCGATTTCCTGGAACATTTCGGTGAGTGGGGCGAAGAGCCGGGCCAATTCATCTGGGTTACGAGCATCGCTTTCAGCCCCCAAGGCGAGCTATACCTGGCTGACGAAAGCTCCAACCAAATCAGCGTTTTCGACGCCGATAACAGCTTCGTCCGGAGATTCGGAGAACCAGGGAGCGGACCCTCACAGTTCGACCGGCCATCTGGTATGGCGTTCGGGCCAGGCGGAAACCTCTACGTCGTAGACGCGTTGAATCACCGCGTCCAAATCCTGACTACCGAAGGCGATTTCGTCTCCCAATGGGGAGGCCTGGGCGCCGGGGACGGTCAGCTAAACATGCCTTGGGGAATAGCCATCGACGACGCCGGAGATGTCTACATCGCCGACTGGCGCAACGACCGGGTGCAGAAGTTCGATGCCGATGGAAAGTTCATGATGTCTTTCGGCAGTTCTGGCGACGGCGAAGGCCAGTTCAACCGTCCCAACGGGATCGCCGTGGATAACGACGGCGACATCTACGTCTGCGATTGGTTGAACGACCGCGTTCAAGTATTCGACCAGGCAGGCAGCTTCAAAGATGTGCTCATCGGCCACAGCGGCATGTCCAAATGGGGCCGAACATTCCTGGACGCCAACCCGGACATCGAGCAAAAGCTGGAACTGGCGACCCAGAACATCGAGATAAAACAGCGGTTCTACCGTCCGGTCTCAGTCCATATCGACGCTGCTGGCAAGGTCTTCGTCGCCGACTGCTACCGCCACCGGGTCCAGATTTACCAGAAGCTCTGAGCCTACCTGAGCCGAGACTCGAAGTAGTCGTTCACGCGCTCCACGTATTCGTCAGGATGGGTCAAGAAGGCGTCCACGTGGTCCACACCCGGCAACAGCCATAGGGAACTGCCCTCCTCAGCCGCGGCTGCGACCCGCTGGCCATGCTCCCATGGTATACGGTCGTCGGCTAGTCCGTGTATCACGAAGATGGGGTAGCCGAGTTCTGCGACCGACTTCTCTGGGACCAGTGAACCGATATTTATCCCGTAGATCGTCCTGGCCATCAGCTTAGTTGTCGGGATGAATATGGGCATCATCCACTCGGGGAAGGGCGTCTTCCGGGCCGATTCGCGGGCGATGAGGTCCGACGCATCGGCAAATGGGCTGTCCGCGACCACGGCGGTGATCCGGGGCTCTTCAGCCGCCGCCATTATTAGCGTCGCCGCCCCCATGGAAAACCCCATCAACCCCATGCGACTTGGGTCGACGCCTCGTTCGACAAGGTAGTCGAGGGCGCCCAATACGTCCCACCGCTCAAAAAAACCGCCCGAGACTTTGTCCCCCTCGGACGAGCCGTGTCCCCGCAGGTCAAAAAGCAGCACGTTGTAACCCAAATCGACCATGCGGGTCGCCAACTCCACGGCATTGTCCCCGGAACGCACGCTTCCTATGCCGTGGGCGAATATCAAGTGAGGGCTCGAATCCTCCCCCGGCAGATACCAGCCGCTCAGCGCGATATCCCCGCGGCGGGAGGCAAACTCAACATCTTCAAACACGAGGTTGTAATCTGATGGGTGCTCTTCCTGGGGGTCGCGGTCGGCCTTGGTGACGCCCTGGGCGATCAGGAATGAGATCAGGCCATAGATGACTACGAGCAGCACCCATAACGCCAGCATTCCCAGCCGGATCTTTGGATTTCCCAAAATGTTCTGCAATCGTGTCCTTTCTTCAGGCTCGAATCGCCAAGGTGAAATTCCACCAATGGTACCAGTTTCCCGCAGGGCTTTGATGCGGGACTAGGCATGGCAATTCACCTAACATATAATCGGTGTTGATTCATCAGGCCGGGACTATGGTTAAACTTGCCATGGCAACTGGTAGCGGCCCGTGAAACTTATCTACTAAGGGGAAGAACATGCCAGAATCGTCCCGGATTATCTACACCAAGATCGATGAGGCGCCGGCGCTGGCGACCCACTCGTTGCTGCCGATCCTCCAGGCGTTTACCAAGGGGTCCGGTATTGAACTCGAGACTTGGGATATTTCCCTGACCGGCCGCATCATCGCCAATTTCCCAGACAAACTGACCGATGAACAAAAGGTTCCGGATTATCTGGCCATGTCTGGTCAGCTCTGCCTGGAGCCGTCAGCGAACATCATTAAGCTCCCGAATATCAGCGCCTCCATTCCCCAATTGAAGGCAGCGATCCAAGAGTTGCAGGAAAAGGGATACGACATTCCCGATTATCCCGATGACCCTGCCAACGATGCGCAACGCCAACTGTTTCAGCGTTATGGCAAGGTGTTGGGTAGCGCGGTCAACCCGGTCTTACGTGAGGGGAACTCCGATCGCCGGTCAGCCATCTCTGTCAAAGAGCACGGCAAACGCAATCCCCACCGGATGATGCAGGACTGGCCGGAAGTGTCCAAGTCCCGGGTTGCCCACATGACCGGCGGGGACTTCTACGGCAGCGAACAGGCTGTGACGATCGCGGCTGCTGGTTCGGCCAAGATCGAATATGTAGCCCGCGATGGACGCACCACGGGACTAAAAGAGGGCATCCCTTTGGTAGCTGACGAAATCATCGATTGTGCGGTGATGAACGTCAGGGAACTGCGCGAGTTTTACGCCGAAGAGATGAGAAGGGCTAAAGCCGATGGCGTGCTGCTTTCTCTGCATGTGAAGACCACAATGATGCGCATTTCCGATCCAATAATCTTCGGCCACTGCGTGTCGGTTTACTACGAGGACGTGCTGGATAAGCACTCGGCTGAACTGGGTGAGCTTGCGGTGAACCCCGACAATGGGATCGCCGAGCTCTACACCAAGATTCAATCTCTGACAGATGACAAACGAGAGGAGATCGAGGCCGATATTCAGGCTGTCTATGGCGTTCGCCCGGAGCTGATGATGGTGAACTCCAGCCGGGGCATCACCAACCTGCACGTGCCGAGCGATGTGATCATCGACGCCACCATGCCCGTGATGGTCCGGGACGGCGGCCGCACATGGGGTCCCGACAACGAACTCCATGACACCGTCGCCATGATCCCAGACCGGTCTTATGCGACCCTGTATCAGACAGTGATCGACGACTGCCAAGAGAACGGATCGTTTGACCCCGCTACCATGGGTAGCGTCGCCAATGTCGGGCTGATGGCCCAACAAGCCGAGGAATATGGGTCTCACGATAAGACCTTCAAAGCCCCCGGTAACGGGTCGATCCGGGTGGTCGACGCATCTGGCGCAGTCTTGATGGACCAGCTCGTCGAGGAAGACGATATCTTCCGCATGTGCCAGACCAAGGACACGGCCATCGAGGACTGGGTCAAACTTGGAGTAACCAGGGCTAGAATCACCGACTCACCCGCCATTTTCTGGCTGGACCCGAACAGGGCCCATGACGCTGAATTGATCAAGAAAGTGGACAAATATCTGCCCAACCATGACACCACCGGGTTGGACGTTCGCACCATGGCTACCGTAGACGCGGTGAAGTTGACCATGGAGCGTAGCCGGGCTGGCCAGGACTCCATCTCCATCACCGGCAACGTGCTGCGTGACTATCTGACCGACCTCTTCCCCATCCTCGAACTGGGCACCAGCGCCAAGATGCTGTCGGTGGTCCCCCTGCTTCAGGGTGGCGGGATGTTTGAGACCGGCGCCGGGGGATCGGCGCCCAGGCACGTCCAACAATTCCTGGAGGAGGGCCACCTACGGTGGGATTCTCTGGGTGAGTTCTGCGCCCTCGTCGCTTCCTTCGAGCACTTTGCCCAGGTGTACAAGAACGACAAGGCCCAGCTCTTAGCTGACACCTTGGACGAAGCGATCTCGAAGCATCTGGACAACAACCGGTCGCCGTCCCGCCGGGTGAACGAATTGGACACCCGGGGCAGCCATTTCTACCTCGCTCTTTACTGGGCGGAAGCGCTGGCCAACCAGACCAAAGATTCCGAGTTGCAATCTCGCTTTACCGAGGTGGCAAAGCAGATGGCCGCCAACGAGGACAAGATCGTACAGGAGCTGATCGACGCCCAGGGGCAGGCGGTGGATATCGGTGGTTACTACCATCCAAATCAAGAGTTGGCCGCCAAAGCCATGCGCCCCAGCGCCACCCTGAATGCAATCGTGGACGCAATCTAGAAAATCTCTGGCTGGCTGAGGCGTTTTCTTCTGCCAGCCAGGGTACCGAATCGACTGGTTCTCATATATAATGGGTCGGTTAGCGTAGGCAACAATAAATCCCCCCGGAACACCCCTTTTAGCGAAGGGGAATTGGGGGGATTTCTCCCGTCAGGCAAGTTTCTAAGCAGAGGAGCGAACACAAGATGCGAAGCAAGGTAACAGTTGTCGGTGCAGGCAACGTCGGCGCCACCACCGCACAAAGGATCCACGCGCTGGGCTACACCGACGTTGTATTGGTGGACGTGGTTGAAGACCTGCCTCAGGGCAAATCCCTGGACATGCTGGAGTCGGCCCCGGTCATGGGCACCGACGCCAAGATCACCGGCAGCAACAGCTACGAAGAGACCGCCGGGTCCGAAGTGGTGGTCATCACCGCCGGCATCGCCCGCCGCCCCGGCATGAGCCGCGACGACCTGCTGTTGACCAACATGCGGATTACATCTTCGGTCACGGAGCAGGTGGTCAAGTACTCCCCCGACTGTATCATCATGCCTGTTACGAACCCCCTCGACGCGATGGTCCAGAACGTCTATGAAGCCAGCGGGTTCCCCCGGAGCCGAGTCTTCGGCATGGCCGGCGTTCTAGACACCGCCCGCTTCCGCACCTTCATCGCCGAGGAACTGAACGTGTCCGTGGAGGATGTCCAAGCCTTCGTGCTGGGCGGCCACGGCGACGACATGGTGCCGCTGGTCCGCTTCACCAACGTGGGCGGCATCCCTATCAACGAACTGATGGCTGAAGAGAAGATCGACCAACTGGTACGGCGCACCCGCGGCGGTGGCGGCGAGATCGTCGAGCTACTGAAAGAGGGCAGCGCCTACTACGCCCCATCTGCCGCCATCACACAGATGGTAGAAGCAGTCTTGCTGGACAAGAAACGCGTGCTCCCCGCCTGTGCCTACCTAGAGGGTGAGTTCGGCATCAACGGCCTCTGCGTCGGCGTCCCCGTGAAGCTTGGGGCCGACGGCATGGAACAGGTCATGGAGATCAAGCTGACCCCCGAAGAGCAGACGGCGCTCCAGGGCTCAGCTGCCAGCGTTCAAGAACTGGTAGATGTAATGAATAAAGCCAAGGCTGAGGCCTAGCAGTCCCAGGTTTACAATTAGGGAAAACATATTCTGTGAGGAGGGCGCCCCATGGCCCGTCGAAGCGACGCTGAGCAACGTTTACTGGAGAAAGCGCGGCGTTATCTGCCGGGCGGCAACGGCGGTAACCTTGCCCTCCCCCAGGAACTGGACTTCCTGGCCTCCCACGGCAAGGGCTCCCACATCTTCGACGTCAGCGGCAACGAGTACGTCGACTGGTTGATGGGTTCCGGCCCCATGGTCTTGGGCCACGCCCACCCGGCCGTCACCGAAGCCGTCATCAAGGCGGTTGAGGGCGGCAGCACCTTCTTCGCCACCAACGACAAAGCAGTGGAACTGGCCGAGGTGATCGTCAACGCCGTCCCTTGCGCCGAGCAGGTGCGATTCACCACCAGCGGCACCGACGCCTGCTTCAATGCCATGCGCGCCGCCCGGGCCTTCACGGGCAAAGAGAAGATTCTCAAGTTCGAGGGCGGCTTCCACGGCACCAGCGACTACGCCCTGATGAGCCTGACTCCACCGGCTTCGGTGGAGTACCCCCAGGCCCAGGCCAGCAGCGGCGGCATCCCCAAGGCCATTCAAGACCTGATGCTCATCGCCCCGTACAACGATCTGGCCACCACCGAGACGATCATCAATGCCCACCTCGACGACATCGCGGCGGTGATCGTGGAGCCGGTACAAAGGGTCATTTCCCCCAAGCCGGGGTTCCTGCAGGGACTGCGCGACCTGACAAAAAAACACAATATCCCGCTGATATTTGACGAAGTGGTGACCAGCTTCCGCCTGGCCTACGGCGGCGCCCAAGAGTTCTTTGGCGTAACGCCGGACATGTGCACCGTGGGCAAGATCATGGGCGGCGGCTACCCACTGGCAGCCGTCTTAGGCCGGGCCGATATCCTATCGGTTTTCGACCGGGAAGCCTCCGACAATGACACTTATGTCAACCAGATTGGCACCCTGAACGGCAACCCTGTGGCCTGCGCCGCCGGCCTAGCCACCCTGTCCGTGATGCGCGAAGAAGGCACCTACCCAACGATGCACGGGGCCGGCGCAGCCATACGCGAGGCGCTGGTGGAGATCTGCAACGAGAACGGCGTGCCGGTGCAGAGCTGCGGAGAGGACGCAATCTTCGACGTCTACTTCTCTGAAGAGCCGGTGTTCAACTACCGCGATTCCCTGGCCGCCGACAGCGCAATGATGACCCGGTTCAACACCGGCCTGCTGGAAAGAGGAATCCTAAAAGGCGCCCAGAAATACTACCCCTCAGCCGTCCACACCGACGAAGACGTAGAAAAGACCATCCAAGCCATGCGTGAAGTGGTGCCGCTTATTCGCTAGGTCCACGCTGGCAGTTGGTTCGACGGGCTCACCACGAATGGAATAAAAAAGTGTAAGGGCACGGTAATACCGTGCCCTTACACTTTTTTGTGTCTTGCGATTGGGCTCCCTGCACGAACCCAATCCCCTACAACGCCTGCCAGTACCTCTTGCCGCTCTCCCTGACTACCCGTCCGAAGCCGCTGTGGTGGCAGATGGCTATGGCGGCATTGTCCTGCTCCGCGTGGTCCAACATGCCCCGTCTAGTCACGCCGGCCGTTTCCGGGTCCATGTCGTAGTGGAACACCCAGTCAGTCTCGGTGACCTGGGCCGGGCCATGGAACACGTCGCCCATCATGAACGCCTTCTCGCCGCCCGAATTCACGATCAGGCTCATGGAGCCGGGGGTGTGGCCCGGAGTGGGGGTAACGGTCAGTTCTCCCGTGAGTTCTGTCTCGCCGGTGATCAGGTCCAGAACGCCAAATCGCCGGAGGGGCGCCACGGTCTGGGCCCACCAGTCGTAGCCGAAGATCTCCGAGTCTCGAGGTGTGTCGAAAGCCGCCCAGTCGGCCTCGTGAGCCACGTAGCGAGCGTTGGGGAAGGTCGGCGACTCATCGGCACTGTCGGCCGCTGGCCGTGCCACGTTCCAGCCCACATGGTCTGGGTGCAAGTGAGTTAGGAACACAGTATCGACATCTGAAGCCTTGAACCCTGCTTTTTTGAGTTCGGACAACAGCACGCCGTCAATTCCGCCGCCAATCATTTCCACGACGTTGGGGTTCGAGTTGGCGTTGCCCAGTCCGCTGTCCACTAGCAAAACCCGGCCCTGGGAGCGCACCAAATAGCACTCGAAGTGGACCCTGAGGCTGTCGTCGCCCGTGGCGGTCTTCGTGTAGGCGTCCGGGTACCGTTCCATGTAGGGAGTCCAGGCATCCCTGGGAACGTCCGGGAAAGTTCGGATGAAGGGCAAAGCGACCTCCGAATCGTGGAGAACCGTGATCTCAACATTGCCAACGGTCAACGTGCTGTGGGGCATTTTGTCTCCTCGGCGCGATGGCCGTTATTGATGCGAGTGTTGGCGGGTTAAAAACCCGCGCCTACGTCTGCCAACCAATCATCCAGTCTCGATAGCGTACCAGGTCTGGGAGTTGCTTCTACAGGGCCTGCCAGTACCTCTTGCCTTGCTCTGTGACCACCCGGCCGAACCCGCTGTGGTGGCAGATGGCGATGGCAGCGTTCTCTTTTTCTGCCCGGTCCAGTATCTCTCGGCGGGTCCGGCCGGCTTGCTCCGAGTCCATGTCGAAACGGAACACCCAGTCGGTCTCAGTCACTTGGGCGGGGCCGTGGAACACGTCTCCCATCAGGAACGCTGTTTCGCCGCCGGAGTTGACCACCAGGCTCATGGAGCCGGGGGTGTGCCCCGGAGTCGGGGTGATGGTCAATTCGCTGTTGAGCTTGGTCTCTTCCGTCACCAGGTCGAGAACGCCCGCCTTCTTCAATGGCGCAACGGTATCGGCCCACCAGGAGAACCCAAATATCTCCGAGTCCCTGGGCGTATCAAATGCGGCCCAGTCGGCCTGGTTGCCGATGTAGCGGGCGTTGGGGAAGGTTGGCATTCCCAGACCCCCACTCTGGGTCATGTTCCAGCCCACGTGGTCCAGGTGCAGGTGAGTCAGGAACACGGTGTCGATGTCGCCCGGTTGGTATCCGGCCGACTGCAATTCTTCCAATAAGACGCCCTGTGTCCCGCCGAACATCTGGTCCACGGTGCCGGGGTTGGTTTGACTGGTGCCCAGGCCGGTGTCGACCAGCAGAGTGCGGCCCTGAGAGCAGACCAGGTAACACTCGAAATGGGTGCGCCGGCTGTCACCGTTAACAAAGGCTTCCGGATACCTTTTGAGATAGGGATCCCAGGCCGCCGCCGGAACGTCCGGGAACGACTGGCTAAAGGGCGACGCCACTTCGGCGTCGTGGAGACCGGTGATCTCAACTTTGCCAACGGTCAGAGTGCTGTGTGGCATGTCCAACTCCTCACGGGGCCAACAAATCAACGAGGGGCAGCTATGGTTCAGCCGCCCCTCGTCCGGTCTCTAATTAAGCGCGGTTGCACCGCCCGATTAGCGCGCCGGGATTCCCAACGCCACTTCCAGCGGCGTTGTGTTCACGATGTGACGCCGCAGCCCCATATCGTGAGGGCTCAGACCCATGGCCAGTCCGATGGCCTGGGGCATGTGCAAGATGGGCATGCCGATGGGGCGCCCAGCTTGGGCCGCCGCCTTGGGCTGGAAGCTGTCCAGGTTCAGGTGGCAGAGGGGGCACGGCGTGATCATGGCGTCGGCTCCCAAATCCTTGGCCTCTGATGTGTGCTTGCCCACCATGGCCATGGAGTTACGCTCGTTGATGGTCAAGATGGGGAACCCGCAGCAGCGGGTCTTACCCTCGAAGTCCACCACCGTTGCGCCGATGGTCTCGATGATCTGCTCCAGAGCGTTCTGGCGCTCCGGGTGGTCTTCGAATTCCAGGGCGTCGGTGGGCCGGACGATGTAGCAACCGTAGAAAGGCGCCATGCGCAGGCCGGCCAAGGGGCGAGTGATCAACGTCAGCAGCTTTTCCATACCGATGTCTTCGATCAACACCCAAAGCAGATGCTTCGGGTTGGCCCCACCTTTGTACTCGAGACCCTCTTCAGCCAGGAAATCGTTGATCTTGGCCAGGTACTCGGGGTTCTTCAGCCGGTGGTTGGCCTGGCTCATGACCCCCTGGCAGGTGCTACAGATGGTCAAGATAGGCAGGTCCAAAGCCTCGGCCATGGCGAAGGTGCGGGCGTTAAGGGTATCGCCCAGCAACTCGTTCTTTTCTTGTAGGACGCCGGCGCCGGTGCAGGACGCGGCGGGCATCTCTTGAAGCTCGATACCAAGCCTCTCGCAGATGAGTTTGGTCGCCGGATAAAGCTCCGGGCAACCGCCTCGGGACACACAACCTGGAAAAAAGGCGTACTTCAACGCAGGACTCCAATGTTTTCCGGATAGGACTATCTAGCGGTTATTGCCTGGTGGTCACTAACGTCGTTTCTTCGGCGTTTCCACCTTGTCGAATATCTTCTTAACGTTCTCGGCTTTGTCGATCTTATGGTGGATGATCGGCGGCATCTTGCCGTGGGTCAGGGCCTGGATGGCGATGGGAGCGTAGCCCATCAGGGCTGACACGTTCATCATACCGACCGATTTTGGCACCAGCCGGAGTTCGTCCAGCCAGCCACTGTGCTCAACGGAATCGCTGAACGCTTCGGTGTGGCGGGCGCCGTTGGTGTTGTGGAAGCCGGCATCTATCGCCTGGTCGCGCATGGCCATGATGCGGTCCATGGGGGCCACGCCCTTGGGGCAGGCCGCAACGCACTCCATGCAGCGGGTGCAGTCCCACATGCCCGAGGGCTTGGTCAGCTCTTCCAGGCGGCTTGTTGACACGCCATTCTCATCGCCATCGCGGGGGTCGGCTGTGAAGCGGTAGGCCTTGGCCAGGGCGGCCGGTCCCAGGAAGGTGGGGTCCACCTCCATGACCGTGCAGTCGGAGACACATGAGCCGCACATAATGCACGCGGTGACGTTGGACAGATGTAGCATTGCCTCGTTGGAAGCGATGTATTCGGCCTCCGGCTCCTCACCTTCTGGCTTCAAATAGGGATCAATCTCCATGACCTTGTCCCAGAAGCCGTCGAAGTTGACTACCAGGTCCTTGATCACCGGCATGTTGCCCGCTGGCTCAACGGTGATGACACCGTCTTTGATGGCGGTGGCAGCCTGGGTCTTGCAGGCTAGTCCGGCATGGCCGTTGATGCGGACCGCGCAAGAACCGCAGATGGAACTACGGCAGGAACAGCGTAGGCTTAACGCGCCGTCGTTGTCCTCTCGAATCTTGATCAGTGCGTCAAGCACCGTGCCTTTGTCGTCGATCTCGACCGTGAAGTCCTGCCAGAACGGCTGTGGGTCGGCGGCTTCCGGGTCGAACCGTTTTACCTTTATCGTGACGTCCATCGGCTAGTACTTCCTCTCTTCGGGAGTCCACTGGGTGATGCTGACGGGAGCGTAGGACAATTCCGGGCCCACCTCTCCCTTCTTGATCACCAGGTGTTTCATCCAATTCTCGTCGTCCCGGTCGGGATAGTCGGTGCGGGCCTGGGCCCCACGGCTGTCCTTGCGGTCTAGGGCGCTCATCGCGATAGGAGTGGCGCAGTTGAGCATGAATCCCAGTTCCAGGGCGAAGACCAGGTCGGTGTTGAAGATCTTTCCTTTGTTCTCCACCGGCACTGTCTTGAAGCGCTTCTCCAGCTCGGTCAGATCGCCCAAGGTTTCTTGCATGCCCTCTTCGTTGCGATAGACGGCCAGGTTCCGGTTCATGGAATCGCCCATGCCCAAGCGGACTGAGGCGATCCGGTCCCCATTCTGAGGCCGGTCCAGCAGGTCTTGGATGCGCTTTTCTTCGTCGCGCACGGCTTGGTCGACGTTGAACTCGACGTAGTCGGAGTTCCGTGAAGCCTCGGCGGCGTGGTTGCCGGAGCGTTCGCCGAACACGATGGTGTCCAGCAGGGAGTTGGCCCCCAGCCGATTGCCGCCGTGGACGCTTACGCAGGCGCATTCGCCGGCCGCGTACACACCGGGCAGGTTGGTCTGGCCGTCAACGTTGGTGCGGATGCCGCCCATGGCGTAGTGCATGCCGGGACGGATCGGAATCGGGTCCGTGATCATGTCCACGCCAACAAGGTCGATGCCTATCTCACGTATCTGGCTAAGCTTCTCCATGATGAGCGCTTCGCCCAGGTGGCGGCAGTCCAGGTAGACGCAACCGTCCACGCCGTTTCCGGCGTTGATCTCAGTCTGTTCGGCGCGGGAGACCACGTCACGAGACGCCAGCTCCATCATATTGGGAGCGTACTTCTCCATGAAGCGGTTGCCGTCTTTGTCCAGCAGATAGGCGCCCTCGCCCCTGGCCGCTTCGGAGATGAGCACTCCGCTGCCTGCTAGGGTGGTGGGGTGGTACTGGACCATCTCCATGTCCATCAGCTCGGCGCCGGCATTGTAGGCCAATGCCGTGCCGTCGCCGGTGCAGATCAGGGCGTTGGTGCTGGGCTCGAATACCCGGCCGAAACCGCCGGTGCAGAAGATGACAGTCTTGGCGCGGATGGCGTAAACCTGGCCGGTGCGGGCCTCCAAGGCCATAACGCCGCAGACCTGGCCGTCTTCGATTATCAGTGAGCTTACGAACCACTCTTCATAGCGGCGCACACCCGACTTTATAAGCTGCTCGAACATGACGTGGAGCAGGGCTTGGCCAGTGAAGTCACCCACGAAGAATGTGCGGGCGCGACGTTGGCCGCCAAAGGCCCGGGTGCCCAGGCGTCCTTCGTCGTCACGGTTGAAGGTGACGCCGAAGTGCTCCATGTCGATGAGCGCCTGGCCCGCCGCCTTGCACATGACCTCGATGGCGTCCTGGTCGCCCAGGAAATCGCTGCCCTTAACGGTGTCGTAGGCATGGTCTTCCCACTCGTCGCCGCGGTCGGTGAGGGCGGCATTGATCCCGCCCTGGGCTGCGTTGGAGTGGCTGCGCACGGGGTGTACCTTGCTGATGATTGCTGTGTTGGCGCCGCCGGCCCGGGCCGCGATAGCTGCCCGCATCCCCGCCAGGCCCGCACCGATTACTAGGACATCATGCTCAAGCATGCGTGTCTACATCCTCCAAATTCGCGTTAAGTGGCTGGTCGGCCCCCGGTTAATCTTGGTTGCCGAAGACCGCCCCATATACTATCAAAAAAGGTGCCCTCAATCTAGCTTCCGCTAGACACGGCAATCACCTTTCTATTTCTTAGGCAGGAGAGGCTGGGCCAGAAGTATCGCTGCGACAGATTTCATGTCTTTGATCTCGCCGGTTTTGAACATGGCCACGGCCTCGCCGAAGGGCACGCGGACCACCAGGATATTCTCATCTTCATCGGCATCCAGCCTGGACGGGGTTAGTTCGGTGGCCAGGTAGGCGTGCATGTACTCTTCAGCCCAACCGGGGGCGACCCAGAAGCTGGAAAGGTGCACCAGCTTGCCGGCGGTATAACCGATCTCTTCCTGAAGCTCCCGCAAGACAGCCTCTTCGGACACCTCGCCCTCTTCCACGCCACCGGCGGGCACTTCCAGGAGGGCTTCTTCGGCGGGCTTCCGATATTGGCGCACCAAGACGACATTCCCACCATCGTCGATGGGGACGATACACACGGCATGTGAATGCTCTACGACTTCTCGGGTGGCGGTGATGCCGTTGGGCATGCGCACCGTGTCCACACGCACATTGATGATGCTCCCCTCATAGATGCGTCTGGTCCCGATCGTGTCTTCCGATAGGGAATCGTCCGAGATTCGGGGGGTGTTTTCAGGCATGTTTATTGGCCGCGGATGCTGAAGCCCAATCGGCGAGTCAGCGTTCCGAAGAAATAACTTGGGGGATGGGCCCGCAGGAACCGGGCCTTGTGCGGGCTTTGTTTCAACTCCACCCGGTCGCCCAGGTCCACGGGATGGTCGATGATTCCGTCCACGCTCAATATCGCCGGTTGAAAGCCTTCCAAGGTCAATCCAACCTCAGTGGAGGGCTTCAGCACTAACGCAGCACTTAGGCCCATGTGAGCTGCCACGGTCTTAAGCACCATGGAGTCGGACTCAGGGTCCAAGATCGGGCCGCCAACGGCCAGGTTGTAGCCGGTGCTGCCCGTTGCCGTGGACAGGATTACGCCGTCGGCCCGGAAAGTAGTGATCGGTGCACCGTCGATGGTCCCCGCCACGGTCACAACCCGCGACACCGCTCCCCTGGTCAGGACCACATCGTTCAATGCGTGGTAGGGGCCGTCGGTCCCGGACGAATTCGCCCTGATTACCGTGGCCTGGAGCATATTCCGTTCGTCTATTCTTGGAGCCTCGGAATCGCCGTTGAAGTAGAACGGCAGCCGGGTCATGGCCTCGTCCACCTGTAGTTCAGTCATGAAGCCAAGGCGGCCCATGTTGATGCCTACGATGGGTATGCCGGCCGGCCCGGTAAAGTTCACCGCCCGCAGGATGGTTCCGTCGCCGCCCACCGTGATCACCAGGTCGGTGCTCTCTGCCTTGGGCAGAAGGGTTTCCAAGTTCTCGGCCGGAGAGATCCAACTGTCCTGCGACAGGTTCAGTTCGTGGAGGATGGCCGTGCTCAGGTCCAAGGCCTCGGGCACTCTGGCGTTGTAGATGATTCCGATGTTTTTCATCGCGTCTTTCTTCTAAGCTTACCGGACATTTCCTGTTTCTATGGCTAGGCTCTTATTTAACGGTTCTTAATTATGAACCTTTTTCAATTAGCTTGCTGCGTGGCCCTCATAGGGTATCCCAGCGCTAGACCGCCAGGGCCTTAACCGCTTCCTGGGCCGCCTCCATGACGAACCCGGGAGCGATGCCCAAGAACACCATGGCCGCGCCTGCGATTCCCAGGGCCAGCCACGGGGCGGGTGACGCAGATATCTTCTCTTCAGAGGTTGCCGGCTGGGTGAACGTCACATGGATGATGCGGACGTAGTAGTACGCCGAGACCGCGCTATTTATCACGCCCAAGATTGCCAGCCAGATCAGTCCGCTATCCACCGCCGCCGTGAAGATATACAACTTGGCGATGAATATTCCGGTGGGCGGCACGCCGATCAATGCCAGCAACGAAAGGGCCAGAACAATGGCCAACACCGGATTCTTGGTGGATAACCCGGCATAGTCGCTTATCTGGTCGCTGTTGATCCTTGAACTGATGATAGTAACGGCGAAAAACGCCGTCAGGTTGGCCGCGGCGTAGGCTGCCAGGTAGAACAATACTGAATCGGGGCCGATAGCCGCGAACTCGGGGGCCTTGAAGACGCCCTCGCCCGACTTCACGCCTGCCGCCACTCCCACCAGGATGTACCCGGCATGGGAGATGGTGCTGTATCCGAACAGACGCCTGATATTGCTCTGGCTAATGGCCACCAGGTTTCCGATGACCATGGATGCGGCTGCTATTCCGGCGATTAGGATTCCCCAGTCCAGGGCCACATCAAAGAACCCGGTGAAGAGGACCCGCAACACCACGGAGAAGGCGGCGGCTTTGCTAGCCACGGATAGGAACCCGACCACGGGGGTCGGGCCACCCTCGTAGACGTCGGGCACCCACATCTGGAAGGGGGCCGCCGACAGCTTAAAGCCGAACCCGGCAATCATCAGGATTATGCCCACGAACAGCGCGTAATTACCGAAGGGCGTGTCCCCCGTCGCTTGGCCGATGGCGGTTGATATCTCCGCCAGTTGGGTGCTGCCGGTGAAACCAAAGATCAAGGCCATTCCATACAGCATCAGGGCCGAGCTGATGGCGCCGATAATCAGGAACTTCATCCCCGCTTCGCTTGAGTTCCGGTTCAGCAGGAAAGCGGTCAATGCGGCCAGAGGCAGGGTGGTCAGTTCCAAGGATACATAAATGGTGATCAACTCAGTGGCGGCCGCCAAGAGCATCATGCCCGTGGCAGCGAACAAGATCAGCCCGAAATACTCGCCCTGGAACCGCTGCATGGACTTCACGTAGTCGGTGGAAGCCAGCACCACCAGTGCGACTGACCCGATGATCAGGAAGTTGAAGAACAGAGCGAACCGGTCTAACGATATGGCGCTCAGGAGAATGCTCGGGTCCTCAGTGGCGAACGCCTCGGCGCCTTTGAGCAGATTAATGCCCCCGCCAAGGTCGTAGAACTGGATTAAGCTCATCACGAAGGGACCGGCCAACGCCGCGAAGGCGAAGTATGGCAGCAGACTTTTGGAACGCTGGGGCAAGATAAGGTCCAGCAGGATCACAAAGACCGCGGCTCCGGCCATAGCTAGGTAGGGCGATATGACGTAAAAATCGTGAACTGACATTACGGGTTGATCACCCCATTAAGGACATCCACCATGGGGTTAAGTCCGGACTCGAAAACATCGGTCAACAATGCAGGCCAGACACCCACTCCGATGATGGTAACTAGCATCAAAGCCAAGGGCGCGGCCTCCACTAACGAGGCGTCGGTTAGGTCGTCGAATATCTCCCGCCGGACTCCAAAGAAGGTGCGCTCCATCATCCAGAGGATGTAACCCGCGGCCAGCACGATTCCCAACACCGCCAGGACCGTCGGCCAATCGTAAGCCTGGTAGGCGCCCAGGAACACCAATAGTTCGGAGACGAATCCGCTCAGCCCCGGCAGTCCCAAAGACGCCAGTCCGGCGATTAGCATGGCCACGGCTACCACCGGCATCCGTCCGGCCAGGCCGCCCAGGTCAGGTATGTAGCGGGTGTGGGTCTTCTCATAGACCAGCCCCACCGCCAGGAACAACAGGCCGGTCACTGTGCCGTGGGTGAATAGCTGCATCGCCGCGCCGTTCAGTCCGGTAACGGTCAGCGTTCCCTGGGATATCCCCACGGAGCCGATGCCAACCAGCACCAAGCCCATGTGGCTGATACTCGAGTACGCTATGAGCCGTTTCAGGTCGGTCTGCCGCATGGTGACCACCGCGCCGTAGAGCACACTGACCACGCCCAGCACCACCAGGGTCCAGGCGAAGCGGTCGGTCTGTGATGGGAACATGC
>Ga0208895_1000060_pt1 | contig 51282 bp, 46 predicted proteins | sample ETNtaG_10_FD_185765 | JGI IMG/M metagenome (GOLD analysis project Ga0208895, IMG submission 185765) | Marine microbial and viral communities from oxygen minimum zone, Eastern Pacific Ocean - ETNP201302SV82 (SPAdes) (version 2) | ecosystem: Environmental > Aquatic > Marine > Oceanic ... | reverse complement strand
TTTGCTTGGTAACCATAGCGTTTTGGACCCACCTGACCCCATGCCGAACTCAGTAGTGAAACGAAACAGCGCCGATGATAGTGTAGCATTTGCTATGTGAAAGTAGGACATTGCCAGGCTCCAAATAAGAGAAACCCGTTGCAGAAATGTAACGGGTTTTTTGCTATCTGGGTTTTAATAAATAGCCGAACTCAGTAGTGAAACGAAACAGCTCGAAGGCGAGCCCTACGAAAGGCCGCCCCGAGACAATGATAATGTGCATTTGCTATGTGACTCTCTACCGCTGTGGGCACTACGACATCGCTAGGCTCCAAATACAAGAAAGCCCGACTCGAAAGAGCTGGGCTTTTTTACGTCTGCAGAAAAGTAAAAATACATTCCAGATATTATTCTCACAATCTCCACCACCTCCGTAGCGTGGGTTGAGTATCACGAAACCCGCGGATAAGGCTCACCCCACCAATCACAACCCATTTTACATATAGCTAAGTAGCAGTTTGTTTCTGTATTTAAGCTTTAAGATAAACAATATTTATTCAACATAGCTAGATTACAAATATAATTTTGCTTTGTTACTGGCTTTGATTTAGGATCAAAATAGTTTAAAACCAAGAACTAATAGCCAGTGTATAGATTATTAATTAGTGCCATATCATTTATATTTTGTTTCTCTGTGTCGGCAGTTGAAGTAACTGATCTGTATCAAGATATATTAAAAGTCGATGATAAAAGTCGAGACACGCGTTTAGCCGCTAGCCGCAAAGCATTACTCAATGTTTTAGTAAAGGTAAGCGGGGATGAATCTGCTGATCAAAATAAGCTTGCTCAACAACGCACCAAAAACATTTCAGATTACATGCTCAAGTTTGAATACGACGAAAAAGCAAATGGACAGCTTAATCTAGTTGTTAAATTTGAAGCGCGTAAAATAAATGAATTAATTAAAGAATTAAATTTACCTCTTTGGGGCGTCCAGCGCCCATTAGTTGCTATTTGGTTAGGTATTGAAGATAACTGGCGTAGAGAGCTTGTTACACAAGAAAGCTATCCTCAGTTAGAGCAGCTTATATATGACAAAGCGGGTCGACGTGGTTTACCCGTTGTAGTGCCACTATTAGATTTACAAGACAGACGTTTGGTTGGTATTCCTGAAGTATGGGGTAATTTTTCAGAGCCTGTTGAAGAGGCGTCGCGCCGTTATAGTGCAGAGCGAAGCATTACAGCAAGAATGTATCAAGAACCCGACAGCGAAACCTGGATTTTAGACTGGCGTTTTACTAATGACGATTTATTTGATTCGAACCGCCTTGAAGGTGATAAACAACAAATAGTAGGCCAGATGATAGACAGCTTAGCGTTGGGATTAGCCAATGAATACGCTATCGACCCTAACGCGTATTATGAACAGGCTGCGGCTAGGCTCACCTTAAAAGGCACTCAAAGCTTTGTCGATATTGAACTTGCAAAGCGTCGTCTACAAAGTTTGAGTGTAGTGACGCAAGCAACAATAATGCGCAAAACCGCAGAATTTGTTGAGTTTAAGCTTAACCACACCGGCAGTGTGGGCGATCTTAAAAAAGGCCTTGGCCTTGATAGTGCCTTTAGAGATTATGTTGACCCTCGCGCATTTTACCATGTTGTAGACAAAAACAGTCTTGAGTATCAGTGGGTCGGTGAGTAATGCTAAGTGCTGAGCCTATGCAAATGGCACTTCCAGTCACCTTACCTGATGATGAAACATTTGCTTCTTATTTTGGTGGGGAAGACTCTTTAGAGGTAAACCACCTTAAAGCGAGCTTTTCAAAGCTTGCCAACAAATTTCAGTACACTTATTTGTGCGGCTTAGGCGATTCTGGCAAATCTCACTTATTGTACGCAACCTGCATACAAGCCCAAGAGCGTGGCTTGTCAAACATGCTGTTGTCTATGCGTGAAGTTATCGACTTTGGCCCTATGGTTTTAGATGGTTTAGAAGCACTTGATGTATTATGTATTGATGATGTGCACTTAGTCGCTGGCAATGACGCATGGGAAAAAGCTCTTTTTAACTTTTTCAATCGCTTTAACGAGCCCGGAAAAATGCTAGTGGTTACGGCCGATTTGCTCCCTGACATGCTTAATATCACCTTGCCCGACTTAGAGTCTAGGCTAAAGTGGGGAACCACCTTTCAAATTCGATCAATGAGTGATGATGATAAAGCACAAGCACTGGTTAAGCGAGCCCATATGCGTGGGCTTGAACTAAGCGATGAATGCGCGCGCTTTTTATTGACTCGCTTGAGTCGTGATATGCGTGCTTTATTAGACGTATTAGACAAATTAGATCACGCATCAATGGCCGCTCAACGAAAATTAACAATTCCCTTCATAAAATCAACGTTAAAGCTGTAGTAGGTCTAGAATCTAGACCCTGCTTTCAGTTATCATTAGTCAACAAAATTGTAATCACCTTCTGTGAAAGATCAGGTATCGAATGAACTTAGAAAATATTTTAGCGCAAGCACTTGAGGCAGTTGCCAGTGCCAGTGAAATCGCGCAACTAGAAGAGATCAGGGTTAATTACCTTGGTAAAAAAGGCGAAATCACAAGCTTACTTAAAACACTGGGTAAAATTGCTCCTGAAGAACGCAAAGAAGCAGGCCAAGTAATTAACCAAGCTAAGCAAGATGTACAAGCAGCAATTAACGAAAAGCGTGAGCTTTTAGCAAGTAAAGCGCTTGAAGAAAAGCTAGCAGCTGAAACAATTGATGTAACTTTACCAGGGCGCGTAATGCCTACGGGTGGCCTTCATCCGGTAACACGCACAATCGAGCGTATAGAAAGCTTTTTTGGCGAGCTAGGTTTTGAAGTTAAATCAGGCCCAGAAGTAGAAGATGATTTTCATAACTTTGATGCGCTAAATATTCCTGAGCATCACCCAGCGCGTGCTGATCACGATACCTTTTATTTTAATCCTAAGTTAGTACTGCGTACCCAAACAAGTGGTGTGCAAATTCGTACTATGGAAACAGAACAACCGCCACTGCGAATTATTTCGCCAGGTCGAGTATATCGTAATGACTACGACCAAACGCATACTCCGATGTTTCATCAGGTAGAAGGTTTAATGGTTGATACTGATGTAAGCTTCACAGAGCTTAAAGGTATTTTACACGACTTCTTACGTAACTTTTTTGAAGAAGACATGGAAATTCGTTTCCGTCCTTCATTCTTCCCATTTACAGAGCCTTCAGCTGAAGTAGATGTTATGGGTAAAGACGGTAAATGGCTTGAAGTATTAGGTTGTGGCATGGTTCACCCTAACGTACTTAAGTCAGTAGGTATTGACCCAGAAAAATACACCGGTTTTGCTTTTGGTATGGGCGTAGAGCGCTTAACCATGCTGCGCTATGGCGTAAACGACTTACGTGCATTTTTTGAAAATGACTTAAAATTCCTAAACCAGTTCCGTTAAGAGTGAAAATATAAAATGAAATTTAGTGAAAAGTGGTTAAGAGAGTGGGTAAATCCTGCTATTGATACGCAAGCTCTTTCGGAACAGCTTTCTATGGCTGGCCTTGAGGTTGACGCAGTTGAGAGCGCGGCAGCGGATTTTAACGGCGTAGTAGTTGGTGAAGTGGTTGAGTGCGCACAGCACCCAGATGCAGATAAACTTCGCGTTACTAAAATCAATGTAGGTGGCGATGAGCTACTTGATATTGTGTGTGGTGCGCCAAACTGTCGCCAAGGCATTAAAGTCGCTGTTGCAACAGTGGGCGCTGTTTTACCGGGCGACTTTAAAATTAAAAAAGCCAAATTACGCGGTCAGCCATCACACGGTATGCTGTGTGCCTTTGTTGAGCTAGGTATTAGCGAAGAAGGCGACGGCATCATGGAATTGCCAAGCGATGCGCCAATTGGTACAGACCTGCGCGAATACTTAGGCCTTGATGACAACATAATTGATGTTGATTTAACGCCAAACCGTGGTGATTGCTTGGGTATAAAAGGCCTTGCACGCGAAGTAGGTGTATTAAACAGCGTTGATGTAAACGAGCTACAAATTCCAGCAGTTAGCGGCACTATTGACGATGAAGTATCTATCGAGCTTGTTAATTCTGATGCGTGTCCGCGTTACTTAGGGCGTGTAATCAAAGGCATTAGCCTTGATGCAGAAACACCGCTTTGGATGGTTGAAAAGCTTCGCCGAAGTGGGATTCGCTCAATTGACCCTGTTGTTGATGTTACTAACTATGTATTACTAGAACTTGGCCACCCAATGCATGCATTTGATTTAAATGCAATAGAAGGCGGCATTAAGGTTCGCAGCGCCAATGCAGGCGAAGAGTTAGTATTGCTTGATGGCAATACTGCAAAACTGAACGAATCAACACTTGTGATAGCCGATCATAATAAAGCACTTGCAATTGCCGGTATTTTTGGCGGTGAGCAATCAGGTGTTACAGAAAAAACGTCTGATATTTTATTAGAAAGCGCGTTTTTTAACCCAGTCGCAATTGCAGGTCAAGCCCGTAGTTACGGCTTACATACCGATGCATCACACCGCTATGAGCGTGGCGTAGATTTTACCCTGCAACACGATGCAATGGAACGCGCAACTGCTTTATTACTTGATATTGTTGGTGGCGAAGCAGGCCCTGTTGTAGAAGCTGTGGCTGCTGATAAACTGCCAAAGGTGACAGAAGTACGCCTACGTCGTGCGCGTTTAGACCGAGTAATTGGTCATCATATTGACGATGAGAAAGTGACTGATATTCTGACTCGTTTAGGGTTAGACGTTAAGTTTGAAAACGACAGCTGGAGCGCTGATATTCCAAGCTACCGCTTTGATATTCGTATTGAAGAAGACTTAATTGAAGAAGTTGCTCGTGTTTATGGTTACAACAGTATTCCAAATGTTGCGCCAACCGCAAAATTAAAAATGACTACACATGACGAGTCAACAATTGCGCTAAGTAAGTTTCGCAATACGTTAGTGACACGTGGCTACCAAGAAGCAATTACGTACAGCTTTGTAGACCCTAAAGCACAAGCTATTATACACCCACAAAGTAATCCGCTTATACTGCCGCACCCAATTTCAATTGAAATGTCGGCTATGCGTGTAAGCTTAATGCCAGGGCTTTTAGCATCGGTTGCGTATAATCAAAACCGTCAACAACCACGTATTCGTTTATTTGAGCATGGTCTTAAATTTATCAGCGACGACAGCGCAGAAAATGGCCTGCAGCAAGTCCCTGTCATTGGCGGTGTGATCACTGGCCTTGCACACGGCGAGCATTGGGTTGAGCAAAAACGCAACGTTGATTTTTACGACCTAAAAGGTGATGTTGAAGCCTTATTAGCAATCACCAACGATACAAGCCGTTTTGAAATTAAAGCAGAGCAGTCAGACGGTTTACACCCAGGCCAATCAGCAGTTATTTATGTTGAAGGTAAAAAGGTAGGATTTTTTGGTGCTCTTCATCCTCAAGTGCAAAAATCGTTAGATATCAATAACGCAACTTTTGTATTTGAAATAGAAATGTCTGCAATAGAAAAAAGAAATTTACCGCAAGCTGTAGGGGTTTCAAAATTCCCTTCAAATCGCCGCGACATCGCGATTTTAGTGGCTGACAGCGTTAATTCAGGTGATATTTTAAGCACAATAGAAAAAGTTGGCGGAAATCAATTGGTTGACCTAAACTTATTCGATGTGTATAAGGGCAAAGGTATTGAGCCAAATTATAAGAGTTTGGCGATTGCTCTAACACTGCAGGCGGTTGATAGAACACTCGAAGAGAAAGATATCAATCTGGTAGTTGATAACGTGGTGGCCACATTGGCCGAAAAGTTTAATGCATCGTTGAGGGACTAGATATGGCGCTTACTAAAGCCGACATAGCTGAACACCTATTTGAAAAGCTCGGGATCAATAAAAAAGATGCCAAAGATTTAGTTGAAGCGTTTTTTGAAGAAATCCGCTCAGCGCTTGAAAAAGGCGAGCAGGTTAAGCTCTCTGGATTTGGTAACTTTGATCTTCGTGATAAAAAAGAAAGACCAGGCCGTAACCCGAAAACAGGAGAAGACATTCCTATTTCGGCGCGCCGCGTGGTGACCTTTAGACCAGGTCAAAAGCTTAAAACCCGTGTAGAAGTGGGCACAAGCAAAGCAAAATAAAAAAGGGCAGCGTAAGCTGCCTTTTTTATTTAAAAAACCATCTGGCATCATGTTTTAAAACACATTTATTGCCAGGGGGTTTTGCTTACCTAAAATTCTCGCGGCGATACAAACTCACCGTTTTGTATTTGTTCATACGTTTGTTGAGCAAGGGCATCGAGCGCATCTAAATTTTTACCATCGCTCATCAGTTGGTGCTCAATGGGTAGTAAATCTATATTCTCAATGCCAGCGCTTTGCGCCACTTTCGAAAAAATGTAAGCGTGCTTATATTTATCATGTTTATAAAATAAGCTGATTAACGAGGTATACACTTCAGGATTTGGCTGTTGGCCTTGTTTATTTAGCTCAAGGGTTTTATATAGCAAATCAATTGTTTTTTCATCGTCAAACTTAATGTAATAAGAGGCTAGATAAAACTGCATTTCTGCACTGTTGGTTACGCTTTCATCATTTTCCATTGCAAGTAAACGAGTCAGCGCACTTTGCTCATTGTTACGTGACCAATGATAGTAAAGCAAACCTGGGTGGTTAGTGTTTTTTGTGTCTTGATAAAGTCGGGTCATCTCTTTAATGCTAGTAAGCTGACCTTCAATACGCGATGTTGTTTTAGACTTTAGTTTAATATGTTCTATTTTTGCGGCTAAAGTAATACATTGATTATACGACTCAAACCCCTTAAGCAATTGGTATTTGTTTTCATCTGTGGGTTTTTTATATTCTATATAGCGTTTTAAAATAACCTCAGAGCGCTCATTTTTACAATGGCTATCTTTATTTAAATCACTACAAAAGCCAGGTGTTTCTTTACAAACCTGAGCGAGAGTCAGTGGTTCTTCGCATCCTGTTAACGCTAGCATTGTTAGTATTGCGCTTGCTCTTAAAACCATCCCTTAACCTCAAATGAATATATACATTACTATTCTAGCGCAATCATTTGTGCGCTAACAGTAGAGAATAACTTTAGATTAACTTAGAATAGCCCTGCCTGAAGTGCATTACTCTCAAAATCTAATGCATTTTTAAAGGCTATCCGTTCAAAATGATTAAATTAGGTAAATAAAATGACCTCATCTCACGAATTAGAATATACAAATAGTTGGCAAGAACGCCAAGATTACGCTGAAAGCATGCAACCTATCATTGGTAAGCTTTATCGTAACCGTGGCATAGAAATCGCTGTATATGGCCGTCCTCTCGTTAATGCCAGTACTATCGATATTATCAAATCACACAAAACTGTAGCGCAATTTGAAGGCACTAAATTACGTTTACGCGAAAGCTTTCCGTTTTTAGAAGCCATTAGTAAAATGGAGCTAAACTCAGCACGTATTGATATTGGTAAACTTGCTTATAGCTATTTGTACAGCGATGCTGCTAATGGCCGCACAGTTGATGAATTTGTTAAAGACGAATTAGCCGAAATTGCAGACTCACCAGCCAAAGAGCCGCGTGATGTTGTATTGTATGGCTTTGGTCGTATAGGGCGTTTGTTAGCACGTTTACTAATCGAAAAATCAGGCCCTTATGCCGACTTACGTTTACGCGCAATTGTTGTACGTGGCGGTAAAGAAGGCGACCTTGAGAAACGTGCAAGCTTACTGCGTCGCGATTCAATTCATGGTCCATTTAATGGCTCAATCACAATTGACACGCAGCGTAATGCAATTAAAGCGAATGGCAGCTACATCCAAGTGATTTATGCTAACTCGCCAAGTGAAGTTGATTACACCGCTTACGGTATCGAAAATGCACTCGTAGTTGATAACACTGGTATTTGGAAAGACGAAGCAGGCCTTGGTCAGCACTTAGAGTCTAAAGGGGCTGCAAAAGTACTATTAACAGCACCGGCTAAAGGCAACATTAAAAACATTGTTTATGGTGTAAATAACCAAGACATTAAGCCTGAAGATAAAATCGTGTGTGCAGCAAGCTGTACCACCAATGCGATTACGCCAACCCTTAAAGCATTAAACGATAAGTTTGGTATTAATAACGGCCACGTAGAAACCGTACACTCTTACACAAACGATCAAAACCTTATTGATAACTACCACAAAGCAGAGCGTCGTGGACGTGCTGCTGCACTTAATATGGTAATTACCGAAACAGGCGCAGCTAAAGCGGTATCTAAAGCGCTTCCTGAGCTTGAAGGTAAGCTAACAGGTAATGCGATTCGTGTGCCTACACCTAATGTGTCGCTTGCTATATTAAACTTAAACCTTAATAGCAGCACGTCTGTTGAAGAGCTAAATGCGTTTTTACGCGAAACAGCACTGCATTCAGAGCTGCGCGACCAAATTGACTACACCGCATCAACCGAAATCGTATCTACCGATTTAGTCGGTAGCCGCTATGCAGGTGTTGTAGACTCGCAAGCAACAATTGTTGAAGGTAACCGCGTTGTTTTATACGTATGGTACGACAATGAATTTGGCTACAGCTGCCAAGTAGTTCGTTGTATGCGTGATATGGCTGAAGTTGCTTTCCCAAGCTTACCTCGCTAATTTAAACGCAATTATACTAAGCCAGCTTTTTTGCTGGCTTTTTTAGTCGCGTTATATTTTTAAAGTGTACCCTGTGTGGTAGGCTTTAATTATTGAAATGCTTATTTGATTTCATTCAATAATGCATTTTACTATTTAACCTGCATTCTGCTTGAGATAACTTAATTATCCACAGTACAGGTTTTTAAATAGTGTCAGTTCTGCACTTTTAGGCCGCTCTTTTTTGTAATTTAGTGACCAAAAATAGAGTCAATTTAATCCAAAATATCAACGTGCCTAACAAAGCAGATAAACTTATTCTACCTTAAGGTTTTTTCATGAAAATCAGCAGCAATTTTGATAGTGGTAACATAAAGGTTATCGAAGCCAACGATCCGTTAAATATTCAATTAGAGATAAACAACGATCACCAGTCTGAATTTTACCAGTGGTTTCACTTTCGTCTAGAAACAACGCCTTATCAACTGCATAAGTTAAACATTAATAATTTAGAAAACTCTGCCTACCCAGATGGATGGGAGGGCTACCAAGCTGTTGCCTCATACGACCGTCAAACATGGTTCCGTGTGCCTTCAAATTACGAAAATGGCACGCTTACCTTTGAACTAGAGCCTGAATGCCCCAGTGTATATTTTGCTTACTTTGCGCCATATAGCTACGACCGTCATTTAGATTTATTAGCCTGGGCGCAAAGCGAAGAGCTTTGCCAATTACAAACATTAGGTGAAACACTCGATGGCCGTGATATGAGCGTGCTTAAAATTGGTCAGCCTAGTGAAGATAAAAAAACAATCTGGATCACAGCGCGCCAACACCCAGGCGAAACTATGGCAGAATGGTTTGTAGAAGGGCTATTACACAAACTACTAGATGATGAAGACCCGCATGCCGCTGCTCTTTTATCAAAAGCTGTATTTTATGTAGTACCAAACATGAACCCAGATGGCAGCGTACGTGGTCACCTTCGTACTAACGCAAAAGGCGTTAACTTAAATCGTGAATGGCAAACGCCTAGCATGGAAAATAGCCCAGAAGTGTATTTAGTCCTGAATAAAATGCGCGAAACTGGCCTCGATATGCATTTAGATATACACGGTGATGAAGCTATTCCTTATAACTTTGTGGCAGGCAGTGAAGGTATTCCAAGCTACGATGACCGCTTAAAAGACTTAGAAGATAGCTTTAAAGCAGCGCTACTTACTATAACGCCAGAGTTTCAAGATGAGCACGGTTACGATAAAGACGAGCCGGGCAAAGCTAATTTAACAGTTGGCTCATCTGCAACGGCAGAAGAATTTAAAGCACTTACTTACACAATTGAGATGCCTTTTAAAGACAATAACGACTTACCAGACCCAGATTACGGCTGGTCAGACCGCCGCTCGTATCAATTTGGTCAAGATACTTTAGCGGCAATCGTAAATGTCGTTGATAAATTAAGATAAATTAGTATAAGGTAAGGGCAACATTAAAATGTTGCCCTTTTTTATTACAAAATTAACAAATAATAAAAGTGCGCAATAGCTTAGTTATCGTATTACCTAGCTCTGAGTAAGTAATAAACAATCAACAGTCTCAAATAAAATAATAAGAGGTATTTAGCGTGGATGCATTCGGACAACTTTTAGATAGCCTAGATGGCATGTTAGGGGGCGCAGTTTGGTTTCCCTATGTGCTGCTAGGAGTCGGTCTATTTTTTACTATTTATTTAAAGTTCCCACAAATTCGTTATTTCAAACATGCGTGTAAAGTAGTTACAGGCAAATTTGATAAAAAAGGCACCGAGGGTGACACAACCCATTTTCAAGCACTGGCTACTGCGCTCTCTGGTACGGTAGGTACAGGTAACATTGGTGGGGTAGCCTTGGCTATTTCTATTGGTGGCCCCGCGGCATTATTTTGGATGTGGATGACGGCATTTTTTGGTATGACCACCAAATTTGTAGAAGTTACGCTTTCACATAAATACCGCGAAAAAACCCAAGATGGCACCATGGCGGGTGGCCCTATGTATTACATGGATAAACGCCTAAACATGAAGTGGCTTGCTATTTTGTTTGCTGTTGCCACTGTAATTAGCTCTTTTGGTACGGGCAGTTTGCCACAAATTAACAACATAGCGCAGGGTATGGAAGCCACATTTGGTTTTGCACCTATGGCAACCGGTGCTGTGTTATCTATTTTACTTGCGTTGGTTATTTTAGGTGGTATTCGTCGTATTGCTGCTATTACATCACGTGTTGTGCCCATTATGGCCGTGATTTATATCATAGGTGCGTTAGGTGTTATTTTTTATAACATTGAAAACATCGGCCCTTCATTTGCGTCAATATTTGTTGATGCATTTACAGGCTCTGCTGCAGCCGGTGGCTTTTTAGGTGCCTCTTTTGCGTATGCATTTAACAGAGGTGTAAACCGTGGCTTGTTCTCAAATGAGGCCGGTCAAGGTTCTGCACCCATTGCCCACGCATCGGCAAAAGCTGATGAACCTGTGTCTGAAGGAATGGTTTCAATTTTAGAGCCGTTTATCGATACCATTATTATTTGTACATTAACAGGCTTAGTTATTTTATCGTCGGGTGTGTGGAATGAAAAATTCGAAACACATTTTGAACGATCGTCAATGAGCATTATTAAAGGTGACTACTCAGAAACCAACGAAGCGCAGCGCCAAGAGCTATACAATTACCTAAACGGTAACGATAGCAAGGTAGAGCTATTCAACGGCAACATTGATGTAGTTAATGGCGAGCCAACAAGTAATGGCTTTACCGTATTACATTCACGCTCAATTGGTGAAGATATACGTTTTGGTATTACCGACAAACATAAGTACACAGGTATTGTTGAAGTTAAAAACGGCATGCCAACCGACGACAGCATTAGTTTAATAGGTAAATCGTTAGTGCACTCAGCAGAGCTGACAACCAAAGCGTTTACCCGAGGCTTTTTTGGCGATAGCGGCCAATATATAGTATCGATAGGCTTATTGTTATTCGCATTTTCTACTGCCATTGCGTGGTCGTACTACGGTGACCGTGCCATGATTTACTTACTTGGTAATCGCTCAGTTATGCCGTATCGCGTATTTTATGTTGCTGCGTTCTTTTGGGCTTCGTTTGCCGATACCACTTTAGTATGGAAATTAGCAGCCGTTGCAATTGTCGTTATGACCTTGCCTAACTTATTTGGCATTATGTTATTGCGCAAAGAAATGAAACAATCCGTAGATGACTACTGGGTTAAATTCAAAAAAGACAACGAGCAATAAAACAAGTACAATAAAAGGCGCCGCAAGGCGCTTTTTTTATGCGTAGTATGGAGAGTAGTATGGCGATTATTCATTGCCCCAAATGTGCAAAATCAATTTCAGATAAACATCAGCAGTGTCCGCATTGCAATAGTAACATTGGCGCGCTTAACTCTGAGCAGGTACAACAGCTTCAGCGCGAACAGCGAATTAAAAAACAGCAAATGTTTATGAACCATTCTTTCTTGGCGCTCATACTATTTTTAGGTGGCTTTTTTTGCTTATACTTTTTACAACCCGCAAAAGAAACCCTGCAATGGTACGCGTATACAGTAGCGATTGGTGTTGGCTGTATTTGGTACTTAGTAAACCGCGTTATTTTAGTGACTCTAAAAAAGAAAAGATGACATGAATATTGACAACCTTGTACAAAATATAACCCCAGAATTATTTGAGCGTTTACAGTACGGTGCTTCAACCGGCAAATGGCCCGATGGCACGCCGCTCTCTGATGAGCAAAAGCAACAAACGGTGCAACTTGTTATGCTTTACCAAGCTAAAATAGCGCAATCAAACGAGCAATTTACCATTGGCGCTAATGGCGAAATGATCCAAAAGACAAAAGCACAACTACAAAAAGAATTTAAATCAGAAAACGAAATAGCTAGGTTTAGTGAACATGATCTTTAAACACCTTTTTACACCTAAGTGGAAACACCCAAAGCAGCAAGTTCGTCTAGACGCAATTGAAAAACTTGATGTAGAGCGCGACGCATCAATTTTAAGCACATTAGCGCTGGAAGATAACTCAGCCGAAATACGCCGCAAAGCATTACAAAAAGTAAATAACTTACCACTGTGGTGGAAAGCCTATAAACAAGATCACGCGCTAAAAGATGTAGCCGAAATACAAATTTCAAACGCAGTGTTAAACAACGAAAGCGCACTGAGCACGCAAATTAAAAGTGAGTATATAGACCGTTTTGCACCGGTTAAAACATTAGAAAAACTCGCCTTTGCAGAGAAAGAACTGCAAGTACGCGTTAAACTTTTAAAGCGCTTAGCTAATCCTAAATTAATTGAAAAAGCGTTTAAAGAGGGCAGCGAAGAGCTTCAAAGCCAACTTGTAGAGCTCGTTATAACGCATCAACTTATTAAGCCATTAGTAAAGCATGCTAAAGGCGATGCTAAGCAGCAGCTTGAGCAACACATTGAAAACGAACGCTTAGCGATTGAAATGCCCGCTCAGGTAGAAAGCGCAACACGCGTTATTTTAGCTAAGCTAAACGCTCTGAGAGATAAAAACGATTACGCTATAGTAAACCCACAAGCCGGCGAGCTAATGGCGCAGTGGCAAGCACTTGAGCTTAAATGGTTAAGCGAAGAGCACGTTAAAGAGCTAGATAAAAAATACATCAGCATTACCGATAAACTCGATGCGCATATTGCTACGTTAAAAGCTCAGCACGAGCAACAACAGCAGCGTTTAGCCGAGCAACAACGCCAATTATTAGCCCTGGCAACACTTGAGGCATTGAGCGAAGAAATAGAAAACGCGTTGCAATTAGGCTTAGAAACCCCAGAGCAAATTCAGCAAGATTGGTTAGAGGCTAAAGTAGCGCAAGCTAAGCAAACGTTAACCGATGCCCAACACGGCGATAACGCACAAACTAAGCAAGTTATTACAAAGCTTGAAAAACTATTCAATCAGGTGGCTAAACTACCAGAGCTTAGTAGCGCAATTGCACAGTATAAAATTGCTTTTGAACAGCTTAAAGCAATTGAACCTGCGCAGCAGCTAGCTGATTACGATGATGTTTTAACTCGTTTTAATAACGCATTTAAACAAACTCGTAGCCATTTAAATGTGGTTGATGGGGCATTGCAGCAAAACTTTAAATCGCAATTAAATGCGCATAAAAAGCAGTTTTTAGCGCAAATGAGTGAGCTGACAAAACCGCTTGAAAAAAACCAAAGCACAGCCAAACGTAAAGCACGCGATGTGAAACGCCTTATTGAGCAAGGCCGCTTTAATGTTGCTTTTGGTGTATTTAAAGGCTTTGAAGAGTTGTTTGATAAGTTAACACCGCAATTTCAGCAGCCACTAGTAAACTTAAAGGCCGATTTAGAAGCACAACTTGCAGAAGCAAAAGATTGGCAAAAATACGCAGCCGCGCCAAAACGCGAAGCCTTACTTGAAGAAGTGGCAGGGTTAGTCGACCAACCGTGTGACGACCCACAACAGCGTGCTGAGCAAGTTAAAGCGTTTCGTAAGCGTTGGAACGAGCTTGGCCGTTTAGATACAGAGCAAGAAAAGCAACAAGGTGAGCAGTTTGATAGCAACATAGAGCTGTTGTTTGCACCGTGTCGTAGTTACTTTGCCGAGCAAGAAGTGGCGCGCGAAGCTGCAAAAGCCCAGCGTGAAGTACTGATAAACGATATGCAAGCACTAAGCGAGCAAGACACCGCTATTGAAAGCTTTGATTGGAAGCAGTTTGAAAGTCAATACAACCGTTTAAATAAAGCCTGGCGTAGCGTGGGTAAAGTTGACCCTAAAACATACCGCGTATTAAACGAAAGCTTTAAAACACAGCAGCAGAGCGTTCTTGCTATATTAAATGCATACCATAAAGGTAACGCAGCACAAAAAAATGCCTTAGTGGAGCGCGCCTCAGCGCTTTCGCAAAGTGAAGATTTAGCTGCAGCATGCCAAGAGTTAAAGCAATTACAACAGCAATGGCAAAGTATAGGTTTTGCAGGTTTAAAAGCCGAAAATGCGCTGTGGCAAAAGTTTCGCCAGTATAACGATGAAACCTTTAGCAAACGTAGCAGTGAGTTTGAGCAGCAAAAGCTGGCTCAAAACGAAACAGATAAACAAGCTGCAATAGAACTGGCTGAGCTAGAAAGTGCCCTTGAGCAAGTAAATCAAAAAGCCCAATTGCATGACCTAGAAACCAAAGTAAAAGGCTACGCACAATATAAATCGCTTGCGTCAAAAGTGGCAGCATTATTAAGTGCTATTGACGAAAAGCTAGCTTTACTAACAAGCCAAGCGCAGCATGCGCAATTTGAAGCGCTGATCACTGCACTTGAAAACAACGATGTAGTGCCAAGTCAATTTCAAGCACCGTTAGCAACGTCGCTTAGTAGTGAACAACTTATTACAAGAATGGAAATTCTTGCCAATGTAAGCTCGCAAAACGCAGCGCTTAGAATGGCAGAGCAAGTGGCCATGCTTGATGATAAACACCGTGGTGAGCATGCTGATTTAAACTATTATTTAAAGCAGCTATTAGCGCTCAGTAAGGGTTCAGTTGAGCCTGACACACTAGCTAAAATTAAAGCTATTTTTACAGCATAATATGTAATTAACTTGTATGAACTACAGGTATTGCATAATAAAAGCCGCTGTTTAAGCGGCTTTTTTATAATTACAACGAGGATAAAGGTTAGCATGAGAATTTTATTACTGTTTTTAACCACACTATTTTTAAGCGCATGTAATTCTACACAAGGCGTGTCTGTTTACTCATTTACCAGCTCAGAAGTAGAAAGTGTGCTAGGTAAACAGTTGCCTAAGTTAAGCGAAAAGGTGAGCTTAATGGGGCTGCCAGTGCAGTTTGATGTAAACGATTTAAGTGTAAATATTGGTCCAGATAGCCGTGATGTAGTAGTACTTGGTGCAGACTCAAGTGCAGAAATAAATGCATTTGCACTAAAATACCCAGTACGCTTAAAGCTGCAAATTGAAGGCAGCCCGTTTTACGACAGTGAAAAAAAAGCCGTGTTTTTACGCAATGTTAAACTACTAGATTCAAGTGTGGATGCTGGTGGCTTTAAAGGTAATTTAGCGGCGCTTGATAATGAAGCGATGGAAGTAATTAATGCTTTTTTAGCCCTCAACCCTGTTTATACGTTAAATATGGACGACCCTAAAATGATGCTGCTAAGCAAATTACCCCTTGATATGAAAGTGGTTGAAGGGGCAATTAAATTAGTACCGCGCCTTTAATGTACAGCACACTGCTTGCGATAGTTTTATTACCCAAACGTTTGGTTAATTAGATCGAGCCCAGTAAAATATACGTATTAATTAGCCTGTTTCTCAGGCTAATTAGGTTTTTACAATGGCAGCTTCGCGCAGCATACCTACCTCAAGACTCTCTCGATTTGCAAAGCTTGGCTCCTTAGCCGGTGGTGTTGCATCCAACATGCTTATAGATGGCACTAAAAGTGCGCTCTCGGGTAATGGTTGGAATAATAAAGCTTTACTCTTACAACCTAAAAACATAGAAAAACTAGCTGTTCAGCTTGCACACCTTCGTGGTGCTGCCATGAACTAGGGCAATTATTGTCTATGGATGTTGGCGAGCTATTAAGTCCTGAACTTACTCAATTACTCGCATTGCTTCGCGCTGATGCAAACCCAATGCCGCACAATCAATTAGTTAAGGTACTTAAAAGTGAATGGGGTGAAGACTGGCTTAATCGTTTTTCGCATATTGAACTTAGGCCATTTGCAGCGGCGTCTATTGGCCAAGTGCACTTAGCTTATCAAGAAAATGGTGAAAAGCTGGCGGTAAAAATTCAATACCCAGGTATAGCGCAAAGTGTACATAGCGATGTAGACAATGTTATTGCACTATTAAACATTGCGCGGTTAATCCCTAAAGAGCTTGATATACAGCCACTCATAAATGAGGCTAAAGCGCAGCTACTTGCCGAGGCTGATTATGAACGCGAAGCACACTACCTTAAAAGATACGGTGAGTTGCTAAGCCAGCACGTTAATTTTAAAGTGCCTAAAGTATATGGTGTTCACAACACTAAACGCATTTTGGCAATGGAGTATGTACAAGCAACGCCTATAGAAGCGCTTAGCAATTTACCCCAAGGTGAGCAAAATAACATTGCAGCTAGGCTCATAGATTTATTTTTTAAAGAAATGTTTGAGTTTAAGCTAATTCAAACCGATCCTAACTTTGCTAATTTTCATTATCAGACCCAGAGTAAGCAAATTGTGTTATTTGACTTTGGGGCAACCCGAGAGATCTCGAGTAAATTGAGCAAGGCTTACCTGTCACTATTTATTGCAGGCACTGAAAACAATAGGGCGGGCGTGTTAAGCGCAGCTCGCGAAATAGGTTATTTTAAAGATACCCTACTAGATTCTTACAAAAGCCATGTTATTGATTTGTTTTTAATGGCGTGTGAGCCGCTAAGAACCACTGGCGAGTTTGATTTTAAAAACAGTCCCTTAGCAACGAATATTAAAAATGCAGGGCTAGAGCTGAGCGCACAGTCGCAGCAATGGCATACACCGCCCGTTGATGCGTTGTTTATTCATCGTAAGCTAGCTGGGCTTTATGTAATTGCGGCAAAGTTAAATGCAAAAATAGATATTAACGCTTTATTTAAGCCTTATATTTAAGCCTTATATTAAAGGCCACTTTATTTAACTGTTTAGCGCGTCACTTTATGGCATAATAATCGTGGTATTTCGCGAGGATGATGCAATGATAAAACAATTTTTAAATGACCCCAAACTTTTACTTAATGCGGTAGGAGAGGGCATTTACGGCTTTGATTTATCGGGCAATGCGGTGTTTGTTAACCCAGCCGCTGAACGTATGACTGGCTGGCAAGCCCAAGAATTGTTGGGCAAAAAAATACACCAGTATCATCATCACAGCCACGCCGACGGCTCTCCTTATCCAGCCGATGAATGCCAAATATATTGCACCATGTTTGATGGCAAACGCCGCGAGGTTAAAAACGAAGTATTTTGGCGCAAAGACGGCACCTCGTTTGCAGTAGAATACACATCAACCCCCGTTTACAGGCAAGGTGAGTTAATTGGTGCGGTCGCGGTATTTCGCGATATATCGGCGCAGCAGCAAACCCAAAACGAACTTAAGCAAGCGCTTGAGCAAGTTAAGCATTTAAGTGAGCAGCTGCAAGATGAAAATAACTACCTAATTGCAGAGCTTAACGAAGACTGGCAAGACTCAGGTTTAGTTGGCCAAAGCCATGTTTTTCAAGCTATGTTGGCGCAAATTCAACTCGTTAGCGAAACCGACAGCACAGTATTAATTTTAGGTGAAAATGGAACAGGCAAAGAGCTGGTGGCGCGTAACTTACACCGGTTAAGTAAACGCAGTAATCAAGCTTTTATAAAAGTGAACTGCTCAGCGTTTACGCCAAGCTTGTTAGAGTCTGAATTATTTGGCCACGAGCGCGGTGCGTTTACCGGTGCAAACGAGCGACGTAAAGGCCGCTTTGAACTGGCCGACAAAGGCACACTGTTTTTAGACGAAGTTGCTGAGCTGCCATTAGAAGCGCAAAGTAAATTGCTACGGGTATTACAAGAGCAAGAGTTTGAACGGGTTGGCGGTAGTACTACGCTTAAGGTAAATATTAGAGTATTGGCAGCAACCAATCGCGATTTATGGCAAATGGTGCAAAAAGGCACCTTTCGAATTGATTTATATTACCGCCTTAATGTGTTTCCTATTAAAGTGCCTGCGCTTAAAGAGCGCAAAGAAGACATTCCTTATTTATGCACCAATTTAATTACTCAACTAAATAAACGCTTAGCAAAGCAAATAAAAGGGGTGAGTAAAAAAGCGATTAGCCAACTACAAGCTTATGATTGGCCTGGTAATATTCGCGAGTTACAAAACGTACTAGAGCGCGAAGCTATTTTAACTAAACATACTGTCCTTAAACTGAGTCAGCCATTGCATGGCGATGCAAGCACAGCTGTAAATACATCACTTACGCTTGCAGAGGCGCAAAAACAGCACATTATTGCGGTGCTTGAATTATCACAGTGGCAAATATCTGGCGATAAAGGCGCTGCTTGCAAATTAGGCTTGCCCGAGAGCACTTTGCGCTCAAAAATGCGTAAACTAGGAATAAGCAAAAAAACGTGATATATCGCGTTATTCGTTAAATATCGCGAATAAATTTTATTGATAATTTATAAATGTGTTTAATATCAATTATTTAAGTGAGGTTTCAGCTTGGTCTGAAAGTTGCAAAAGTAGCATTAATACCGTCACTATTAAGTAGCTACTATGAAGTTTGATATTAAAGAAGAAGATATGATAATCAAGCCCTATAACACACCAGGGCCTATTTATATTCGTGAGCAAAAAGGCTTTTTCCAACAAATACGCCGTAATCTTGGTTGGTTACTTATGCTTATGTTTATTGCCATTCCTTGGATTCAATACAAAGGTGAGCAAGCCGTGCTACTTGATGTAGCCACGCAAAAGTTTACTATTTTTGGTTTAACCTTACTGCCGCAAGACTTTATGATTTTAGCGCTGCTATTTATGGTAGGCGCGTTTGCTTTGTTTTTTGTCACGAATTGGCTTGGCCGCGTGTGGTGTGGTTATACCTGCCCCCAAACAATCTGGATGTTAATGTTTAGTTGGGTTGAGCAACGTATAGAAGGTACTCGTAATCAGCGTATAAAGTTAGATAAATCGCCATGGAGTGCATTAAAGTGGCGTAAAAAAATAACAAAACATGCTGCGTGGCTTGTTATATCGCTGCTTACTGCAACGTCGTTTATGGCGTATTTTATACCCGCTAAAAGTTTATACCTTGAAATGTTTACCTTACAGTGGTCGGGCATTACCAGCTTTTGGGTGTTTTTATTTGCATTTTGTACTTATGGAAATGCCGGCTTTTTACGCGAAAAAATGTGTAACGTGGCGTGTCCGTATTCTCGCTTTCAATCGGTGATGTTTGATAAAGATACATTGGTAGTGAGCTACGATGCAAAGCGCGGCGAAAACCGAGGCCCTCGTAAACGTAAAGCTGATCCTAAAGCCCTTAATTTAGGCGACTGCGTTGATTGTAATTTATGTGTAGAGGTATGCCCCGCGGGCATAGATATTCGTAACGGCTTGCAATACGAGTGTATAAATTGTGGCTTATGTATTGATGCCTGTGACGACACTATGGATAAATTTGGCTATCAAAAAGGGTTAATTAAATACGCCAGCGAAAAACAGCTAGAAGGTAAAAAAACCAATCCATTTAGGCTTAAATTAGTGGGGTATGGTGTATTAACAGGGGTATTAATTATTTCTATGGTTGCGTGGGTATTACAACGTACGCCAATAGAGGCATCGGTACTGCGCGACAGAAACGCTTTATACCGTGTAAATTATGAAGGCTTGGTAGAAAACCCATACACACTCACTATTATTAATAAAACCCAGCAGTCATTGCACTACGGCGTAGCCATTGAAGGCCTACCTGTGGCCACACTTAGTGCGCCAAGCTCTATTTTGGTATTGCCAGGAGTGATGAAAAAAATTCCGGTGACAGTCACCGCCGATGGCTACGACATAGCAACAAAAGTGACCCCAGTTAGCTTTGTGATTACCGCCGTAGAAAACCCTGACATAGCGATTACTAAAACAAGTCAGTTTTATAAAAACTAGCAATGGCTTGGGCTAAAGTTAGCTCACGCCATTATTTAATTGCGATGAAATAAAACGTTTTGCAGCATCTAGGTTATCAAATAAACATTGGTTAAAATCTACATCGCGTTTAGCGTTTTGCATTATTCGCTGCATTTGGCTTATAGCAATAGGGGAGGTGAGGACAAATGCACTTATCAAGCAGTTAGTGTGCTGCATATGTGTGCTTATGGCGACCATTTCTTGCTCTGCATCGGGCGTAGCGGCAAGTACACACGATGAGTCGCTTATGTAACCCCATTGTTTACCTTCAAATTCAGCCACTTTATCAAAAAGGGCGGCTTTGAAGTTGGCCAATAGCTCTAGGTCTAAATTTCCGCTAAATTGGGCAATAATTATATTGCCCTCAACGGATAAAGTTACCTCGGCATGTTTATTTTTATACTTCATCGTAGGTTCCTAATTTAAATTAGTTTATAACTTATACCAATTTGCTTAATTAAGTTAGCTATCTTGAGGCTAGAAAAACGTGTTGATAGCTTGTCAAAAAATCCGCTATTCAGTTGTTCTTGGCAATTGCTCCTGCATTGCTCTCCCTTCTGCATCCATGCAGTCTTAAATGAAAGTTTTTTAACGAAGGTAGCGACACGTTTAGCCCCAAATAATGATTAAGTATTATTGCACATGGGTATTTAAAGCCCCTAAAGTGACTTTAAATAATCTAACGCGCCGGTAATAACAGCAACTTGCGCTTGAGTACACTGCTCATCTGAGGCAGTTGGGCTATCTGGGTATACTTCGGTTGTAGTTACATAAGGGGCATTGGTAAAGCCCATGCATAAGCCCAATTCGCGTGCTGCGTAATTGATAACGCCAAATTGTTCCTGCGGTACACCAATTAATTGATTGTTTTCGTCACTGGGGGCAATGTGCGTCACCTTCTCAACACTATTTAAAATGGCTTTTTGAAACTCAGGTGCTGGTTTTTTGCTATCAGCCACTAAATAAAAACCATCTGGTATGTTCCAGTTGGTGTTAATTTTACCATCGCGAGCCGCCAAAGCAGGTCTAAATTCACTGTTGTCTGTGTCTGTGGTTTCGTGCAGATCAATATGCGCAACTAACTCAGTGTTTAGCGAGGCTACATATTTCATAATAGCTGCAGATTCTTGAGCAGGGCTGTTATCGTAAAAAGAGCGATTTGGATCAATAGCTTCTGGGTTCCAGCGATTTATGGTTTCAAAACCCCACGGGCTAATACAAGGTGCAATAATAAAGTTAAAACGCGTTGTATAAGGTGCAACAGCGGTTTGAGCAAATGCCAGCGCACCCATAACGCCACTTGTTTCGTAGCCGTGCACACCCCCAGTAATTAACACGGTAGGGCGATCACTTTGCCAATTTTTACTTTTAAATAAATAAAGTGCAAAGCTAAGCGGCGAATAATTTAGCTCGCCGTACTGCTCTACACCTAAAAACTCGTTAGGCTGGGTAATTTTACTGACTACGAGCTGGTTATAATCGCGCTTTTTTTGTTGAAGTTGTAACCATGCTGCTTTATCACTGTCGTTCCATGGTTTATTAGGGGTACCAATTGGGTATAAAGTGTCGCTCATTGTGTGCCTTTAACTTGTCGCTTTATAAAGGCGTTAGCTTATCGCTGCAATTACAAGCCTGCAACTAGAAATGCTCGGTTACACCTGCCGTGTTTTCGTACAAGGTGGCGTTTTCACGTTTATGTTTTTCAAATAAATACTCACGTAATGCCTCTTTACCACTTTTGATACTGACAATTTTTGCGGCATAGCCTAAATTAGTTTTACGGACTAAATCTATAAGCAGAGTGACTTTTTTCTTATTGGGTAGTTTAAACGTAATATGTTGCGCGTGAGTAAGGCTATAGCGATGATCGCGCGGCTTTAATAGCACGCCACTGCTTGAGAGCGAAAGCACATAAAAGCGCTCGCTTTGTAAATGCAGGTCTGAATAACGCCAGCTTCTGTCTACACCTTCGGTATCTATTACCTCAGGCGCACTCAGTACGGGGTTTAAGTAGCCCTCATCGTTGAGCTTAAACTCAAGCGGAAACCACAACTGATAATGGCCCACCTCAGCTAACATGGTTAATTTAGCGTGAGACAACAAACCTTTTAGTGTATCTGGCAAAGCCGTTTTTAAGCTAAGCTGCGAGTTATCGTTTGTATTGTCCTTGTTACTGCCTACAACAGACGAAATAAAACTTAACTCTTCCTTAGTTAAATCCATATTATTTCTCGTTTAATAAAAGCTTCACATTAAACTAATACAGTGATTTGTTCAATATTCAAGCTGAAAAATTAAACTAATATAAACACCTGTTTAGAGTAAATACTTAAAGCCTGTTGATTGTTTTAGATGGAGTTTACCGCAGTATAAACACCCAATGTACACAGCCTATGGGCTCTTTATAAGGCCTGCTTGTACTTGCTTTGGTTAACCACGCAGCCACTTTTAAGGCGGGGCGCGCCTTGGCGTTTAAACTGTGATAAAATTTATTTTTAATTTTAGTCTATTCAAGGTTTTATGGCGCAGTTTATTGCCACTCCAAGCTGGTTAGGACGTTTTTTTACGCGTATTAACACCGTTACTATTAAGCAAAGTTCACTCGTTATACATTTTAAAAATACTACTTCACGCGCCTATTTAATTAGCGACTTTACTAATTTTACACAATTTAAAAAAGGCCTGTTTAGCGGGAAAATAACCCTCAATCATAGTACAAAAACGGTAATTAGCTTTTTAAATAAACAGCAGGCTCAAACGCTTAGTGAGCAGCTAAACAGTGTTTTTGCCAATCACCTAGAAGAAAAAGTGAATACAGCAAAAACGCTTGTAAAACGTTATGCAACAAACGAGTATCTTCGCGACTCAAACGTGCCGTTATTAAAATCGGCGGTGTTTTCACTGGCACAGCAGTACGGCGCAATACCTGCACTATGGCAGCAGCATTTATCGGCCATTAATATTAAGTTTTTAACTATTTTAAGTAGTTCACCAACAGTAGCGCATGCCACAGAGCAGCTACGTAAAAGTTATGAGCAAAAAACACTAATGGCAAGAGCCGACTTTTATAATGTGGTTGAATCAAACCCGCTCACACATGAGCAACGCCTTGCTGTTATACGCAATAATGACAAAAATTTAGTGCTAGCGGCCGCAGGCACTGGCAAAACTTCAGTAATGGTTGCAAAGGCACTGGATTTAATTGCTTACGGTGGTGTAAAACCTGAGCAAATATTGATACTTGCTTATAATAAAAATGCGGCAAACGAATTAAATCAACGCTTTAATTTAAGGGCGCAGCAAGCAAATTTAAACGTTACGCCGCCTACTATTTTAACCTTTCATGCGCTGGGGCTTAAGTTACTGCAAAGCGCTAATAAAACATGTAGCTTATCGCCTTTTGCAAACGATGCTATGGCGCTTAATAAATGGTTTACACAGTGGCTTAGTAATACCCTAAAAACAGACTCACGTTTTTGTAAAACTTTTGTTGAGACCCTGTATGAACCTACTGATAGCTTCAATACCGAAACTAGAACCGCAACTAAAACCGCCTTAAAAGCACAAACCTATCACACCCTATCGGGGCTAAAAGTAAGCAGTTATCAGCACTTATTAATTGCCAACTGGCTTTATATGTATGGTATTGAACACACTTACCAAAATGATGACACCGCCGATTTTTTCTTGCCACAGCACCAGGTTTACTTGGCGCATTTTGTGACAGATAGGCAAGGTAATTCAGTGCAGCATGCACCTAACTTACACAATAGCGAGCATATTAAATATGTACGCGCGCACCATAAAAAACATGGCCATGCATTGGTGCAAACATTTCATTATAACTGGCAAGAAGGTCAGCTTGAGCAGCGTTTAAAAGCACAACTACAAAAACATAAAGTGAACATTAACCCCGTAGATAACCACGCAGTGTACGAGCGTTTATCTGCAACAGGGCTGTTAAAGCAAAATATAAATAAGTACTTAAACTGCCTAAGCGCAATACGGGGTGAGCAACTATCTAACACTCAAATAGCAGCGCGAATAGCTAAAAGTGGCATTATAAATCATAAAAGTTATGCAACATTATTGGTGGCAATGCAGCGTGCATACTACGAAAAATTAAAAGAGCAAGATGCTATTGATTTTGACGACATGATTGCAAGCGCAGCTCAGGCGGTTAAGTCGGGGGAGGTAAGTGTACCTTGGCGCCACATTTTAGTTGATGAATTTCAAGATATTTCATGCGCACGCATGGCGTTTTTAAATACGTTAATAAAGAGTGGTCCGCAACCTTGTTTCACTGCGGTTGGCGATGATTGGCAGGCTATTTATCGGTTTTCAGGCGGTAATTTGGCGCTCATCACACAGTTTAACGATTTAATAGGCAGTCACTCACTCACGTTATTGCAAAAAACGTTTAGATATAACAACAGTATTAGTGAGGTAGCGGGGCGCTTTGTAATGCAAAACCCTGAACAATATAAAAAACACATCACCACACATACGCAAGTAAGCACCCCTCAAGTTGTGTTACTTGACGATTTACACCAAGGAAAAAAGTCAGTAGCACTAAAAGTGCAGCAAACTATAGCCACAATTAATAAAAATAATAGCACGGCCAGTATTTCTGTATTGAGCCGTTATCGGTTTATGCTTAATGAGGTAGAGCAGCACTTAGCAGGTAACAACTTTGCTAACCCACTGCATTTTTGGACACTGCATGGCTCAAAAGGACTCGAAGCCGATTACTGTATTATTATAGGTTTTGAGCAGGGCAAGTTAGGTTTTCCAAGCAATAATCCGGGCAATTTACTTGTTGAGGCATTATTGCCCGCACAAGATACCTTTAATCATTCAGAGGAGCGACGTTTATTGTACGTAGGGATCACGCGCGCTAAGCATAAAAGCTATTTAATTGCTCCGCCATCTGCGTGTTCTGAGTTTATTAGCGAGCTAATAAATGATAATTACCCTATTGATATAGCCTCTAATTTGTTTGTAAAACAGAGTAAGCATAATAAGTAAGATTAATGGTTAAATGTAAGAGTATTGGCTGCGTAAAACGCACATCGCGCTTTTTTAACTAGCAGTCAAACTTGCTTTATACACTAATGCCATGTGTCGCCATCATTGAGACCCACATTTACTATTTAGCCTGCCATTACATGCTGTTAAACTTAACGCCTATTTAGATCATTTTTGAGAGCGTTATGCGTACCCGTGCTTTTTTTACTAAGCGAGTGAGCTTTATATTCGTTTTATTTACTTTATTTTCATTTAAAGGGGCTGCCCAGCAGCAAGAGCAAACCCTTATTTTAGCCGGTAGTACAATTAATAGCTGCAGTGCTAATACGGCGCAAAGTTGCAATACGCAAAATAACTCAAAGTCACAAAGTGTGTTTAAGGTAACCAATACTAATATTGAGCAAATAAAATTAAATTGGCCCACTAACAATACAAATAACCAAGCAAATGTTTTAAATACCTTACGTGCCCTTAGTAGCAAAAATGCAAACGCGGTCTCTAAAAGTGAGCTGCTTTGGCAATGGCGAGATATAAACAACGAGCAACTCAATAGCCTAACAAAGAAAGAGTTTAGTTTTGTATTTGATATGCTCGAACAACCTCATGCAAACACCACCTCAAAAACTGAGCCACCAAGCAACGGCATATTGCAATTTATAGCGGGGAGCTTAAAGGTTGCTGACCCAACACCCACTTTATTAATTATTAACGCAGCCCAGCGTGACCCATACGCACAGGTAGAGGCGCTTAAAACGCTTTTACCAAAAGGTGTAACCAGCCAATGGTTGCCGCTTACACCTGCACTTGCTAAAGCAATTACTAACAATACCTGTAGTGATTTACCGGCGCTGCGTCACTCACAAATGAACCTGTATAATCGCAGCAATGTATACCCCGAGCTCACAAAGGCTGAGCAAACACTTTGTAATAATGGGGTTGAGGCGTTAGTTAATTTAATAAACACCAGTACCGGTGTTTTATTTAGCGACGGCACGGCTAAAAATGCTTTAAAAGCACTGTATGATGAAAATAATACTGCCTACCCCTGGACGAACGCGCTTAAAACTCGCCCAGTTATTGTAGGGCTAGGTGCAGGAAGCAAAATACAAAGTGAAAACGTCTATCTCTCACAGCACCAAAGCGAAGCGGTATTAAAAGAAAAGCTTGCTCCACAGCCTAATGCACTTAACGGGTTAAACACGTTTACCTATGGCCCACTGAGCACCCGCTTTAGTGAGCAAAATCAAACGTTAAACCTAGCGGGTACATTAAATACCGCAAAGCAAAAAAACGGTGATATTAAGCACGGTTTTGGTATTGATGAAAACACAGCCCTTGTTGTTATTAAATCCAACAAAGGAAATTTAATGACCGTAATAGGGCAAAGTGGCGTTGCGTATTTAAGTACGCAGCAAAAAGCAAGTAGCTATAACTACTCGTACTGGCCTGCTCGCAGTGTAATAGATATTACTAATGCCGGGTTTGAACTTAGCGAGCGCACCATTAGCCAAGCATTAGCGCCTGTTAAAATACCGCCTTTACCGGTGCAGCGTTTTGCCAATATTTTAACCGATTCAAAACTACGCTCGCTTACGCAAGCTATGTGCCTAAGCCAAGAGCAAAGTGCGGTAGGGCAACAAGATGACCTTTTAATAAATTTAACTGCCACAAAAAATACGGATTATTACCGCATTAATACCCAGCCGTATGGTTGCGCATTAAGTAATTTGTCACTGAATGTAGAGCGCTTTTAACCTTAAGCGCTAGTACTAAATATACTTAATAACCCGATACAAAGGTTTATGTTTATTTTAATGGGCTATAAAATAGCGCCCAAGTAATTTATACCTATTCGCTTAATTTAGTGGTTACGTTTTGCGAATAGGCATTAACCAAGCAGATTTTACAAAGAGCAATTTATGAATAACGAGCACGACATAATCGACAACCTAGCAGAGCTAGAGAACTTTTTAGTAATGGTAGAAAACGGCGGCTTAGGCTTAAAAGGTGTATCGGGTGTAGGTATGGCTACAAGCAATAAAGACGGCAGCCATTTTGTTGCAGTATTTGACGACAAACAACAGTTATTACTGGCGCGTGGCATAACAGCCGAGGTATTTGAAAACGGTAAAGACATGGTGCGTAATGGTGTAGGGCGTACACACTAATAAAAACTAAAAAGCGCCGTATGGCGCTTTTAACTGCTTAAAACTAACTCTAAAATATTTAAAGCCTGTCGACTTGTTTTGAACTAATACTGGTCACAATATTATTTTCAAAACGGATCAATACAATGTACATCCCACCAATTGAGCCTTTTAGTTTATAAGTAAACTCTTCTGTTTTAACTAATTTGTCGCCATTACCAATATCAACAGCTTCATTAAGCACATCTTTATAAAGTGGTGCGCCTACTACAGCTACAATGTCAGATTTAGTTTTACCCACACTTAAAAGATTTCCGTTTTTAAGTCAAAACTACCTTGGGCAAACGCAAAGCTTGAAATAAAAAGAGATAAAAGCAGAGGAAACAAAATACGTTTTTTCATAAGTCATCCTTAAACACATAGTATTTAATGCTAGGTATACAAGGTAATACAGAAAAATGACAGTGAAAAAGAAATAAAGAGGAGGTTAAATGGTCGGTATGGCAGGATTTGAACCTGCGACCCCTGACACCCCATGACAGTGCGCTACCAAGCTGCGCTACATACCGACGTTGTTTGCAATAGTACGTATATTTTATTAAAAATCAATAAGTGATTGTTTGTTTGCGTGTTTATTGTGCAAATGAGCTAAAAAACTTTAAGCTAAGGGCGTATCGCCCTTAGTAAGCACATGCCGTGCAGCGCATGTTAAGCCACCAAAGAACAAGGCGGGCTAATCTTTATTTAGCCATTGGTTGATCGAGTCATACATTTCATCGCGTATCAGCAGTTGTGCTTCTTTATTTGGATGTAATTGATCTCTTTGCATTAAGTTTGGCTTATCTGCCACATTAAGCATAAAAAAGTTAAGTAAATGAGCATTTGTTTTTTCACTTACTTGTGTAAAACTGTCAGTGAACATTTTACTGTAACGCGGCCCGTAATTAGGGGGAATGTAAATTTCCATTAACGCGACCATGGCATTTTCAGCTTGGCTTTTTTCGATTAAATCCGTTAAGTTGGCCTGCATTTTTGTTACCGGAAAACCACGTAAACCATCATTAGCACCAAGCTCAATAAGTACATGGCTTGGTTGGTATTGCGCTAGTAAGGCATCTAGCCTGCGTAAAGCGCCACCGGTAGTTTCGCCACTAATACTGGCATTAATTAGCTCTATATTACGCTGCTCTGCATCGTATTTATCTTGTAACAATTTAACCCAGCCTTGCTCTTGTTTAAGCCCATAGGCTGCACTTAAACTGTCTCCAAGTATTAAAATCGTGTTGTCGGCCGCCGCACTAAGTGGTTTGATAACTAAAAATAAAACGAATACAAAACGTAGGATTGAATGAGTCATATGTCAGCGCTTTCTCAATTAAATATTATTCAAGTAAATGGTTTGTCTAAAGTAGTTTCTACCTTCGAAGGTGAGTTGCCCATCCTCAGCGACATCAGCTTTAATGTCAAGCATGGCGAGTCAGTAGCTATTGTTGGCACCTCTGGCTCAGGAAAATCCACGTTATTAAGTTTATTAGCGGGGCTAGATACCGCAAGCAGTGGTGAAATTACCCTTGATGGCGAGCCGCTACATAAATTAGATGAAGAGCAACGCGCGGCATTGCGTGCAGAAAAAGTAGGTTTTGTATTTCAATCTTTTATGTTGGTACAAAGCTTAACGGCACTTGAAAACGTGATGCTGCCGGCAGAGCTTGCTGGCGAAAGCGATGCCAAAGAGCAAGCTCTTGCCCTATTAGAAAAAGTGGGGCTGAGCCATCGTATTGACCATTACCCATCGCAACTCTCTGGTGGTGAGCAGCAACGTGTAGCCATTGCCCGTGCCTTTATAGGCACACCTAAAATTTTATTTGCCGATGAGCCTTCTGCAAATTTAGACAGTAAAAACGGCAAAATGGTGGAGTCACTATTATTTGATTTAAACCAGCAGCACGGCACAACGCTAATTTTAGTAACTCACGATGAAGCACTCGCGCAAAAGTGCCAGCATATTGTACAAATTGAAGCGGGCTGCTTAGTTAAAAACTCAAAAGAGGACGTAGCGAATGTGGGCTAAGTTAGCACTTAAATTATTTGCGCGTGAATTTCGCCGCGGCGAACTAACGGTAATTAGTGCCGCCATTGCGCTGGCGGTATTAACGGTGCTTACACTGTCTATGGTCACTGAGCGAATAGCACAAAGCATAGCGCAAAAAAGTAGCGCGTTTATTGCCGCAGATAGAGTATTGGCAAGCGCCCATGAGCTAGATACGGCGTTTATTAGCAAGGCCAAACAAGAAAACTTACAAACTGCGCAAATGATCTACTTTGACACTATGTTATTTGCCAACGACGAGATGCAATTTACCTCGGTAAAAGCGGCGTCTAACGAATACCCGTTAAAAGGCGAGTTAAAAGTAAAATCATCATTGCTTGGCGAAACACAAGTAGCGCAGGCCGGCCCAAAGCCTGGCAATGTGTGGCTAAGCGAATCGGTTTTTTACAGCTTAAATATTGATATTGGCAGCCAAGTAGAGCTAGGCGCAGCAGTATTTAATGTAGAAAAAGTGGTGGTTGAAGAGCCAGATGCGCCGTTTAATGTATTTTCGAGCAGCCGCAGAGTGCTTATAAATATTGCTGATGTAGCAAAAACTGAGGTTATTCAACCTGGCAGCCGAGTAAATTATCGCCAGCTCTACGCAGGCGATGAATCAGATATAACGCGGTTTTATGAATGGTTAAAGCCGCAAATGGCTGAAAATCAACGTTGGTATGGCGTAAAAGATAGGCAGTCACCTATATCAAATAGCTTAAACCGTGCAGAAAGCTTTTTATTACTGGCCGGTTTGCTGGGCATTATTTTGGCTACGGTTGCTATTGCTGTGTCGGCAAAGCGTTATTGTGAGCGCCAATACGACCCCGTAGCAATGATGAAAACACTTGGCGGAAGCCGTGCATTAATTCGTAAAATATATTTTATGCACTTACTCATGGTGTGTGCTTTAGCGGTTATTGTGGGTTTAGCCATAGGCTACGGTTTACAAGAAATAGCCACTGGTTATTTAGCAAAAAGCATGGATATGAGCTTACCTGCCGCCGGGTTTAAACCTTGGCTGGTGGCCATTAGCACAGGTGTTATATGTGCAGTTATGTTCTCTATTAAGCCACTGCTTGATTTATTTGATATTCCACCGCTTAGAGTATTGCGCCGTAATTTAGGCGACAGACTAGCGGTAAGCCGTGTGCACTTAGGTTTAAGCGCGCTTACGGTGTTTTTATTAATGTGGTTATTTAGTAACAACATTAAAATAACGCTTATTTTATTTGTCTCCACGCTTGCTTTGATTGCGGTTTTGTTTGTTATTTCAAAATTAATATTTGGCGGTGGCCGTAAATTAGGTTTAAAACCAGGCAATAGTTGGTCGTTAGCCATTGCCTCTATACAAAAGCGTGCCAACGTAAATGCGGTGCAGCTTATTAGCTTTTCATTGGCGATAAAATTGCTATTGTTTTTGATTGTGCTTAAAAATGACATGATCTCAGATTGGCAGTCTCAATTACCCGCCGATGCGCCTAATGCATTTTTAGTTAATATTACGCAAAACGAACTTGAGCCTGTAAATAATTACCTAGCAGAGAACGATATTTTAGTTTCGGATTTTTATCCAACCATTCGTGGGCGAGTAAATGCGGTAAATGGCGAGCTTGTGGCGCGTAAAGTGTCGTTGCAAGATAACGAGAAAAAAAATGAAGAAGCGCGTTCAGGCATTGGCCGTGAGCTTAATCTAACCTGGCTTGATAATGTGCCTGCTCAAAACGAAATTGTGCAAGGGCAGTGGTTTGGCGAAGGCGCAGTGGGTGAGGCATCGGTTGAGGAGTCTATGTTGGAGCGCCTAGACGTAGAAATAGGCGACACCTTAACATTTTTAATTGGTGCGCAATCATTTGACGCCAAAATTACCAGTGTGCGTAAAGTAAATTGGGCGACGCTAAAACCTAACTTTTTTATTATTTTAAGCCCCGACGTGCTAAAAGATTTTCCGGCAACGTATATTTCATCTGTGCGTATAGAGCCAGAGCAAAAGAAAGCGTTTAGCCAGTTACTGCGCACTTATCCAACCATTACCGCCATCGATGTAGATAACTTTGTTAAGCAAATACAATCAACCATTGAGCAGGTGTCGTTAGCTATTGGCTTTGTGCTTGCTATTGTGGTTTTGTGTGGCGCATTAGTGCTTATATCTCAGGTGCAAGCGAGCCTTGGCGAGCGAATGCAAGAAATAGTAATACTGCGAACGTTAGGCGCCAAAGGGCGGCTAATAAAAAATGCGACGCTTTATGAGTTTTTGCTATTAGGTGGCTTAGCCGGGTTTGTAGCTGCATTATTTAGTGATGTAGCCTTGCTGATTGTTCAGCAGCAAATGTTTGACTTAGCCGGTAAGTTGCACCCAACAATTTGGCTAATAGGGCCAGTGTCGGGCGGGGTGTTTGTAGCCGCGCTTGGCTACTTTATGATTGCCCGTAAACTTAAACAAAATACCCAAGGCTTAGTACGTGCTTTAGCCTAAGCTATACTTTTAACGCTAAACGCCCGCACTAAGTTGCGGGCGTTTTTGTTTTACTCGCCACTGGTAATTTATACAGTGCTCTGGCATTATTACCGTTATTGAAAAATAACAATAATGAGTGTGCTGTTTGGCCATTATTTTAGGGATAGACCCAGGTTCGCGTTTAACCGGTTATGGTGTGGTTGCGCATCAAGGCGCTAAATTTACCTATTTAGGAAGCGGGTGTATTAAATTAGCCGAGCATGAGTTCCCCATACGATTAAAAATGATCTACCAAGGGATCACGCAAATAATAGAGCAGTTCTCCCCCGAAACCTTTGCCATAGAAAAAGTATTTATGGCGCATAACCCGGATGCCGCGCTAAAACTTGGCCAAGCCCGAGGAGCCGCCATAGTGGGAGCCTCTATGGCCGACTTACCCGTATTTGAATACTCAGCACGGCAAATTAAACAAGCCGTGGTAGGCAATGGCGGCGCCGATAAATCGCAAGTGCAACACATGGTAAAAAATATTTTAAAATTACCTGGCACACCGCAAGCCGATGCGGCCGATGCGCTTGCCATTGCAATTTGCCATGCGCACTCAGAACAAAATTTAATAAAACTAGCGGGTAGCGCAAGCAAAACCGTTAGAGGACGTTTAAGGAAATAAATATGATTGGCCGTTTAAATGGCATTTTAGTTGAAAAGCAGCCGCCCGAAATTTTATTAGAAGTAAGCGGCGTAGGCTACGAAGTACAAATGCCCATGATCTGTTTTTACGACTTACCCAATATTGGCGAAAACGCCATAGTGTACACACACTTTGTAGTACGCGAAGACGCACAACTATTATTTGGCTTTAATAATAAAACCGAGCGCGCGCTTTTTAGAGAACTATTAAAAGCAAATGGTGTGGGTCCTAAACTAGGCCTAGCAATATTGTCGGGCATGTCGGCGCAACAATTTGTTAGTTGCGTAAATAACGAAGATGCCACAACATTGGTTAAATTACCGGGTGTGGGTAAAAAAACCGCTGAGCGTTTAGTGCTTGAAATGAAAGACCGCTTAAAAGATTGGGGTAACGATTTATTTACGCCATTTAGCGATAATGCCGTTATAGAGCCTCCTAGCGATGCAACGATAGCCAATAATGCTGCAGACGATGCCGTATCGGCACTTGTTGCGCTTGGTTATAAATTGCCACAGGCGCAAAAAGCAGTAAAATCGGTAAGTAAACCCGATATGTCTACTGAGGTTCTTATTAAAGAATCTTTAAAATCAATGTTGTGAGTAACCCATGATTGAAGCTGATCGTTTAATTGACGCGAGCGAAAAAACCAACGAAGACACCATAGACCGCGCAATAAGGCCCAAGCTTTTAGCCGACTACAAAGGTCAGCCGCATGTTAAGCAGCAAATGGAAATATTTATAGAGGCAGCGCGCAGCCGCGGTGAAGCGCTCGATCATTTATTAATATTTGGCCCGCCGGGCTTAGGTAAAACCACGCTTGCTAATATTGTTGCCAATGAGCTTAATGTAAGTATTAAAACCACTTCAGGCCCAGTACTTGAAAAAGCCGGCGACCTTGCTGCATTACTCACCAACCTTGAAGAAGGCGATGTGCTGTTTATTGATGAAATACACAGACTCAGCCCACAAGTTGAAGAAATACTTTACCCCGCAATGGAAGATTACCAACTCGATATTATGATTGGTGAAGGCCCCGCTGCACGCTCTATTAAATTAGACTTACCACCGTTTACGCTTATTGGCGCGACAACACGCGCAGGCTCACTTACCTCACCACTTAGAGACCGTTTTGGCATAGTGCAGCGCTTAGAGTTTTACTCGGTAGCTGACCTATCGCATATAGTGGGGCGATCTGCACATTACCTAGATTTACAAATGTGCGACGATGGCGCTACCGAAATTGCAAAACGCTCACGAGGCACACCGCGTATAGCTAACCGCTTATTGCGCCGTGTGCGCGATTACACGCAAGTAAAATCAGATGGTACAGTAAATGCCTCCGTTGCCGAGCTTGCCCTTGATATGATTGACGTAGATAAAAGCGGGTTTGATTACATGGACCGTAAATACCTACTTGCCATTATCGAAAAATTTATGGGGGGGCCTGTAGGGCTAGATAATTTAGCCGCCGCCATAGGCGAAGAAAAAGAAACCATTGAAGATGTGATTGAGCCGTTTTTAATTCAACAAGGTTTTATACAGCGCACACCACGCGGGCGAATTGTGTCAGACAATGCGTATCATCACTTTGGTTTACTCCCCAAACAAGATTAACCCCTCTTTAGCCTGTTACAGAAAATGTAGCGGGCTACTTCCTCTGTTAAATGTAATACCAATTTGCAATAACACTTAATCATGTTGCGAGGCAAACGTATCGCTACCTGCGTTTAATAACTCTAATTTACGACTGCATGCAGAAGGTATAGCAGTGCAGGAGCAATTGCCAAGAACAACGAAATAGCGAATTTTTTGCCTAACCATCAACACGTTTTTCTAACCTCAACATAGCTCACTTAATTAAGAAAATTAGTATAGTTTTTTAAAACTTACTCAGCTTTCATCCACTTTGTTGCAAATGTAACCAATAAATTAAAATCGTTTTGTAATTCACTTAACGTTAAGACTGGCGTGGCTATGCTGCGTACCATTAAAACCAGTTAGCTTTAAAACAGTAGCAACATAAGAGACTAGATGCGGCGCTAATTGTGTTAATAAGTTTTACCTTGTAATAAACATGCTTTTTACTGAAAGTAGATAATTCAAAGATACGAGCGGGTAAAAAAAGATAGTAAATACACCGTTGGCAATTAAACAGATTGTGTAATTTATACTTATTGTATGCCAAGTTGGCGGTAAAATTTAGGCAAAAAAAAGCCCGCATATAATGCGGGCAAACAACAAGTTGAAGGAAGTAATCCAGGGAACTACGTTTTACTTAATCAGGTTTTATCCAAAAAGAGTAAAACAATGTAATACGACTAAAAATCCTATTACTAAGAACTTGGCTTAATGAAAAATGTTTCATTCAGTGCGTAAGCTCGGTATGGGAGAATAATACGGAATAAGCATTTTTTGTTCAAACTAGAAAATTTAAAATTTCAGATGAGAAAAACTAATCTGATGAATTTTTTTGTTGTTAGAATCTTGTACGTTAATTATTCGTTAACTTTATAAGTGGCTGAAAATTAATAAATAACTGGTCTTAGCTGTATTGTTACAGTATTAGTTATATTAGTACATGCAAAGTGGCGTGAATTACTTTTGCGTGCTTATGCACTTTTTATGAATAAACGGTGCGTTTTATTAAGTTTACTGCGTATATTTACGCACTTTTGTAGTATTAAGTTGTGTTTTACTAAACGCGGTAGTCGCGTTTTAGAAACAAACAAGCGATTAAGCGTATGTTTAACGTTTTTTGTTGCCAATTCATAGCAATATCGTTGTCAGTAAACCCTTGACTCGATACACTAGATGCAACTTATGGCCGTTACAATGGTCTTATTTACACAAAATAACCAAATTGACGTTTTTTGAAATTATTTAGGAGTTTAACGTGGGATCAGGGCTTAATTTTTTAGATCTAATTCTAGAAGCCAGTTTGCTTGTGCAGTTAGTAATGCTAGCGCTAGTAGCAATGTCTGTTATGTCATGGGCAATTATTTTTCAGCGCAAAAAAGCAATTAGCGACGCCTTGTCTGATGCAAAAAAATTCGAACAAAAATTTTGGTCAGGTATCGACTTAAGCAAACTATACAACGAAATCTCATCACGTAGCGGTCAATCTCATGGTATTGAAGCGTTATTTACATCAGGCTTTAAAGAGTTTGCACGCCATAAAAAGAACACCTTTCAAAGTGCAGGCATTGTAATGGAAGGTACGCATCGCTCAATGCGTGTGGCACTGTCGCGTGAAATCGAAAAACTAGAATCGAGCTTATCGTTTTTAGCGACAGTGGGTTCGATTAGTCCGTATATCGGCTTATTCGGTACGGTGTGGGGTATTATGAATGCCTTTATTGCACTTGGTGAAGTGAAGCAAGCAACATTACAAATGGTAGCGCCAGGTATTGCTGAGGCACTTATTGCAACGGCAATGGGCTTATTTGCGGCTATTCCGGCTGTTATTGCGTATAACCGCTTTGCTAATAAAGTTGAAAAACTAGAATCACACTACATCAACTTTATGGAAGAATTTGCCAATATTTTACACCGTCAAGCAGCTACCCAAATAGAGGCTAAAGCGAATGTATCAGCGTAAGAAGCGCCGTCCGGTCGCAGAAATTAATGTAGTACCTTACATTGATGTAATGTTGGTATTGCTAATTATATTTATGGCAACAGCACCGCTTATTACTCACGGTGTGAAAGTTGATTTACCAAAAATGGAAGAGTCGGATTTAGTTGATACTAAAGACACGCCACCCATTATTGCCTCAATTGACTCGGCAGGTAAGTACTATGTAAGCATAGGCACTGATCCAGAGGAGCCAATGGAAGCACTTGATGTGGCCGCGGTTATTAAGCTTCAGCTAATGAAAAACCCTGATGTACCAGTAATGATTAAAGGCTCTGGTAAGGTTTCTTACCAAGAAGTGTTGTTATTAATGGACTTTTTAAAGAATGCTGGCGTACCATCTGTGGGTTTAATGACAGAATCCTTTGAGGGGACACAGTAGTAACATGAATAGTTCTATAATCAAGTCAGTACTTTTACATTTAGGTTTAGGGGGTTTTTTGTGGGCAACTGCAAATATACACCCACCGGCACCTAAAGTAATGGAAGTGACTCTTAATTCGGCTATTCCTGAGCCTGATAATGCGGTTTCGGCGGTCACTGTTGATCAAAAACAAGTTGAGCAAAAAATTGCTGAGCTACAAAAAAAAGAAGATGCTAAAAAACGCGCTGAAGATAAACGCATTCGCGACTTAGAACGCAGAGCCGCCAATGCGCGTAAACAGCGTGAAGCTGAAGCGCGTAATATTAAAAAGCTAGAGCAACAGCGCAAAGCAAAAGAGAAAGAAAAAGCACAAGCTGAGGCTGAAGCTAAAAAAGCGCGCGAAATTGAACAAAAAGAGCGTGCTAAAGCAAAACAAGCTGAAAAGCAAAAGCAAGAGGCTGAAAACGCCGCTAAAGCTGCTGCAGATAAACGCAAAGCAGAAGAAGAGGCACTGAAAAAAGCCGAAGCAGAGCGTAAAAAGCGTGAAGCAGAAGCTAAAGAACGTGCAAAAGAAGCCGAGCGTAAACGTCAGCAAGCGCTGCAAGAGCAAATGTTACAAGAACAACTTGCTAAAGAGCAGGCTGCACGTAGTAAAATACGCCAACAGCAAGTAGTGAGCGAAGTTGATAAGTATCGTGCTTTAATTATGGCGCGCATTCAGCAAAACTTACTGATTGATGAAAAAATGAAAAATCAACAGTGTCGAGTAAATATTCGTCTTGGGTTTAATGGTCTAGTAACGCAAGTTAAATCGTTAGGGGGTGATAAGCTAGTGTGTGAAGCTGCACTTAGAGCTGTGCGCATGGCCGATACATTACCTGTATCTAAAGACAAAGACGTATTCGAGCAACTTAAGAATATTAATTTAACAATCAAGCCAGAATTTTAAAGGAATGATATGTTCAGCAAAATTAAAATAGCCTTTGTAGTTATATTATTAGGGTTTCAGGGTGTAGCAAATGCGGCACTTGAAATTGTAATAACTGAAGGTGTAGACGGCGCACGTCCTATTGCCATCGTGCCTTTTAAATACAACGGTGTTGGCCCAATTCCACAAAAATTGAGCGATGTTATCGCTGCCGATTTAATGCGCAGTGGTAAATTTAAACCAGTAGATGTAGCACAAATGCCACAGCTTCCTAATAAAGACGGCGACATTGACTACGCAGCATGGGTAAACCAAGGTGTAGAAGCGGTTGTAGTAGGCGAGGTAGAGCAACAAACTGATGGGCGTTACTTAGTACGCTACGAATTAGTTGATGTTATTCGTGGGCAAATTACCGGTGGCCAAACTCAAATGATGAGCAGCGGTAAACTAGTAAAAAGCCAAGATCATATTTTAGAAGCACGCGAAAGCGTAATTGGTGAAAGTGGCTTTCGCCGTTATTCACACCGCATAAGCGATGTAGTATATGAAAAGCTAACCGGTGAAAAAGGCGCGTTTTTGACTAAAATTGCTTATGTAATCGTACGTGAAGACCAACCTAAGCCATACCAATTAGTGGTTGCCGATTACGATGGCTTTAACGAGCAAGTATTATTGCGCTCAAAAGAGCCGTTAATGTCGCCAGCTTGGTCACCAGATGGTACTAAGCTTGCGTATGTTACGTTTGAAAACCGCCAAAGCCAAATTTACATTCAAGACCTATACTCAGGTAAGCGTGAGCTGATCACTAGTTACCGTGGTATTAACGGTGCACCGCAGTTTTCACCAGATGGCAAAAAAATGTTATTGGTGCTTTCTAAAGATAAAACAGGTGCAACCGAAGTTTACGTTTTAGATTTAGCAACCCGTAAAGAAACACGCCTTACACGCCACCGTAGTATAGATACTGAACCATCTTGGTATCCAAATGGCCAGGATATTGTGTTTACATCTGAAAGGGGTGGTAATGCCCAGATTTATAAGTTAAATTTAAGAACTGGTAGGTCACAACGATTGACCTTCGACGGCGATATGAACCTAGCGGGTTCTATAACGCCAGACAGTAAAGAATTAGTGATGGTTAACCGTACCAACGGGCAGTACCATCTTGCTAAGAAAGAGCTGGCTACAGGCGCGTTTCAAGTATTAACGCGAACTCGCCTTGATGAATCACCGAGCATAGCGCCAAACGGTTCGATGATCATTTATAGCACGCTTCATAATAATAAACAGGTACTCGCGCTGGTATCGATGGACGGTCGCTTTAAAGCACGTTTACCCGTGCTAGACGGACAAGTAAAGGCACCAGCTTGGTCGCCATATTTACAGTAATATTTGCTGGTTTACTCAAAAATAGGAATCTACTCAATGCAACTTAACAAAGTACTTAAAGGCCTGCTAATCGCTGTGCCAGTAATGACATTAGCCGCTTGTAGCTCATCTTCAGATATTGATGAAGGCGCAGCTAACCAATCAAATCAAAGTGCAGTTGAGCAATCAACAAACACGGATACAGTTGAAGTAGCAACAATTTCACCTGAACAACAAGCAGAAGAGCAACTTCGTCAAAAGTATGAAGCGCTTCGTCAAGAACAAATTATTTACTTTGACTTCGACAAAGCAACTGTTGAGAACAAGTACGCAGAATTACTTCGTGCACATGCTGAGTTTTTAGTTCAGAACCCTTCAGTAAAAGTATTAATTGAAGGTCACGCTGATGAGCGCGGTACGCCTGAGTACAACATTGCACTAGGTGAGCACCGTGGCCAAGCTGTAGAAAAATACCTACAAAGCTTAGGTGTTTCTGCTAGCCAAATGTCAGTAGTTAGCTACGGTGAAGAGAAACCAATGGTTAAATCTCGCACTGAGTCAGCTTTCGCTAAAAACCGCCGTGCGGTACTAGTTTACTAAGATAAGAGATATTATGAAGCCGAAAATTATTTTGGCAGCCATGATATTGAGCGGGAGCATCCAAGTTTTGGCTGCTCCCGCTCCTGTTTCAGAAGCTGCAAGTTCACAGTCGAGCATAGAGAAGCGTTTAGCGTCACTAGAAAACATGATGCAGTCGCGAAACTTATTACAAGTTGAATTACAGCAACAACTTAATCTACTTCAAGATGAAGTAAGCCAAATTCGCGGTGTTACTGAAGAGCAAAGTTATAAACTTGAAAAAGTACTTCAGCGCCAGCGTGAGCTTTATCAAGAAATAGAAAACCGCGTTAGCCAAGCGTATACACAACCCGCTGCTGCGCCTGCAACCGATTACACGCAATCGAGTGACGCACAAACCTATAGCAGTGACTTATCTGAAAACGAAGCGTATGAGCGTGCAGTAGCGCTAATAATGAAAGATAAACGCTACGACCAAGCTATTCCTGAGTTTCAAACATTTTTAACAACCTATCCTAATTCTGTGTATGCCTCTAATGCACATTATTGGCTTGGGCAGTTGCTGACTATTAAAAATGATGGTGTAAAAGCAAGTGAGCACTTTAAAGTTGTGGTTAATGAGTTTCCTAACTCAAATAAACGACCAGATGCCATGTTAAAGTTAGGCACGCTTTTACAAGAGCAAGGTCTGAATCAAGAGGCACAAAAAATATTGGGTGATCTAATTAACCAATATCCAAGTACAACTGCTGCAAAACTTGCAACCGAGCGTCTAGCTAATTAGGACGCATTTAAGCGGTGTATTTAAAGCTCAAACTACATAGAAATACTCGGCGAATCTTGTATTTGCATGTAGTTTGAGCACAAACGCTTTAATTTTGCTCACCTAGGCATAAAAACTGAAAAAAAGAGACATTTTCGGTTGCACTCATTTTATAAATAAGTATTATAAGCGCCCGCAGCAAACGAATGGTTACCCCACTCAAAATGCGGCAAAAAGAGCGGGTCATTAGCTCAGTTGGTAGAGCAGTGGACTTTTAATCCATTGGTCGATGGTTCAAGTCCATCATGACCCACCATTCTTTATTTAGGTAAAGATTGGTTCAATCGGCGGATTTACGCAGCTCACTTAAATAGTAAGCACACAGAGCGGGTCATTAGCTCAGTTGGTAGAGCAGTGGACTTTTAATCCATTGGTCGATGGTTCAAGTCCATCATGACCCACCATTCTTTATTAAAATAAAGTTTGGTTCAATCGGCGGATTTACGCAGCTCACTTAGATAGTAAGCACACAGAGCGGGTCATTAGCTCAGTTGGTAGAGCAGTGGACTTTTAATCCATTGGTCGATGGTTCAAGTCCATCATGACCCACCATTCTTTATTAAGGTAAAGATTGGTTCAATCGGCGGATTTACGCAGCTCACTTAAATAGTAAGCACAGAGCGGGTCATTAGCTCAGTTGGTAGAGCAGTGGACTTTTAATCCATTGGTCGATGGTTCAAGTCCATCATGACCCACCATTCTTTATTAAGGTAAAGTTTGGTTCAATCGGCGGATTTACGCAGCTCACTTAATAGTAAGCACACAGAGCGGGTCATTAGCTCAGTTGGTAGAGCAGTGGACTTTTAATCCATTGGTCGATGGTTCAAGTCCATCATGACCCACCATTCTTTATTTAGATAAAGTTTGGTCAATCGGCGGATTTACGCAGCTATCTTAAACAGTAGCACACAGAGCGGGTCATTAGCTCAGTTGGTAGAGCAGTGGACTTTTAATCCATTGGTCGATGGTTCAAGTCCATCATGACCCACCATTCTTTATTTAGATAAAGTTTGGTTTAATCGGCGGATTTACGCAGCGTGTTAATTCTACAAAGAATTTAGAGCGGGTCATTAGCTCAGTTGGTAGAGCAGTGGACTTTTAATCCATTGGTCGATGGTTCAAGTCCATCATGACCCACCATTCTTTATTAAAATAAAGTTTGGTTTAATCGGCGGATTTACGCGGCGTGTTAATTCTACACAGAATTTAGAGCGGGTCATTAGCTCAGTTGGTAGAGCAGTGGACTTTTAATCCATTGGTCGATGGTTCAAGTCCATCATGACCCACCACTTCTAAAAAATCTCAACTCTTCCCTTATTTTATTTAAATCAGTTTCTTATTTTTATTTATAAACAGCATGCCCAGATAGCTGTTATTTGCCCGTGTATTCTCGTATAATTTGCCGTAATTAATGCACTGTAGATGAAGTGGTCGAGAACATGAGTCTAGCTCAAACTATTATGCCTGAAGGTTATATCTTTCCTCCTAAGCCTGCGCCGTTAACTAAAGACGAGCAAGGCGAGTATAAAGCACGTATTAAACAACTACTGCAAGATAAAAATGCAGTGCTGGTAGCCCATTACTACACAGATCCTGAAATTCAGGCGCTTGCCGAAGAAACAGGGGGCTGTGTTGCCGACTCATTAGAAATGGCACGTTTTGGTGCTCGCCACGATGCAGACATGATCATCGTTGCAGGCGTACGTTTTATGGGTGAAACCGCTAAAATTCTAACGCCAAACAAAACAGTTGTTATGCCAACGCTAGAAGCAACGTGTTCGTTAGATATTGGTTGCCCTATTGATGAGTTTTCAGCGTTTTGCGATCAGCACCCTGATCGTAAAGTTGTAGTGTATGCAAATACCTCTACAGCGGTTAAAGCCCGTGCAGATTGGATTGTAACCTCATCGTGCGCGCTTGAAATTGTAGAGCACCTAGATGAGCAAGGTGAAAAAATTATTTGGGGCCCAGATAAACACCTTGGTAGCTACATTCAAAAAAATACTGGCGCCGATATGATCATGTGGAACGGCGCATGTATCGTACACGATGAATTTAAAACAAAAGCGCTTAAAGATATGAAAGCCCTGCACCCAGACGCGGGTGTATTGGTGCACCCAGAGTCACCTGCAGAAATAGTGGCACTGGCAGATGCGGTTGGCTCAACCAGTCAACTAATAAAAGCTGCGCAAACAATGGATAACGATAAGTTTATTGTAGCGACAGACCGCGGTATTTTTTACAAAATGCAGCAGCTATGCCCAGAAAAAGAGTTTTTTGCAGCCCCAACAGCGGGTGAAGGCGCGTCATGTAAAAGTTGTGCACATTGCCCGTGGATGGCAATGAACGGCTTAAAAGCGATAGAAGAAGCCTTGATAGACCCTCGCGGTAAAGAAGTGTTTGTAGATATGGACTTACGCGAAGGCGCGCTCAAGTCACTTAATCGCATGTTAGACTTTACAGCTAGCATGGCTAAGTAATTAGCCTAATGCATAAAAACGGTTAAACCTTAAGGTTTAGCCGTTTTTTTATGCCTAAAGTAAATTGCTGATTGATTATTAGACACTTAACAGCACAAATTTAAAAAGACCTTGCACCTGTGTAACCTATTTCATACTATAACGCGCTGTTGCTAAGCAACACCGTGGAGGAATGGCTGAGTGGCTGAAGGCGCACGCCTGGAAAGTGTGTTTAGGTTAATCCCTAACGAGGGTTCGAATCCCTCTTCCTCCACCATTATTCAATATCAGGACGTCTCAGGACGTCCTTTTTTGTGTCTGTAAATAATTAAAATCAATGACTTAGGGTGTCACTCTGTCCCAGGCTGTTTCATCCAAGCTCAAAGCTTTAGTATCTAAAATGGTATTCCTTGAATAAGCTGTCATAATAAAAGAATACTAAATTTGAGTGAGGTTCATTTTTTATGGCAAGATCAGCCAAGCAGCTTACTGATACAGCGTTAAAAAAAGTAAAAGCAGAAGATAAAGATATAATTTTATCCGATGGTAACGGCCTACAAGTAAAAGTCAGAAAGAGTGGCTCTAAGCTCTGGAACTTTAACTACTACCATCCAATTACAAAAAAGCGTGTCAACATGGGATTAGGCAAGTACCCCGATGTATCTATTGTAAATGCCAGAAAGTTAGCGCAACAAGCCAGAGAACTAGTTGCTTTAGGGACTGATCCAAAAGAGCATAGAGATGAAACCTTAGCTTTTAAACGGGCTCAAGAAGAGTTAACACTAAATAAAGTAGCTTTAGAGTGGTTTGAGGTTAAAAAGCCAGATTTTACGCAAGCTCATGGCGAAGATATTTGGCGATCGTTAATTAACCATATACTGCCGGTTATTGGTAAATATCCTATTGGCAAAATTAACGCACCACAAGTAATAAAAATATTAAGGCCTATAGAGGCTAAAGGTACTCTAGAAACAGTTAAGCGTTTAAGCCAACGATTAAACCAAGTTATGACCTACGCAGTTAATAGTGGTTATATTCAAGCTAATCCGCTTGCTGGAATAAAAGAAACATTTAAAAAGCCGCAAAAACAAAATATGCCTTCGTTAAAACCAGAAGAGCTGCCTGAATTGATGCAAACGCTTGCTACGGCGTCAATTAAACGAGTAACCCGCTTTTTGATTGAATGGCAGTTACATACTCTCACCCGCCCAGGTGAAGCGGCCGGTACGCGTTGGGATGAAATTGATTTTGAGAATAAACTATGGATTATCCCAGCTGAACGAATGAAAAAGCGCAGAGAGCATGCCATTCCTCTATCAAATCAAGCTATAGAGTTATTAGAATCAATAAAACCAATTTCAGGGCATAGAGACTTTGTTTTTCCGTCAGACAGAAACCCGAGAACTCATATCAACAATGAGACAGCTAATATGGCTCTAAAACGCATGGGGTTTGAGGGCCGTTTAGTAAGCCATGGCTTACGTTCGCTTGGAAGTACAACATTAATCGAGCATGAGTTTAATCCCGATATAATAGAAGCCGCACTGGCACATGTAGATAAAAACCAAGTTCGTTCTGCTTATAATAGAGCTGAATATATAGAAAAACGTAGAGAGTTGATGAACTGGTGGAGTGAGCATATAGCAAAGGCATCTCAAGGTTCATTGTCGGTATCAGGACATAAGCACCTTTGAAAAGTTGGTTAGAAGATAAAATAAGGATATAAAATGGCTTTAACGCAAATGCAAATCATTCAGTCGCTGGGTGAGGCAATGAGCTGGTTAGAAAGGGAGTTAAGTTGGGATGTACCTGCAACAGAGCTTAGACATTTAACAGGTAGAATTGGGGAGCTGTACGCCGCACTTATAACAAATGGACGCATGGCAACAGAGGTTAACCAGGCGGGGTACGATGTTGTATCAAGTAGTGGCGAGCGTATATCAGTCAAAACAACAGGTAGAATGCATACAGGTGGCCATATAAGCTTTAATACTAATACGCTAAACTTGGTCGATCGTATAATTATTTTAAGAATCAATACAGATGAGATGCAAGTTGAAACTTTACTAGATGCGCCCGTTGAAGAAGCTAAAAAACTAATGAGTGATGCAGTAACGGGAAAAAGCTGTATTACAATGAGTAAGTTAATAAACGCACCAGTTAAGCCACGTATATTATTAAATGTAAAAGAAGTTATATGGAATAACTACAAATTGGTGGAGCTTGAAAACGGCACTATTGAAGTGTTTTTAAATAACGAGCTTGTAGCACCCAGTAAGCCTTACCTGCGTAATATTGCTAAAGAATTAGGGATTTCAATTTTAAATGGCAACGGGAATCCGTTTAATACACGCCAGCTGGGTTCTGTGTTGATTAAAGAGTTATTAAATTAAAGCTACTGTTGTTTATACACCGTAGCTTAAAGGCAAGAAATAAGGCCTCTAATCCACTGAGCTTAAACAAGTTTCATTAACTATGTAATTTATGTATTATTCAGATTCCTCATACAAAAGGATCGTTGATGAAGAATGTACTACTAATAGTTACCGGTGCAAGCCCACAAGTATTAACCGAAACACTTTTTGCGCTTTATCAGCAGGGTAAGCCTATGCCTGAAGAGATTTTTGTTATTACAACAAAAAGCACCAAGGCTATGCTCACCGATGGATTATTTAAGCAAGGTCATTTAGCTAAACTAATAGCAGATTATCATTTTGCTGTTATTAAATTCCTACACATACTGCTACTCAACTCTCCAAACCGAGAAGCCTTTTCTGGCGAACTATAACGCTATTTCAAAAAATAATAACAAGGATGTTAAATGACCCAAGGTAAATTAAATAAAAACATAGCTGACACTCAGTTTTTAAAGCAGGCCGCTTATTTAGCACGTAAAGGATATATAAAATGCAGGCACAAGTAAAACGCATGAACGAAGTGGGTGATACGGTATTTTTAACACCTACGCCATTACTCAGCTACGAAAAATTGGTGTTAAAAAGCTTAGGCTCAAATACCTATCGTGGCTTTCATCGTAAAAGTAATAATTGCTTAGGCGCATCACATACCTTTAGAGATGTATTAACTAAAAAGAAGGATTATTTAATACACGCACTCAATAATCTTACTTCTGAAATAGAGTTAAACGCGCTTGCAAACGAGTTATGTAGCGAGCTTAAAATTGAACTGAGTAAAAACATTAAACCTTTGCAGTTGCAGTCGTTTAATAAAGTACGAAAGCCCGTTGATATTGTATTTGAGCACTTTATAGCAATGGGGGAAGATTTCGCACCAGCAAGAAAAACCGCCACACCATGGCTATTTTTACCCCTTGATAGCCAAATTTTTCAGTCAGAATTTATATTTACCACTGAAGAAGCGAAGGCTTTAGGCATCAAACGCCGCTTTACATATAAAGACATTGAAACAGCCCAGCACTACGCAGAAATACAAAACTTTTTAAAAAATAAAGCGGCAAATGTAGGTTTAAACCACCGTATATATTTCGATTTGGTTTGGAACAAACGCTTTGAAAGCAACGGCACCAACTTATTTTTAACCAACCCAAGCAGAAAATGATAAATATTTAGCAGCTTTATTATAGCGGTTATAGAAGATTAAAATTTTAATTATTAACGGCCGTACACCGAGTTATTTATTAATGTTGGATAAGCCGAAGGTGTCATCCAACGTTATTGGTTGTGCATTATAAATGTAATACGGCTTGAGGTGATGTTGCTTTGTTGGGTGGCGTGACTCCGTCACTTAACCAACCTACGTATTTAAACCAATCATGTAGGTTGGATAAGCCGAAGGTGTCATCCAACGTTATTGGTTGTACAATATAAATGTAATTCGGCTTGGGGTGTTGTTGGTTTGTTGGGTGGCGTGACTTCGTCACTTAACCAACCTACGTGTATTGATCTTACGTAGGTTGGATAAGCCGAAGGCGTCATCCGACATTATTGGTTGTGCATTATAAATGTAATACGGCTTGAGGTGATGTTGCTTTGTTGGCTGGCGTGACTCCGTCACTTAACCAACCTACGTATTTAAACCAATCATGTAGGTTGGATAAGCCGAAGGCGTCATCCGACATTATTGGTTGTGCATTGTAAATGTAATACGGCTTGGGATGTTGTTGCTTTGTTGGGTGGCGTGACTCCGTCACTTAACCAACCTACATTTTTTACATGGAGGTTTTATGAGGTATCGTCGAAATTATCAAGCTGGAGGGACGTATTTTTTCACAGTTAATTTGCTTGAGCGAAATAAATCATTATTGGTTGATCACATTGATTTACTACGTGAGTCGGTACGATGGGTTAAACGACATAAACCTTTCCATATTGATGCGTGGGTTGTGTTACCCGATCATCTTCATGCGGTGCTAACATTACCCGAAGAGGATTTTGACTACTCTGGCCGATGGCGTGAAATAAAAAAGCGCTTTTCTAAAGGGTTACCTAAAAGAGAATACCTATCTGAGGCACGCATGAATAAAAATGAACGAGGCATATGGCAACGTCGCTTTTGGGAGCATACCATTCGTGATGAGCAAGATTATTGGCATCATGTAAATTATGTGCACTTCAATCCACTTAAACATGGTTTAGTAAAAAGAGTGAGTGACTGGCCTTATTCAAGTTTTCACAAAGCGGTTGCAGCAGGGATCTATAGCCGCAATTGGTGTGGGGAATAATAAAATGTTGCTTTGTCTAAGCGCTTCAAACGCACTCAATAAATACCTAAAAGCTGATTTACCTCGCTTGCCACATGAACCTGGTAAACAAGCTGGGGTAAATACCCTGATCAGTGACAGCGATAATTTTAACTGGCAATTACAGATAATTGATAACAGCTATAAATCTCGTGAAAAAACAATCATTGTTTGTGAAGCGAATAGCCGTTTTACATTTTTTATACCGGTTAGTTTAAAGCTATCGCAAGAAGAATTAACTCAGCGCTTAGAGTATGAATGGCAGCTAATGATGGCTGAAACGCTTGAGGTGTATCAGTTAATACCACGCAGCGACATAGCGGTGCTGTTGAGTGAACTATCTAAAACAGAGTTTACTCCACACTGGATTAAAAATACCGATTTGAGTATAAGTGGGCATATTAGCGACGCTGCACTTTGGGTTACTCAAACACTACAAGAAGAGGGACTTTATGATTTACCTAAAGAGCTTGCCATTGAGTTAGCTATTCACTTAAACACCCAACCTAAACGTATTACTAATAAAGCAACTCGCCGCAAAGAGAAGTTTATACCCATAGAACGTTTATTATATTATTGCCAAACGTTGATCACCTCAGAGCAGCGAGGGAATAAAGCATCAACGGACATAGCTGGTAATAACAATATAATTAATTTTAGAGATTACCTGCACAGGTAAATATTAATAACAAGGAAGGTTAAATAAGTAGTACTATCTCTCCTGAAATTCAATCTATTGCAACATTATTTGCGAGTGATTTAGTTATTCCAGATTATCAGCGGCCATACCGTTGGAATGAACATAATGTGGCTCAATTAATAGTAGATATAAAAAGTAATTATTTAATTAGCGGTGCAGAGTATCGATTGGGTACAGTTGTTCTACATACTGCAACTAGTGGCAATAAACTTGAAATAGTTGATGGTCAGCAACGCACAATTACTTTGTGTATTCTGCTTACAGCTATAGCTACTAAATTAAATATAACGGATAAACCTGCACTTTTAACCACCATTGCCATTAATCATCCCGAGTCGCAACAACAAGTTCGGCACAACAGTGCATTGATTAACATGCAGCTTGAGCAAATGGATGAGCAAGAGTTAATTAATTTATATACTTTTATTTTATCGAACTGCTCGCTTGTTGTTATTAAACTAAGCGATATAAGTGAGGCGTTTCAATTTTTTGATAGCCAGAATGCACGAGGTAAAGCCCTTGAACCCCATGATCTTTTAAAAGCATATCACTTACGCGAAATGGGTCACGAAACTCAGCAAACAAAATTAAACACTATTAAGCACTGGGAACAAGAAGCCACAAGCTCGGGTAATTTAAAACCAATATTTGCTAATTACTTATACAGAATTAGACGATGGCTTAAAGGTGAACATGGGAGATATTTTACCAATAAACATATTGATGTTTTTAAAGGGGTAAACCTGAATAATAAAGAGGTACCGCATTACATTGAGACTGCTTTAAGAGCTCATATTTACACCACTCAATACAATCACTCTTTGGATCGAATAGCTGATAAAAACGAATTAAAGTACCCACATCAGATAGGTCAAATTATACTTAACGGCTCACGTTTTTTTGAATTTGTAGCTCATTATATTGAACAGCAAAAATACTTAGAAAAGCATACTGAGTTAGCACCTTATTTAAAAAGTTACAATGGCTCGCATAGGGCAGGTGATAATTATGCGCGTAATTTATTTTTAGCTGTTGTAATGCTTTACCATGATAAATTCAAAGAGCAGCATTTTAAGCAAGCTATCCGTTTATGCTTTTGTTGGGCTTATAAGCTAAGAGTGGAAAACTCGCGAGTATTAATGGCTAGTATTGATAATTATGCAAAAAATAGCAGTAGTTTATTAAATGTCATTGCGCATGCGTTAGGTGCCAATGAAGTATTGCGCTATGTGGTAATTAAAAATGAAGAGGCTGTTAGCAGTAATAAAACCAAAGGGTTAGAAGCATTACACGGACTATATTTAGGTAAGGGTACAAATAATGAGCAATAATGACGTCCAAGCGCTGACTATCGAAGAGTTATTTTTTGGTAATGCTATTTATACCATTCCTAGCTATCAACGAAATTATGCCTGGGGGCAAGCACAAGTTGAACAACTGGTTACAAGGTCTATACCTTGACCATTTTGGTGAAGCGTTGGCAAATTGCTTCTCCTAATACTTCGTCGTCTTCAACTGCTAAAATTCTCATTAAGCACACCCGCAAAGTCGCAATTAAAAAATATAATTTTAAGTTGTGCAAGACACTAAACAATTACTACAACGTTTACAATACGCAAATACCTTCGTTTATAGCAAGATAAGCTATAGTTTTAATTTAATAGCCAAAAAATACAATTGCCTAAAGTGTAATTATCTTGTGACAGGTTTGTGATAGGTTTGTGACAGATTTGCCGTGTAAATTGCAACATGAATAAACTGATACACACTACACACAACTATAAATTTAATTAAACAAGGTAGCGGAGACAACTATGGCTCAACGGTTCTCTAAAATATTTGCAGTAACAGGCGCAGTATTAACTTGTGTTTCTATTCCTTCGTACGCTTCTTTTAATGGGCTTACAGAGCAAGACGAATTTAATATTAAGCTAAGGTCAATTTACTTTGACCGCGATTACGATAACGACGCCAGCGACGACTCAACGTTTGCACAAGGCATAGAGCTCAATTATCAATCGGGCTATTTTAATGACTTAATTAGCATGGGTGTCTCTACTTATACCGTACTTAATTACAACTCAACCGGCAGCGCACAAAATAATATTTTACCCGCTGGGGATGAAAAGGGCGGCGTTGACGATAGTTTTTCTAAATTTGGTCAATATTTTATCGACGTTAAACTTGGCGACAATGGCCATGTAAAAATAGGCGGGCAAAAAACCAAAAGCATGCTGTTAAAAAGCTCAGGCAGCCGCGCAATTCCCAATACTTTTCGAGGCGTATTTGGTGACTACAAGTTTGGTAATACCAAAGTATATGGTTACGCCTACGATAAATGGAGCCGCCGCCACGACGACAAGTGGGAAGATTTTTCTACCGACCAGTCAGATAACGGCGCAATTAGTGTTATTTGGGGTGTGGGCGCAAGCTACAAAAAAGATGCGCTAAAAATAGACGCAGAATATTTAAATTCTCATGACTACTTATCAAAGCTTGGACTTAAAGGCAGCTACGCTATAAAGCTCGATCAAAGTAAGTTAACCCTTTCAAGTGGCGTATTTACCTCACAAGACGATGGCGATTTATTTGTAACCGGCGCAGAGGGTGGCGATTTAGATGATGAAGATGCACTCGATGCGGTTTCAGGCGTTACTAAAAGTGAAAACGATGGTTTTGCCTATTACCTAGATGCCAATTGGAAAAAAGATATTTGGACACTAGGCGCCGCATTTACCAAAGTGAACGATGCTTGGATTGAAGATAACTTTAGTGGCGATCACGGGACTATGATCTGACTCCATAAAAGTAGACACCTATTTAGGAGTCAGTTCTCATGAAAGTAAAAGCGTTTCGTAAACATACAGAGGAATTTAAAAGAAAAGTGGTGCAGGAGTC
>Ga0208895_1000051_pt1 | contig 54709 bp, 43 predicted proteins | sample ETNtaG_10_FD_185765 | JGI IMG/M metagenome (GOLD analysis project Ga0208895, IMG submission 185765) | Marine microbial and viral communities from oxygen minimum zone, Eastern Pacific Ocean - ETNP201302SV82 (SPAdes) (version 2) | ecosystem: Environmental > Aquatic > Marine > Oceanic ... | reverse complement strand
CACTACATTGGCTCTAGTTGTGAATAAATCAATCGTTTCTTCTTTGAAAATTCGCTTCCAGCCATATATACCACCATTGAGCATCATCTGGGAAAATACAGCCAAATCTTCCGCCGTGGAAAAAAGACCGGCATGACCGGCAACACCGTCCAAGCTATGTGCATTTTCATCATGAACTTCTCCATGGATAAGCCCGGTTCTATAACCATCGACAATTTCTGTTGGGACAATTCTATGATGTTTTTCTTTGGGTGGGTTATAGAACGTAGTATTCATTCCAATTGGCTTAAATATTAAAGAATCAGCTAATTTATCCAATGTTAAACCGCTTACTTTCTCTGTCACTTTTCCTAATGTGATCAGTCCAACATCTGAATATTTTGTGTCTTCCTCCAATTTTAATATTGGTTCTGTATTAAAGACACTATCGAGCCGAACGTTCGATGAAGCTTCCATAAGATAATATTGTCTGAAAGGCGGAAGACCTGCAGTATGGGTAAGCAAATGTTTAATGGTCGTTTCACCTTTTTGCTGAAAATATTCAGGCTGTTTTCCCTTGAATTCGGGAAGATATGCCACCACTTTTTCATTTAGATCCAATTGACCTTTTTCAACCAATTTCATAACAGCTGACGTTGTAGCGATAACTTTTGTAATGGATGCCAGATCAAATATATCGGTTTTCCGTGTTGATCTTTGTTTATCATACGTATGATATCCAGCAGCTTCATGCAAAAATATGTTACCCTCTTTTACGGCAATTAAAACTCCACCGGGCCAGGCTGAATCTGAAACAGCTTCTTGCAATAACGACTTCAAATGCGAAATATCCACGTCAAATTCATAAGGCATAACATGCTTAATTGTTTTTCCTGGAGAGGTCGACGATGCTTCGAATTGTATTGATTCTTGTTCTAATTGTAGTCCATCTCCTCTTTCGGCAATATCAGGAATAGTAATGGGTAAAGTGCCTGAAAAATGATTTTTACCCAGGAGCGTTTGTACCATAGCTTTTTGCAAGACTTGATTGCCTTTCCAGGCACAGATATAACCGGGCGTTTCGGGCAATCCCTGGATCAAATATGGATTTCCAAAACTGATTAAAAGAACCCTGTCAGATCTTTGATTCAATAAATGAATAAAATCCATTTGATGGTCCGGGAGAAAAATCCTGTTCTTCCATGCGGATGGACTAGCGAATGCATTCAGGATAACAGGTGCATTTTTAGGGATGGATTGAAATATTGATTCGTAATAAGAAGTACTATCAGATTCATCAACTTGCAGTGATCGAATTTTCAATCCGGAACGTTTTAAGTTTTTAGTTGTTGTTGATTCATCATGATCATTTGGATGATCATAAATGTCGATTACAATTATTTCCTCATTTTCTTCCACCTTTAATGGGAGAATATCATTTTCATTTTTAACCAATGTGATTGATTTAGCCGCAATTTCACTGGCTGTTTTATTGAATTCATTTTTACCAAGGATTTTTCTCGTTTCAGCCAATGCAATAAATCGTTGTTCATGCAATCCTACTTTTTCTTTCATCTTCAGCATTTTTAAGGCAGCGTCATTTATGCGCTCTACTGAAATAATACCTTTTTGAATTGCATCTTCAACAACATCAATTGATTTTTTCACATTATAATTCTGCAGAATAAAATCACACCCGGCATTGATGGCATGAATAAGCGCATAGGAATCAGAGTAATTTCGTGTAACACCACCCATGGTCATGGCATCGGTAACAATGACACCATCGAATCCCATTTTTTCACGTAAAACTCCTGAAACCCAAAATGGTGATAAAGTAGCTGGCAAATTAGCATTGGGTTGTAAATCCGGTGAATGGACATGGGCTACCATGACGGCATCTACGCCGGCATTTATGGCTATTTGGAATGGTTTTAATTCCAAGGACCACAGCCTGGTTGAATCACTTGGTATGGTTGCTAAACTAGTATGGGAATCAGTCTCAGTATCACCGTGGCCGGGGAAATGCTTGGCTGTTGCCAGCATACCATGATCCTGTAATCCCCTAATAAATTCAACAGCATATTTCCCAACTTCATCAGGATCTTCACCAAATGAGCGAGTATTTATAATGGGATTATTAGGATTATTATTCACATCCGTGACCGGGGAAAAATTCCAGTGAATTCCCAACGCTCTACTTTCCAAGGCAGCTATTCGTCCAGTTTCGTAAGCATAATGAGTGCTGCCTGTAGCCGCAATGGCCATGAGTGGCGGAAGATCCGTTCCGGCAGGAAATCTCCTTTGAACACCATATTCAATATCTGCATCAACGATTACCGGCACTTTTGATCGCCGCTGAATTTCATTGAGTAACGTCAAGGATGTACCTGCATCACCAAACCAAACGTGAATACCTCCAATTCCATCCGATTCCAGCAATGAGGTTATTTCCTTCCACTTGAGGCTTTCCTCATTCAAAAAACGCATATTCATATGAAAGACCATCATTTGGGCAATCTTTTCCCGGAGGGTGAGTTTATTTAATGTTCGTTCGGCCCAGGACTGCTGGGATGATAATTGATCGGGTCCTGCACACGCATTAAAAAAGATAATAGAGATGATTAATAATAAAAGTCGTTTTTTCATAGAGCGGAAAATTAAGAGAACTTGGGGAGTTAAATCTTTAACTTTATTGTATAAATGTCATTATTTCTTAAACAGCAAATTGGCCAAATGCTCATTGCCGGCTTTAAAGGACTGGAGATCAAGCAAGGCGATCCCATTGTTCGTGATATACAAGAATTCAACCTTGGTGGTGTCATACTCTATGATGAAGAAGTATCTGACCCCAATGAAAAATGGCGAAATATACAAACGCAAAAACAAACAGCGGATTTGATCCAGTCAATTAATGAAATTTCCGAAGAAAAACTGTTTATTGGTGTTGACCAGGAAGGTGGTCACGTAAATCGCCTGAAGGCAGATTATGGATTTCCACCTTGTTCTTCCTGGCATGAAATAGGATTGTTTAATGATGTAAACAAGACCAGGGAGTGCGCTGAGCTGATGGCAAATACTTTAAACAAAACCGGTTTCAATCTGAATTTTGCGCCTGTTGTAGATGTGAACAGCAATAGTGCTTCATATGTCAGTAAACTAGAACGGTGTTTTAACAGTAATCCTCATACAATTGCTGAACATGCTTCCATTTTTATTTCAGCTCACAATAAACAAGGAATAACCACTGTATTAAAACATTTCCCCGGTTTAGGCAGCGCCGAAGCTGACACTCACGAAGGATTTGTTGATATAACGGAAACATGGACTGCCGCTGAGTTAGAACCTTATAAAATTCTATTGAGCAAGCATAGAATTGACATGGTAATGGTGGCACATTGTTTTCATAGCGGTGTCGATCCCGACTGGCCGGCATCCATGTCGTCAAAAACAGTGCATGGTCTTTTACGCAGTGAACTTGGATACGATGGAGTGGTAATCTGTGATGACCCCATTATGGGTGCCATTGCCAAGAATTATTCTTTTGATACAGCTATGGAAAAGATCATCAATGCCGGAGTTGATTTACTGGGTTTTGGTAATAATCTTGTCTATGATATAGATATTGTTCCTAAAACTGTAAATACAATCTATCGCTTGGTTGAAAATGGAAATATTTCTGAAGATAGAATCGTTGAATCTTATGAACGAATACAATCTTTAAAGACTAAACTTCAGTGATGGATCAAATACTTATCGGAATTGATGGGGGTGCTACAAAAGTTGCCGGGGGGATCATTACTCGAAATGAGGATGATGCCTTTGTTTTGGCAAATGACGTTTTCAAAGTAAAATATAGAGCATGCCCATCTTATTCTCCTGATTTCCACCCAATACAAATTGCTATTCAATTACAAGAATTATCATCAAATGACTTAAACCTGTCTATTGAAGAAGAGCGTCAGGGGATTGCCTATGCTGAAGCATGCGAAAGTGTCATTATTGAACTGTTAAACAATTGTGTTGCTGAAAAAGTAAAAATCGGTATTGGTATGCCGGGTTTTAAAACGAATGATAAACGCGGAATCACGGTGATGAATAATGGCCCGCGTATCCCCCGCTTGCTGGATGTACTTGAACGACGTCTGGATATGGCCGGAGCGGATCATGTTCCCCTTTATCAACTCGGAAATGATAATGATCATTGCGGTTTGGGTGAACTTTACGCAAAAGAAGGTATGTTAAAAAATACTACACATGCTTTATACATCGGTGGAGGCACCGGTATTGCCGATGCCATCGTTCTTGATGGACAACTTGCTCCCTTTGATGATATCAGCGATTGGATGCCCCGTACCTGGCAACTGCAAAATGACAATAATGTTTCCTATGAAGACTTAATCAGTCATTTGGGTATTATGAAGCAATACGCCGCAATGACTGCAAAGAGTATTCGTGAATTAAAAATTGAAAGAATCTATCCCGATAGTATTCTCAAAAATAATGAGGAATTAGCGTCAAGTTTTATTTCAGGATTGGCAGGGCTGATTCTTGAGCGCATCCAACTCTTGTATAAACATAAAAATGTTGTGTTTGATAAGGTCGTTTTTGCCATTAGGCTGGGGTCATTATTTCAAGAAAATAAAGAATTATATAACCAGGTTAAATCAACCGTACTGAATTCCATTGCTGATTCTGATGTATTAGATAAAAATGCAAAACAAATATACCTTGATCATGAATTCATGTCTATTTCCCTTTTAGAACACGCCCCCATCATTGGTGCCGGAGTGGCTGCTTTTTATGCTTCCAAATAAAGAACCTATACTAAACATCGGTATCATTCTCCCTGTTGACAACAGGAAGAAAGTCCACATTTCATTCACTGCCCCAAGCCTCTATGAGATTGAAACAGATCAACAGCTTGACCCTGCCTGCAAAACGCCCGGAATGCTCAATGTTTCAGCTAATGACGGCGAAATGACAATCACAAATATAGTTGAAGATGATAAACACGGCATCACCATTCACGATGTCCCAGCCGGGAGAGGATTTCATTGGGAACAAGCAATCGACGTCACTTTACCCGGCAATATTAAGATCACATCACACAATGGAAGTTTGCTAATTACCAATATTATTCCTTTGGAACAATACCTCGCCTGTGTTGCTGTTTCAGAAATGAGTCCCAAGTGCCCTGATCAATTTTTACAAGCACAAGTAATCACTGCCCGTTCGTGGATATTGGCAGCTGCTGAAAATAAGCACAGCTGGCTGGGCATTGATGCCTGCAACGATGACTGCTGCCAGCGCTATCAGGGAATGGACCAAATGACTAGGGAATCGAAGGCAGTCTGCAATTCAACAAACGGAAAAGTTTTATTATACAACGATGAAATCTGTGATGCTCGTTATTCCAAATCCTGCGGCGGGTTAACTGAAAACGCTGAAAACATTTGGGACATGGACTTCAAACCTTACCTCACCAGTATTTATGATAGTCCTGAAAAAAAAATCCAGGTGGATTGGCAGCATTGGTATAAAGCTGCTCCAGACGTTTTCTGCAGTCCGTCATATGTTGATGAAAGTGAATTGCATAAATATCTTGGCAATGTGGATAAGAACAGCAAATATTTTCGCTGGTCTGTAAAATATTCTCAAAAGGAACTCTGTGAATTATTATCAAAAAAAATAAACGTGGATATTAGACGTATAGTTAAAATCGATGCCTTAAACCGTGGTTATTCAGGACGTATTAATCACCTCTATTGCGAGTATATAAATTTAGCTGGTGAAACCAAAGTATTAGAATTGAATAATGAATATGACATACGCAAAACACTCCACCCTTCATTCTTATATAGTTCTTGCTTTATGATCAAAATGAATGATGAATTAATAGAATTTTTTGGAGCCGGTTGGGGACATGGAGTTGGACTTTGTCAAATCGGAGCATTGGGTATGGCGCTTCATGGGCATACAACTGAAGAAATTCTTGCTCACTATTTTAAAAATTCAGAACTAAAAGGAATGTATTAATATGGCTTTATCATACATCGACTGGTTCATCATTGGCGGCTACATCCTCTTCTCCCTTGGCGTGGGAATCTACTTTTCCAGACGTGCCGGTAAAAGTACGGAAGAATATTTCCTGTCCGGCCGCTCACTGCCTTGGTGGATGGTGGGGACGTCCATGGTGGCAACAACCTTCGCGGCAGATACCCCGCTGGCTATTACGGAATTTGTGCGCGGGCCGGGCATCTGGCAGAATTGGTTCTGGTGGAACCTGCTTCTTTCCGGTTTATTGGGCGCCCTGCTTTTTTCGAGGTTATGGCGCCGGGCAGAAGTATTAACCGATAACGAACTGCTGGAAATCCGCTACAGCGGGAAACCGGCCGCAATCTTGCGGGCATTCAAGGCGGGGTATTTTGCAGTCCTGTATAATTTTATTGTCATGGGCTGGGTTATTAATGCCATGGCCTCGGTGGCAGCAGTGATGCTGAATATCGACCGCTGGACAGCAGTGTGGATCTGTGTGGCAATTGCGTTGCTATATGCTCTTCTTTCCGGCTTTTGGGGTGTGGTTGTAACCGATCTGGTGCAGTTTATTATTGCCATGGCCGGTTCAATAATCCTAGCTATTATTGCTATTAACGCTGTAGGCGGCATGAATGTACTGTTGGAAAAATTATCAGCACTTTCCAGTACTGGGGTAGTCCATGAAAATACGTTAAAGTTTATACCACCTGTACCTGAAGCAAGTGCAAATACTTTAACATTCTGGGAATCTCCATTCTCCAAATTCCTGATCTTTATCAGCGTCATGTGGTGGTCTCATCATGGCACAGATGGCGGTGGTTATATCATACAACGCATGATGTCCGCCAAAAATGAAAAACACGCCCTGGCGGCTACACTCTGGTATAATCTTGCCCATTATGCCCTCCGCGTCTGGCCGTGGATAGCAGTAGCCTTGGTGTCAATTGTCGTTTTCCCCATTATCCCCGATTCCCATGCTGAACTTGGCGCCAAGGCTGGCTATCCGCTCATTATGAAGGAATTTTTGGGTACAGGATTTAAAGGGCTTTTGGTCGTGTCATTTTTGGCTGCATTTATGTCCACAATTGATACTCACCTGAACTGGGGGGCATCCTATTTGGTAAATGATATTTATAAACGCTTCATAAAAAAAGAAGCTGGCCAGCGCCATTATGTTTTAGTCAGTCGCATCATTACAGTTATCCTGATGATCTGTTCTGCCTTTGTAGCGATCAATATGCAAAGCGTCAGTAAAGCTTGGGAATTCATTTTTGCCATGGGTGCCGGTATTGGCCTTGTATTGATCCTGCGCTGGTTCTGGTGGCGCATCAACGCCTGGACGGAAATTTCCGCCCTTCTCACTTCCATTGTTATTACAATCATGTTCGAAATAATAGCCTGGCAGCAGACAGTCGCTAATGGTATGCCTTATGCTCTTTTTGAGAAAGCGCCTATACTTTTTGGTATCTCGATCCAGGTCCACCATAAATTGATGATCATTGTCCCTACAGCTATAATCGTCTGGCTGGCGGTAACATTCTTGACCAAACCTGAACCTGATAAAACTTTGACCACATTTTATCAGCGGATCCAACCCGGCGGCTGGTGGGGATCTTTTTCTCAAGGAGCAACGCTCCAGCCTGTGACAAAAGGCTTTTTCTTTAATTGGCTGGCCGGGATCGGGCTTATCTATGGGTTGAATTTTGCCATTGGCAATTGGATGTTCGGCAATACAGGTAATGCCCTGATTTTATTTGCTATTTCAGGGATTGGGTTCTGGTGGCTTTGGAACAATCTTATATCTAAACTTGACGCATGAATAATCCCCAGCGCTTTCATGCCCTGGATATCTTTCGCGGGATGACCATTGCCCTAATGATCCTGGTGAATACTCCCGGAAACTGGACCTATGTCTATTTTCCTTTTCGCCACGCCGAATGGCACGGTTTAACGCTGACGGATCTTGTATTTCCTTTTTTCCTGTTCATTGTCGGCACGGCCATGATGTTTTCCTTCAGCAAATATGATTTTCGCAGAACAAAAGAGGTTTATCAAAAAATTGCCAAACGCACTGCCATCATTTTCCTGATCGGCTTATTAGGACATTTATACGGCACTCTGGTGCATGGAAGAGAAATTGAAAATTTCCGCATTATGGGCGTTCTGCAGCGCATTGCCCTGTGCTATGGAATCGCGGCTGTTTTAGTGCTGCGTTTTAAGCTCCAGCATTTGTGGATCATACTGATCGCTGCACTTATTGGTTACTGGCAGCTCTTGCTATGGAACGGCGGCTACGCACTGGAAACGAATTTCGCCCGTACGTTTGATATGGTTATCCTGGGATCATCGCATCTTTATAAGGGCACTGGCATACCTTTTGATCCCGAAGGCTTGTTAAGTACAATTCCCTCTATCATGACCGTCCTGCTGGGCTTTTTTGCCGGGGTCATGATCCATTCAGCTACAGACCAGGTTGACAATGTTAAAAAAATGCTCATCTTGGGTGCTTTGTTGATCGTTACTGGTTGGCTATGGAGTTTTGTGTTCCCCATTAACAAGCAGCTCTGGACCAGCTCTTATGTATTAGTCACTGGCGGAATTGCTTTTATGGTATTGGCCGCATTGATCTGGGTTATCGATATAAACGCTGTAAAAAAACCCTTTTATGCATTTGAGATATTTGGCACGAATTCACTTTTCGTTTATGCCGCATCCGGCGTCTGGACCAATACCATGCTGTGGCTACAAGTTGACAACAGGTCACTTTATTCGTTCATGTACACTGATTGGTTTGTGTCTCTCGCCGGGAACATGAATGGTTCCTTCCTCTTTGCCCTGGCCAATGTTGTGCTGTGGTGGCTGATCCTATATATTATGTATCGCAAAAAGATCTTCATCAAGATTTGAAGCGGCTAGCAACTTTATTACTATTGGCTATTGCCTTTTCTTACGCAAAAGAAAGTCCCTATGTACTTGTTCTAGGAATCGCCCAGGATGGCGGAATGCCCCATGCAGGGTGTATGAAATCCTGCTGCAAAGATCTTTGGAAAAAACCTGAAAAACATTTAAAAGTATCAGCCATTGCCATTATCGATCCAGAAACAAAGCAATCATGGATGATCGATGCCACACCAGACTTTCCAGCACAACAGCAGATAGTTACAAAGGAATATCAGTCAGAACTAAAAGGGATCTTTCTGACCCATGGTCATATTGGCCATTATACCGGATTGATGCATCTTGGGCGCGAAGTCATGGGTGCAAGTTCAATACCGGTTTTCGCCATGCCCAGGATGAAATTGTTTCTTCAGAACAATGGCCCTTGGGAGCAGCTGGTATCGCTGAATAATATTGCAATCCGAAAATTGAAAAATGGTGAAATTGTTAAGTTAACATCTGGTCTTTCCATCACACCATTCCTGGTGCCTCATCGGGATGAATATTCAGAAACTGTCGGTTATAAAATAGATGGTCCAAACAAATCACTTATTTTTATTCCGGACATTGATAAATGGTCAAAGTGGAAAAAAGATATTCGAGATGAAGTGACAAATGTGGACTATGCTTTATTGGATGGTTCTTTCTATGCCAATGGTGAAATTCCAAACCGGGATATGAGTGTGATACCCCATCCATTTGTAACAGAAACAATGGATTTTTTCAAATCAACTTCTACTACAGATAAAAGTAAAATTCATTTCATCCACCTGAACCATACCAATCCGGCTCTGAAGGAAAATTCAGATGCTAATAATAATATAATCAATCAAGGCTTCCACATCGCTTATGAAGGGCAGAAATTCGAACTATGAGTAAACTCATTTTCATTTCCGGGGCCAGCAGCGGCATTGGTGAATACCTGGCTTATGCCTACGCCGGCCGAGGCGCCACGCTGGGACTGGCTGCTCGTCGAGAAGAACTATTGAATAAAGTTGCAGAAAAATGCAATGAACTCCGCGGCACAGCGCATGTTTTTCAAGTGGATGCCAAAGATCAACTCGCCTGTAAGTCAGCTGCTGAAGAGTTCATGGCTCAAGCTGGGGGGATAGATATGGTCATCGCCAACGCCGGTATCGGCGGCCATGATGACCTAATGAGCGGTGATGCTACTGCAATAAACAATATTATTGAAACAAATGTCATTGGCGTTACCAATACGCTCATACCGTTCATCCCGGCCATGAAAGAACAAAAAAGCGGTATCCTTGTGAATGTCAGTTCAGTCGCTTCATTTCTGCGCATAGCTTACCATGGCGGTTATGCCGGCGCCAAAGTGAATATCCGCCTCATGGCCGACAGCTGGCGGCTCACCCTCACAAAATATAATATACAAGTCACAACCATCTGTCCCGGGTTTATTAAAACGCCCATGACAGCGGAATTAAAGGGGATGCCTTTTCTCCTGCCGGTTGATACTGCCGTGGAAAAAATTGTCAGCGCCATTGACAGGGGTAAGAAAACATTTGTTTTTCCTTGGCAGATGAAAATGATGATACCCCTGTTGCGCGTTCTGCCCGATAGGCTACTGCGGTTGTATGGTAGTAATTAGTGCTATTTACTGAAGTAAGTCGTTTTCACCTGGACCACTTGATCCAGCGAGCCATTCTCCATATCATACATCAACTCGTACTGCGGCAAGCACTCATCAGGAGTCAATACACAGAGATCATTGTTATAGGTCATTTCCAGGCTTGTCGCTGAAACACTATATGAAAATGTCTTTGAATAATTTGGATAGTGCAATGTTATCTCATCACTATCAGCATTCCATGTACCAGAAGTTTCTTCAGTATCACCAGTGATTGTGATAATGATTTGCTCAAAGGTTTTATCATCATTGATATTCATACTGAATTCATAATTTTCAAATATCCAATCTAGATTCCCAAGTTCTACAGCGGTGCCAGAAACAACATCTGATTGTACCAGAGACAATGTGCCAACAATCATGACACTATCGTCAACTGATTCGTGGTATAAGGCACCACCTGTTACAGAAATAGTTTGACTCTCCACACTGAATTCCAGTTCTCCTTCATATGTATCTGAAGCATTTGCAGATGTTTTGAATAATTGACTAAATGAACCAAAATCTCCATAATCATAAATGTTCAAAATGTAGTTATTGCCTTCAGATGTAATACCAAAAACTTTTTGAGCTACAGCTATCTGTGTTAGACCATGAGAGGAGTACATATATATATATTGTAATGTCGCTTCTTCTGCACCATCCAGTGTTATCGAGCCTGTTCCTGTAATATATGGATTGGTTACAGTTTGTGTAGTTATTGAAGTGATAAAATAAGAATTATTTTGTTTGTATCCTGTCCAATTACCAATGAGGTCTTTGGCATAAGAATCGCCATCATCTTTCTCACAACTGATCAGGAATAATAAAATAAATAATAATGTGAGTTTTTTCATAGCATCAGTTTATGACTTGTAAAGGTTTTCCAAAATATCTTTATTGCGCTCTGTAACCACCTTACGGCGAACCTTCAAAGTGGGCGTGAGTTCATCCTTGTCCTGGTCAAAATCTTCTTCCAATACATGGAATTTTTTAATTGTTTCGTATGAGGCCAATTTTTCATTTTTTATGTGAATCTCTTGCCGATACATTTCCAGGACCTCTGCTTTTGTAGATAAATCAGCCAGATCCTGATAAAGCAGTTTGTGATCACGGGCAAATTTAGTGATCTCATCTTCATCCATCGTAATGAGCGCGGTCAAATAGGGTTTAGCATCGCCATGAACCATGGCCTGGCTAATGTAAGGACTTGTTTTAAGGAGATTTTCAATATTTTGTGGAGCTACATTTTTACCGCCGGCAGTGATTATGATATCCTTCTTGCGGTCAGTGATGAATAAATATCCATCTTCATCCAAATGGCCTACATCACCTGTATGCAGCCAGTATCCGCCATTACCATCTGCTTCAAGCAATTTCTGTGTTGCATCATCATTGTGATAATATTCTTTAATATTCTGTGGTGCCCGAACACATATTTCCCCATCTTCCGCAATGCGTATTTCCGTATCAGGCAGTGCCTGACCGACAGAACCGATCTTATTTGCCCGGGGTAAATTGCTTGAAATCACACCAGTTGTTTCTGTCATACCATATGCTTCATATATCACAATTCCCATCCAATTGAAATAGTGGATTATATCCGGAGAAATGGGTGCCGCACCGGATAGCATAAAGCGTATACGTCCACCAAAAATATCCCTGATTTTATTATAAATAAGCAACCTGGCAAGTACCGATTGTATCTGTAATCCTAGGGAAATCGAACTGTTGTTGTTGTCAGCTAAACGTTTGGCTCTACGTTTTCCAATGTTCACTGCCCAATTATAGATTTTTTTCTGCAGACTGGTAGCATCTGCGACCCCAGTTGCTATTCGGGCATAATATTTTTCGTACACACGCGGCGTACCAAACATGATTGTAGGGCCTACTTGGCGTACATTATCCGGCATATCTTCAATACTTTCAGCAAAGGCCGTTTGGTGACCCTCAACCAATTTTAAAAAATGGCCTAACAGACGTTCCGCAATATGAGCCAAAGGCAAATAGGCTACAGTCATATCATGTGGATAAATATCCAGCAGGTCTGGGAGATGTTGAATCATAGAAATTACATTACGATTGCTAATCACTCCGGCTTTGGGATGACCAGTCGTACCGGATGTATATATAAAACTAACAACTTCTTCTGGCTTACTTTTTTCAATATGTTGCTCAAATGAGCCATCATCATCCCCGGATCCAATAAAATAAGATAATGAAAACACATTAGGCAAATCATGGGGGTGGTAAGCATCAAAAACGATCACTTTTTCAACCGCGGGAAGCTTATCCCAAATAGCTAATATTTTATCCAGTTGTTCCTGGTCTTCCACAAACATCATCCGAGCATCACTGTGCTTTGCTATATAATGAACCTGTTCTTCAGTATTGGAATGGTAGACCGGTGCTGTTACACAGCCGATACACATAATGGCCATATCGCAAATGACCCACTCCAACCTTGTTTGGGAAAGAATGGATATTTTATCTCCCGGCTGCATTCCTGCTGCTTTTAGAGCCAAACCGATCTTTTTTGATATTTCTCCATATTCCCCCCAGGTTTGAGATTTCCAAACACCATTCTCTTTGCTCCAATTGGCTATTTCATCTTGTTGATGCGTTACATGGTGCCAAAATGCCTTGGGCACTGTATCACACACATTAAAGTCTGGTTTAATCATGATCTCCAGAGACTCGCACGTCTTACGTATTTTCCTTCACCCAAATACATTTCCCTGACTTTTTCTTCTTCATATAATTCGTCATAAGTACCGCTTAAAAAAATTTTCCCTGAAGTGAGTACATAACCATAATCAGCAATTTTCAAAGCATGGTTGACGTTTTGTTCTACCAGCAGTATGGTGACTCCGGAACTGTGCAGATCCTTGATAATGGCAAAAATTTCCTGCACCAATTTTGGTGAAAGTCCAAGTGAAGGTTCATCCAGGAGCAACAGCTTTGGATTTAACATCAATGCCCGCCCAATGGCCAACATTTGCTGTTCTCCCCCGCTCAACGTCCCAGCCTGTTGGCTGCCGCGATTGGATAAAATTGGAAAATGATCTGTAACTGTTTTTAAACGTTCAGCAAACAGGTCTTTATCCTTAATCAGAAAACCGCCCATCATCAAATTTTCAAATACTGTTAATTCAGGGAAAATGCGCCTGTTCTCTGGTACATGGGAAATTCCAAGTTCAATGATTTCTTCAGGGTCCTTATGGTCAATCTGGATATCATTGAAATGGATCGTGCCATATTCTGGCTCAGTGATACCGCAGATCGTTTTTAGTATAGTCGTTTTTCCGGCCCCATTGGCCCCGAGGATGCAGACTAGCTGGCCGGCTTCAACGCCAAGTGACACACCGTGCAGTGCTTTTATTTTTCCGTAAAAGGTTTCTACGCCGATCATTTTAAGCATGTGCTTCATCCCCCAAAAATACTTTGATCACGTCCGGATGATTCTTCACTTCATCCGGTTTGCCAATGGTCAAGATTTTACCGGAATCCAACACACATATTTGATCGGAGATACTCATGACCAGGTTCATATCATGTTCGACAACCAATACAGTAATACCCAAAATATCCCGTATTTCTGAAATGATTTTTGCTATTTCCAACGTTTCCTGGTCGTTCATTCCAGCGGCAGGCTCATCCATTAGAATCATTTTTGGTTTACAGATCAAGGCTCGGGCAATTTCCACCAGTTTCTGAATGCCGTAGGGTTGCCCACTCAAATATTTCTTCTCAAAATTCGCAATTCCAAGAAAGTCTAATACTTCCAAGGCTATTGCTTCTTCCCGTTCCCGTTCTTTTTGTGAGATCCAGCGGTTGAAGGTATCAGTCATGGATAACCTCCGATGTGCTCCTAAAAGAACATTGTCCAGCAAGGTCATATACGGAACGTTTTGCAGATTTTGGAATGTACGTGATATACCGTGTTTTACAGTTTCATGTGGTTTGATCTTTAACAGGTCCACATTTTCAAATTTGATAGAACCCTGTTGTGGAATACAAAACCCATTGATGCAATTGAATAATGTGGATTTTCCTGAACCATTAGGCCCAATAAGAGAAAATACTTCTCCTTTTTGTACCTTAAATGAAACATCGTCAAGAGCTTTTACTCCAGAGAAGTTCATATGCAGGTTTTGGATCTTGAGATTACCCATAAAGCAAGAGGCCCCTCACGGGGCCTCATTTTTGATTATTAATTGCGCCAGTCGGTAATAGCGACCTGTTTACCCCCCTGCAGCTGGAGTAAAATTACACTCTCGACACCGGCATGGTCATTACGGCTGAATGTCATCGGTGGGAATACACCGCTGTCCCAGTTATGCAATGTTTCCAGGCCTTTCATCATTCGTTCCCGGGTGGGGTATTTTCCAGCTTTGCGTAATCCTTCCACCAATACATGGGCAGTGGCAAAACCATAATAATGATAAAGGCCGCGCATCTTGGCAGGCACATTATTTTTCTCACAGAGTTCTTGATACAATACAGGGCCAGGTTCATCTGAATACGGATAATATGCCCAATACACTGCTATAAAACCTTCACCCGCTTCGCCGGCCAGCAAGCCAACCCGCGGATCGACAGTGGGACCCAAACCATAAAATGCAGCTGAATAACCTATTGCCTGAGCTGTTTTCATGATTGTAACCGGTTCACGGACGATACCGCCGATAATCACATCCGTGCAGCCGCCTTTCATAAAGTTCATGGTTTGACCTACAAAATCAGTAGCGCCGCGCTGAAAGGATTCTTTCTGCACTGTTACACCATGTTTTGCTTCCGCTTCAGCACATCCTTTTAAAGCATTTGCACCATAATCGTCATCCTGGTACGCTAATCCAATTTTAGCATCAGGATTATTTTCCAATATGTACTCAATCAACACTCTCGTTTGTAAATCATATCCGGCATCTGTATGGAAAATATACTTAGCAGCCTGTTTGGACATATCAGACATAGAGCTGGAATTCGTTCCGGGTGCAACCAACGGTACACCACTTTCTTCTAAAATGGGGCGGATCGCTTCCGCAGGGGATGTCCCAATAACATTATAAAGACAAAAAACCTGGTCTTTTTCAACGAGTTTTTTGGCTGCTACAACTGCTTTTTGGGGATTATAGCCATGATCTTCCACAACCATCTTGACTTGCCGGCCATGAACTCCGCCCTGGGCATTAATGTAATCCAAGTACATGTTCGTTCCGGCAGGTATGAGCAGACCGAGTTCCTTAATGGGTCCGCTCAAATCCTGGATATTACCGACAAGAATTTCGGTGTCGGTGACACCAGGAGATGTCGTTCGATTTTCACAACCCATCCAGATCAGAGCTGTTATGATTATGATAGAAACTGTTCGCTTCATTTCTAACTCCTCGGTTTAGGTGAACCGCTTGCGCGGATTAAATGGAAATAATTTCCAGTAAATTCTCATTTTGAGCCACATACCATAAAGACCTAACGGTTGGAATATAATAAATAACAGCATTATTAAACCGAAAATGAATACTTGAAAATCACCGGCTTCCAAATGCACATATTGTGTTAAACTATCTTTAAATAAAGGTATAAACATATTTTCCATCAATACGATGAAAAGTGTCCCTAAAACTGCCCCATAGATTGATCCAACACCGCCCACAAGGACCATCACAATGAAATATATTGACAATAAAATGTCGAAATGATCCGTGGAAATAAAATTACTGGTATGAGCAAAAAGTACGCCGGCAAAACCGGCAAACATACCGGATATAAAAAATGACAGCATTTTGTATTTGGCAATATTAATGCCTGAAGCCTGGGCAGCCTGTTCTGAATCACGAATGGCCATAAATGCCCGGCCTAACTTGGATTTTACTATCCTCCTGGCAACAATTATTGCTATTATGGCAAAGGTATATATCATAAAATAATTATTCCAGTCATTGCTGACTGTGAATCCGAATAATGTTGCTTTTGAAACCTGTAAACCTGCAGATCCGCCAGTCCAATCCCGGAAAGCAATGATGAGGCGTTTAACAATAAACCCGAAACCCATTGTGGTTAAGCCCAGATACATGCCTTCAATCCGTAATGCAGGAAATCCGATCACAAACCCAAATAGACCTACAATTATAGGCGTAATAATTAACGAAAGTTCAAAAGGTAATCCTGCTTGATCTACTAAAATAGCGGATGTGTAAGCACCAATGGCCAAAAAAGCAGCGTGGCCCAATGACATCAATCCTGTAAATCCACTTAATAGATCCAATCCTACCGTGAGGATCATATAAATGCCGGCAATATTTAAAACATACAAATAATATTTATAGCTGAATGTGGCACCTTTGATCATGAATGGAAGCAGGTACACCGCCAGGATCAACACCGGTATCCACTTCAGGTTTTCGTCATCGTAACGGCCTTTGATCATACTCTCTTCACCTTAGCAATGCCAAATAGCCCATCAGGCCTTATCATTAATACAGCAATAAGTACGATCCAAACAATGATATCATTGATTTCTTTGATCCATACAAAATGGAATGAAAGCGTGCCCAAACTCACTGTTTCAATAATTCCCAGAATAATGCCGCCCACAACAGCACCGGGTATAGATCCGAATCCACCCAAGATTGCAGCGGGAAACGCTTTTAAACCAAGGTAAGCCATACTTGTATCCAATAAGGCCATTCGCGGGGCCAGCAATACACCACTGATCACTCCCACCAGCGCAGCAAACACCCATACAAAGCGATAAACCTGTTTTACCGGTATACCCATCAGCTGTGCGGCTTCAGCATCCGCAGATGTAGCTTTCATGGCTATGCCCCAGCGGGTCTTGTTGAAAAAGAAAAAGAATAAAGCCATAAGGATGAAAGCACATATAATAATAGCCAGGTCCAATACAGAGATGACAACACCTCCTGCCTTGATTGTATTGTCTCCAAAGGGGGAAACCGGAACTAAACTTATGGGCCCGGCAATCATGGCCGTTAGTGAACGTAGAATGATTGCCAGACTGATGGTGGCCATGATGATTGAAAATACCGGTTCATCCTTTAAGGGGCGGTTAATTATATAATCCAGAATAATTCCAAATAGAACAGCAAAAATGATTGACCCTAACAGCGCAGCCGTAAAAACCCAGCCATTCAATCCTCCTGCCATGCCGGAAAATTGAGTGACAAAAAAGAAATTGACATAAGCGCCCACCATCATAACCTCGCCCTGGGCAAAATTGACAACTTCCGTTGCTTTATAAATGAGTGTAAAACCCAGGGCGATGAGTGCATAAATGCAACCCAGGGCAATACCGCTTAAGGATTCCTGCAGTAGTCCGGTTAGTAGATCAGACATGGATGATAGGGTTCATGGACTAAATAGAATATAATGAGAAGAATTATCTATAAAAAAGAAAAGGCAGGTTATAGTTTTCCCTTTACTATTTCAAATTGTAAACCAGCTTTTTTGAAACATTTTGCACGCTCGTTGAATGAAGTTTCCTTGTAATTCACTCAATGATTGGCTGATCTGCTGGTGTGAAAGTTTTTCCATGTTATATTTCTATTTGTTTTGCTGAATATTTTTTTAATGCCCACACCAACCAACTAACAGCAACGACAAATGATACTCCTGTGGATATCATCATTGAATACCAAATCCACTCCAGGGGACGATTTTGAACGAAAACAAAAAATAATGCCAATGGAGATGATATAAGCAATACACGAACGGCCGTAATGATTAGCATAGGCATTCCAAGACCAAAGCCCTGTAGGATACGACCGCAGGGCATGGCTGTTGCAATTAATGGATAAACAATTGACATAAGCCTTAAATATTTGACCGCTGCATTCTGGATATAAATGTCCTTAGTAAAACCCATGATCAATTGCGGTGCAAAAACGTATACAATAATAGAAATTACCGTCGTGATCAAAAATGACCTGGTTAATCCATATTTAATAATATATTTTACTTTGTCCAATTCCTGCGCACCATGAAACATTCCCACCAAAGTTGTTAATCCGAATGCTATAGACATAATGGGTAGAAAAATGACCATATCAATGCGCCCTCCAACCTGGTACGCAGCCACTGCATCAGTGGAAAAATGAACAAGAATCCTGTTAAACACCAATTGTCCAAATGACATAATTACCATAGATATAGAAGCAGGAAGACCAACTTTAATAATATCTTTCATAATAAAAGAAGATGGTTTGAAATCCTTTAAACGAAAGGTAATATAGGAATGTTCTTTGACGAATAGCATATAAACAAAAATTATAAAAACGATTATCTGGCTAATAGCAGTTGCCCAAGCAGCTCCTGCCACACCTAAACCGAGTGTGAAAATAAATATTGGGTCCAGTATTATATTCAGTATAGTCCCTAATGCGGCTACTGTCATAGGAAATTTGGTATCCCCTTCCCCAGTCAGGATGGAACGAAAGAACGCTGACAAAACCATAAAGGGCAAACCGATACAAATGACTCGTAAATAAGACCAACTCAAATCAATGACGGACTCAGTTGCACCAATTTTCATTAGAATATCCCGTCCATAAATGAAACCCAAGGTGGTTAATATAATGCTGATCCCAATGCCTATTACCACGGCATGTTCAGCACTGTTATCGGCATTAACTTTATCTTTTGCACCGATGAATCGAGCAATGGAAGCGGTTACCCCAGAACCAAGCCCCATAGTTAAGCCCAATACAAAAAAGAACAACGGCATATTAAAAGCCACAGCAGCAATGGCTTCCCCACTCAGCCGGCCGATAAAAATCATATCAACAATCGTGTACAGGGTTTGGATGCCCATACCTGCCATCACTGGTAAGGCGAGCTTCCAAAGACCCTTTTCAGGATTATTTAGGAATTCATTTAGCCGGGAAGATTCTTGGATCACTAAATGTGCTCTAATTGGCCGTACTGAAAGGCCATAAAATGGGGATCAGCCAAGTAGCCATTAACCATAATGTGATGGCTAAAGGAAGTCCTACTTTAACATAATCGGAAAATTTATAGCCCCCAGGACCATAGACCATGAGGTTGGTCTGATAACCAATGGGTGTTATGAATGAAGCTGATGCTGCAAAACACACAGAAAAAATGAAAGGCCTGGGATCCAACCCTAACTGTAGCGCAGCAGAAATAGCAATGGGTGTCATAATAATTGCAGTGGCTGCATTGGATGCCATTTCCGTCATAATCATCGTTACAAAGTAGATTAATGATACCATGACTATTGGTCGAGAAACTGGGTCAAATTGATCTACGGCATTCTTCATAGCTGTGGCAAGCAAATCGGCAGTGCCGCTGTTTTGGATCACAATGCCAATGGGTATCAAGGCGGCGATTAAAATAATTACCTGCCAGTTGATGGATTGATAGGCTTCGTTTGTGGTTATAATGCGCAGGATGAAAAGTAACATCATACCCACCAAAGTACCTTTTAATATAGGCACAAAACCCAGGGCTGCTAATGTAACAGCACTTACTATAACGGCTAGACTGACCCACCAAAAACGATGCTTTTGCAGTGTCGCCTCAATCTCTCCAAGTACTATGAAATCTCCAGTTTCCGAGAGTTCCTTTATCTTATCCCTGGGACCATATAGCAGTAATGTATCAAAGGAACGCAAAATGATATGGGCGATCTTTTTACGGATGATGGCCCCTTCCCTGCGGATAGCCAAAATAAAGCTCCCAAACCTGCGGCGGAAATTCACTTCCATTAGACTCTTTCCCGGCAAATCAGATTGCTGGGACACAACACATTCAACTAACGTATTGTCATCATGGACCAATTCAGCCTGAGTTAGCTTTTCATCTGTCAGCATGGATACCTTTTCAACTTCTTTCATACTCAGGAAATTTTCCAGTGAACCACGCACAAACAAAACATCTCCCGGACAGATGATGGTGTTGCGAATATTTTTACTAATAACCATACCTTCGCGCATAATATCCAACACAGTGATATCGTAATTCCGATTAATACCGCGTTCGGTGAATGTTCTTCCGACTAATGGAGATTCTTCAGAAACTTTTAATTCTGTTAGATAACCGCCCATATGATAGCTTTGGGTCAAACTACTTGTTACTGTCCGTGACGGCAGGATCCACGGCACAATAAAAATGATATAGAGCAGACCGATACCCAAAATAAAAATTCCATATCTAGAAAATTCAAACATACCTAAAGGTTCAGCCATCGTCGTATTCACATAAATGGAATTCACCAAAAGGTTTGTGGAAGTACCTACAAGTGTGAGTGTTCCGCCAATGATGGCAATATAACTCAGTGGCATTAATAATTTTGATGGACTCAGATTGTATTTTTGAGCAATGCGGATCGTTAGCGGAATGAATATAGCCACAATAGCAGTGTTATTCACAAATGCGGAGGCAAACGCAACAGCAACTAGAAAAACAGTTAACCCCAAGAGTCTGGAGCGTTCGGTCAATTTATTTAATCGCACAACACCATATTCCAATATTCCTGATTTCTGCAAAGCGTGGCTCAAAATAAACAAAACAGCTATAGTGATCACTGCTTTGTTCGAAAAACCGCTAATAGCTTCCTCCAGTGTCAAATTGCCCAAAACCAGGAAAGCGACCAACACCATCAATGCAGTCACATCAAGGGGAAAGTACTCTTTAACAAAGAATATAAACATTAGGGCAATAATGCCCAGGACTATAGCGATATCAGGTGTCATAAAATCTATATATGTTTGGACAGGTTAGATTAATCCATATCAAGTTGTTCTGAACTCAAATACTTTTCTGCGTATTGTAAGTATATCTTTTCTTGTACAAAAAGTTCAAATAACTGTGAATCTACGTGGGCATCATTTTTCATAAAACCCATAATGCGCATGGCCATGGATAGCGTCTTGCCTTCCTTATAGGGGCGGTCCTTTGCTGTCAGAGCTTCAAAAATATCGGCAATGGCCATAGCTTTAGCCTGTATGGACATTTCATCTTTATTCAACCCTTTTGGATAACCGGTACCATCCAATTTTTCATGGTGCCCGCCGGCAAATTCCGGAATGTTCTTTAAGTGCTTTGGATAAGGAAGTTGTTCCAACATATCGATAGTATGAACAATATGATCATTGATAGTTTTGCGTTCTTCAGCAGTAAGTGTCCCTTTGCTGATACATAAATTATATATTTCATTTTCAGTAAGGAAGTTCTGCGGCACACCATTATCTTGCCATCGGTATTTAGCAATTTTCTGAACCCGATCCTTTTTATCACCGGACATGAATTCACCACCAATGTTCGCAGTGCGAATGAATTCCATATCATTTTCCAGAGTGGCCAATTTGGTTCGAAGTTTTTTTCTTAATTCCTTTACAGCATTTTTTTTATCGCTAGTAGATGTAGAAGCATCAGTTTCTATCTTCAACCGTTTTTTTAGGAATTTTATTTCTTCATCCCTTTTTAAAACTTCGAATCGTGTATTCAACGTGTGTATACGATCATAAATCGTTTCAAGTTTAGTTGACTTGTCTACCACATATTCTGGAGTAGCGACCTTTCCACAGTCATGGAGCCAAGCAGCGATCTTTAATTCATACATTTCTTTATCCGTAAAGGTGACTTCCTTAAATGGACCATCTTTAGCATCATTCACAGCTTGCGTTAACATCATGGTGATCTCCGGTACCCGAGAACAATGGCCACCTGTATATGGCGATTTTGCATCAATAGCAGACGCGATCAATTTGATGAATGATTCGAACAGGATTTCCAGGTCGCGGATCAAGTTTTTATTCGTGATGGCCACTGCGGCCTGGCTGGAAAGTGCTTCAACAATGTCCTGTATTTCTGATGAAAATGGAATGGATTTATTTGTCTTTTTATCCAAGGCGTTCAATAATTGCAGAACACCAATAATCTCATCCTCATGGTTTTTCAAAGGTACGGTTAGGAAAGATTTAGAACGATAACCCGTTTTTTCATCAAAAGCCTTTGTACCGGAAAAATCAAATCCTTCAGCTTCATAGGCATCTGGTATATTGACTGTTTCCCCAGTAAGTCCTACATACGCAGAAATCATATGTGTATTAGGTTTCCCGTCTTCTTCATACAGCTTTATAGGGTAAAATGGTATATCCTGTCCGGATGTACCGCCCATATGAAATTTGAGTGAATCGGTCATCATTATCTCGAAACGCAAACTATCATCTTCTGTTTTCATATACAGTGTACCGCCATCGGCATTGGCAATGCGCTTTGCTTCCAATAAAATGTTTTCCAGCAGGATATTCATATCCTTTTCCTTGGAAAGGGATAAGCCAATATCCGCAAGATTCTTTACTTGTTTTTCCAAATGGTCTATATATGATCGTATTCCCCCAGGGACTTCCTTAAGCATTTTCTTAATTTCTGACTGCGAGAGATCAAAACTTTGACTTTTTTTCTTTCCATTTTTTGAACTCATTATAATTACTCCTTATGAATAAAATTTTATGAACTTACGCCAATGCAATTAGATGCTCAATAGTAACCTTATGCTTGCATGATCAGCATAATAAAACTATTTTTCGGCCTTACAAGGAGTATAAACATGAGCAAGAAAAATATTCTTCTCGTTATTTTCATTTCCTGCAATATGGTATTTGCAGGTGAAACAGGCAAAATGGTAGGGAAAGTCACCGATGCTACAACTGGCGATCCCCTAATCGGTGTAAATGTTGTTATAAAAGGAACAGCACTGGGTGCTGCAACCGATGAGAATGGGGACTTCATCATTCTGAACATTCCGGCGAAAACTTTTATTGTGTCAGCGTCTTACATTGGATACAAGACCACAACGATGACAGACGTAAGAGTGAATGCTGACAGAACCACGACTGTTAATTTCAGTTTGGAAGTGTCTGCAGTAGAAGGTGAAGAAGTCATTGTTGAAGCCGAGCGCCACGTTATTGTACGGGATCAAACTGCTACTACTACTACTATTGAAGAAGAAGATTTTGAAAATATGCCAATTAACTCATACGCAGACATTCTGGATAATGTCGTAGGTGTGATCGAAAATGATAACGGTGGCGGTGACGACGGCATTCACATTCGCGGTGGCCGCTCCGGGGAAACAGCATATCTTGTCGATGGCTTTTACGTAAAAAATATTATGTCCGGCGGCATGGCCACGGATGTAGCCCGCGGAGGTATTTCGGAATTATCTATTATAACCGGTGCCTTCAATGCAGAGTATGGTCAAGCAATGAGTGGTATTATTAATATTATTACCCAAGAAGGCGGTGCTGAATACGATGTGAATTTCAGGGCATCAACTGACAAACTATATAACAGCTGGGATAGCGGAAGATTAGAAGGAACAGTAAGCGGTCCTGTGATTCCTACTATACCACAATTTGCGACATTTTTTATCTCTGCAGACAGACATCATACAAACGGCCGACACAAATATCTAGAATTACCATGGGCTGTATTGAAAGTAGATGAAAATGGTGATGGCGTTTATAATGCTGGCGAATCTTGGACTGATGATGTGAATGACACCTATGATTATGGAGAAGCATTTTTGGATGACAATGGAAATGACATGTGGGATCATGCAGTATATGATACTTCCGGCAACTTGGTGACAGCAGCGGAGTCATGGACAGATGTAGCTAATGGTATATATGATATTGGTGAAGAATATGAAGATACAAATGGTGACGGCATACGAAATGGTGATGTTTATGCTTTGGCAGATATTGATGGTGACGGTATCGCGGAACCTTTGAAAAAAGGTGCACGTGAAGTAACTGCGACATATAACTGGACAGATCGAGTCATGGGTAAACTGGTTTTGAGGCCTATTGATAATCTGAAGATCACTTTTGGTACCAATATACAAAATAATGAAAGCCGCGGTTTCAGCATGAACTATCGCCAGTTGCCTGAACGCAATGCTGTGTACTGGCAGGAAAGTAATTTGATGTATGGAAAGTTAAATTACACTTTTAGCGAAAATATGTTCGCAACTGTTAAGGTGTCTAAATATAGGGTTGAGAATTGGTCTGGACCTAAGATAGAGGGTGAGAAATTTCTAAATGATGATCATGAACTCTATTCCAAACAATTTGAGATACCGTCGGATTGGGATAATTCTATTTTAGATGCTGGAACTGAATTTGATTGGTTGAGCTACTACGCCGAACCCTACAATGATGTGGATCAAGATGGTGCGTTTACATCGGGCACTGATGAATATGAAGATCTGAATGGCGATGGTAAATACAGTTGGGGCGTATTCACAAATCTACGTGAGGGTGATGCTTACGACAATACATCCAACTATGAGTTTTATGGCAGCTATCCAATTGTTAATAATGCAGGAGATACAATTCGCTTCGGTCATTCAACTTATCATAATTATTCAAATGACAGGTTTAATACAACCCAATTAGAAGGAACATTTACCTGGCAGGTCAATAAGGCACACCAGGTTAAAACTGGTATTCTGACAAAGCAACATGACCTTTTTAATTTCTATGGATCTTACATTGGTGGGGGCTATTATGGAACTAGCTCAGACCCCTCATTTATTCTTTGGGAAAAGAAACCGGAAGAACAATCATTCTTCTTTCAGGATAAAATGGAATTAAAAGATCTGGTAGTCAATTTGGGGCTCCGTTATGACAAACTGGATCCAAAGAGTTTCTTTGCTGACCCGACACTAAACCTCGGATACAGGTATGATGGCGAAACATATGAAACAAGTGATCTGACTGCGATACCATTTAGCGCATTTGAAGACGGGTTAGTTGAATGGGGCTATATAAATGATGACGGGACATTCAGTCCTCCTGATAATGCTTCAGTTAAAAAGTTTTGGAGCCCACGTATTGGTATTGGTTATCCGGTAACAGAAAACACAGCATTTCATTTCAACTACGGTCAATTTATTAAATACCCCGACTACAATTATATGTATGACTACTCAAATTCAAATGGTATTGCTATAGGCGGGGTTATTGATGGGTATAGTGGTAATGGCGAGACATTCGCTAACTTGATGGGAAATTCCATGTATCCTTTCCCCTTCAACCTGGGCGACTGGTACATCCCCCCTGTTGGTTCACCTAATATCAAACCAGAGAAATCAGTCCAGTATGAATTTGGTTTAAGAACATTGCTTACACCAGAGTATTTCTTTACTCTGACTATGTTCTATAATGATCGCTATGATTATATATCTGCAAATATCTATGACGCTGATCCAACAGAGTATGCCGTATATGAAAATATGGATTATGGTAACTCAAAAGGGTTTGAGATCGGTTTGAGTAAGTTATTTACAAACAACTTCAGCTGGGAAATCTTTTACTCCTTTTCAAAAGCAGAAGGAAACACAGCCAATGAAACATCCCACTGGTATGAAGCATATTACTCATCAGTATACGGCACACATCCTGTTCATAGGACCATCACCATGGCCTGGGATCAACCGCACACATTGAACCTGAAGTTTGACTATCGTCATCCAAGAGGTTACGGTGTAAATGTACTTGGCAATATTGGTAGTGGGTTGCCTTATACGCCAACTGATGCCCGGGGCAGAAATATTGATGATGAAAACTCCGGCCGTATGCCCTATACAGCAATGTTTGATGCCAAGGCATTTTATGATCTGCAAATAAAAAATATGGCCAACGTTCGAATCTATATGGATGTTACAAATCTGTTTGATCGAAAAAATGTTGTAAATGTGTTCAATAGTACAGGTAAACCGGATGAAAGTTTGAATCCCAATAATTCACCCATGTGGATTTACAGACCATATTATTATAGTGCCCCGCGGCACATTGAACTAGGTATAAGCGTAGGATTGAGGTAAAAGATGAATATAAAATTAATATTAGGTCTGTTTAGCTTTTGTTTCTTACTGGGTAATGATCCAACGGGGCTTTCGAAATTCGATTATTATAACCGTATTATTGCTCCACAATTTGGTAAAAAACCACTGCCTGATAGGTTAGATAAACTTTCGTCATATGATGATCGCAAACGCAGTGTAATGGATAAAGGTAATATGGTCTTACGGCTTTCTAACGCTGCTATCTATGGTTATGACCGCTGGGGTTTGTGCCATGAATTCCCTGCTGGCAGCATGCTCAAAGACGGTTGCTGTACCTATTACTGGACAGCATCACCTATGGTGGGTGGACTTATCAATGGTGAACCCTCTGTAGCTGTTGGTGTTCGTGGGTCAGTGCGGGATCATGAAGAAGAATTTGAACCATTACCAGGGTACGATGCTGGTGTTTCGGACACGGAAGCTAATATTGGTATTGCTTTTAGTGATATGCCTGAATCCTGGCCGTCTGCCTGGGCACGTGAAGACGATCCTACAGGTACATTCATGTCTGTTATCCATGATATCGAAGGAAATAAGGATACACTATACTTCCCTGGCGTTGAACCGGAACTTGGCCCAAGTGGCTTTCCCGATGCACCTTGCGGCATTGGTGTCCAGGCTGAACGTGAAGCTTATTTTGTCGTAACCGATAATGATCCTGCTGAAGGAAATACCTTTGCCAGTAATAATGGCGTTGGACCCTTGAACGTCCGTTTTGATGTATGGGTCTTGAATTACTCGCTTTCTTTTGGCAATGATGGTTTAGTTTTCATTCAGCAAATGACCAATGTAGGCAAAGATACCATCAAGGAGTGTTATGTTGGTATTGCCGGTGATCCAGATGCTCCAGAACAGGGCAGCGCGGAATGGACAGATGATATGGCACTATTTATCCAAAAAGATGACCCTCATATTGCCGATAAACTTGTAGATACAACAGATGCTCATTTATTGTCAAATTTTGCATTAGTTTATGATAGAGATGACGCATCTGCGGGTTTTAAATCTTCTGGCATTGGCTGGGTCGGTTTAAAATTCCTTGAGTGTACAAAATTCAATAGTGATGGAACCGATTCATCTTACGATGTATCAAATTTTTATACTTACGAATATAGTATGGATTCACAAAGTGATGCCCAGGCTTATACAGAACAAATGCAGCATGGAATACAAACACCTCAAAACATTACTCCCAATGCATATGATATCTTTCAAAAACCATATTCATACGGTCCAGATATCACTTGGGTTATCAACGCTGGACCCTTTGACGTGGCTCCTGGTGAACAAGTTATTTTTACCTTTGCTGATTTTGCGGGTATCAATGAGCCCGATCTGATCCGCAATGCAAAATTATTTCAATCATTATATGACAATGATTGCTCCACTCCAAAACCGCCTGATCAACCTCTTGTTCAAGTTATAGAAGATGATAGCCAGGTTACATTATTTTGGGATGACCGCAGTGAAGCATCTGTTGATCCAGTTACTTTAAATAACGCTTTTCAAGGCTATCGTGTGTATCGCAGTCATGACCGTGGACTTAGCTGGGGCAATGTCGTCACCGATCTGAATGGCGACCCAACAGATGTATATCAACCACTGACTATCTACGATATATCTGACGGCATTACGGGTGCTTTTGCTATGTCGGATCCACTGATTTACTATAATCTTGGTGTGGACGGAGGATTACAATACTCTTACGTTGATAATAATGTTGTGAACGGATATGAATATTGGTATGCAGTTTCCGCGTATGATGGCCCGGATGACTGGGCCGGATCTGTTGTAGACCCTTTAGAAAATTCCAGATCGAAAAATGCCTACGCCAGTGATGTAGATAATACTGTTGCTGCTATCCCTCAAAAGGAAGCAGCAGGATACACCGCAGGTACTTTTAGCGTAACCCATACTGGTGAATCTGATGCAACTTTAGATGCCGTGACAGCTGTTCCATCTTCCCTGGAATTTCTCGGCCTTGAAGTCATTCCAGATGATTTTACAAGCAAAGGACATACATATACTGTAACATTTGGTGATACAGTCCTGTATGATACTACAGAGGTCACTGGTGATAGCAGTTATACGGTTATAGATACCATAGCAGCAAACTATTGGACGGTTTATGATCAAGATAGAATGGAAACAGTAGTTGAGATGGACACATCTGATATGTCACTTGGTATTCTTACTCATGTAATCGATGGTTTCATTCCGCTATTCTCTGATGCTAGTTGGTCAATTAATACTTTTACGTCTGCAGAAACAACTACAGATGCTGATACAAGCACATCAATTGTTTTTGCCGGGCTTAATCCAGGATCAAATGATGGTACATTTGCAGGATTTTTAGAAAATCTTCCTGTAAACCAGCCGGAAAGCAAACCTGCTGTGACTGAATTACAACTAGATCTGGAATTTCGTTTTGGCGAAAGTTCTATAGCTTGTTATTTTAACTCAACACTCTCAACAGTTGATACGATTGGCATTCCTTTCTCTCTATGGTCAACTGAAGAAGATAGACAGCTTAACTGTTTAATCTACCAAGCTGCAGGAAGCAAGCCCATCATAGCAGCAGTGGATGAACAGCCTGGTGTTTATGAATTCACGAAAAATGTATTCATCATGCCCATCTATGAAAATTATAATGCAGATATAACGCATTTGCAATCATTTGATTATGCGGCAGATGCTGGATTATTTGGCTGGATGATGACTTTCAATAAAAACAGTACACTTTTTGAAAGCGGAAACATCTTTACAGTATCCTTTCTGAATCCACTGCTGCCCGGAGTAGACGTCTATACGATTACAACTGTGGCTGATGATTATGTTCTGGAGAGTGGCGACCTGGAGAATATCCTTGTTGTTCCTAATCCGTACAAAGCAACATCGGCTTTTGAATCAGTTGCTTTTGCAAGAGAACTACAATTTCATAACCTGCCAGAAAAATGTGTGATTCGAATCTATAATACTGCTGGTGAGTTGGTACAGATACTAAATCACGATGAAAATAGTGATGGTTGGCGTGGATCTAGTATAGAAGCTTGGAACTTGCAAACCTATAACATGCAGGAGGTTGCTTTTGGAGTATACATATTCCATGTGATCTCAAAAAAAGAAGACAAAATCGGCAAATTTGCGGTGATAAAATGAAGAAACTTATACTTACATCTGCCCTGCTGGTCGGGATGGCCAGTGCACAGTTTGACAACGTCGGCACATCAGCTGCAAACTTTTTAAAGATCGGAGTTGGCAGCCGTGCCGAAGGAATGGGTGGTGCATTCACTGCACAAGTTTCTGACGCCACTGCATTGTATTGGAATCCTGCTGGTTTAGCTCATATTAAGCAACCGCAAATGGTTTTCAATTATTTTAACTGGATCGCAGATATGCAATACAATTACCTTGGTCTTGCTATACCTGCAGGTCGCAGAGGCACGTTTGGAATGAGCCTCATCTATTTTGATATGGGTGACATGATAAAAACGACTGAATTATCACCATATGGAGATGAGGGAACATTCAACGCTAGTGATTTTGCCGTTGGTTTGGGATATGGTACCAATATCAGTGACCGTTTTGTGGTTGGTGTCCAGGTAAAACTCATTAGAGAAACAATCTCCTTCTCTTCTGCTTCGGCCTTTGCTGTGGATGCCGGATCACAATATCTGACTAATTTCTATGGTCTTCGGATCGGTATGTCCGTGTCCAACTTTGGAACAAAAATGAGATTATACGGCACTGATAATAAAGTTGACGTAGATGCTTACGAGGATCTGGATGCAAATCCGGATATAGTGGCTCATTTGAATACGAGTGATTGGTCTCTTCCCATGGCATTCCGTTTTGGAATGTCCATAACACCGATCGGCAAAGAAGGAATTATCAAGCAAGATTTGGCAGAAGTGACTGTTAACTGGGAATATTTTGATCCACGAGACTATAATCCTTATTATATCCTCGGATTTGAAGCGAAGGTAATGGATGTCTTCTATCTCCGTTCTGGCCTGCAATTTAAATTCATGAAATTCTCCGATGACTTAAGTGATGAAACAAGCTCGGAAGATTTCCAAGCAGCCCTAGATGCTGAAAAGGGTTTCGGTTATGTTAATAATATGGCCTATGGATTTGGCATAGATACAGAAAAAATATCCTTCGTTCCGGTTAAACTCCGAGTTGACTATTCCTTATCTAAACTGGGATTGCTTGGAGATGTACATAGAACTACTTTATCAATTGGTTTTTGAATCTTATTTTTTAAGACTAAAGGCCTTCTATTGAAGGCCTTTTTTATTTCATTTCATTCCTGTTGAAAGGATGTTTCCACTGTAATTTTCAATATGGATATGAGCAGGGAAGCAATCCGTAAGCAAGTTGATTCGGCAGAAAATAATGTTGTTAATATCGAGGAATTATTTACGACTGCTCAACATCTCCTGGAGGAAAATTCTGAACGTAAAGCAATCCATACATTCCTCGATTTAGGACACCTTTCATCAGTAAACACTATTATAGCCGATAATGATCAAACAGATGCTTGGCTCTCATTATTGATTGCACTGATTGATAAATCAAAATATTCATTCGGTCATCTTTTTTATAACCGTTCCCTCATATATAAATACAAACATCTCTTTCATAAATTTAATCAAAAAAAGATTGTCAGTTATACCTATGAAGATATTTGGGAGGAATTAATAAAAGCAGCCGGCGCGCTAACAGCAATTGAAAGATCAAACAATGATAATATTCGTGTTGGAATACTTACACCAAATTGTCTCCGTGGTGCTATAATTGATTTAACATGTTTATCCTTTCATTTTCAAGTGGTTCCCATACCAGCTAATGCCACAAAAAATGATATTGATTTTATTATAAACCACAGCGGCATAACGCATCTATTCATCGATAATGAGTTAAAAAAAGAATTGCATTATATTTTGAATGCCCAGTCAAAAAACCTGACATTGATCAATTTGAACAAAAAGGAATGGCAGCATTTTATTGCACAGGGACAACATTCTGATCCTCTAGAAGTCTTAAAGCGGATTGGCCGAGTCCAAATGGATGACATCGCTACCATCATGTATACATCCGGAACAACTGGGGAACCAAAAGGCATCACCTTTACCCAGAGAAATATAATTGCAAAGCGCTTTGCCCGTGCATTGGCATTAACAAAGCTGGGATCGAAGGACATATTTTTAGCTTATCTACCCTTATACCACACCTTTGGCCGTTTCCTGGAATTACAAGGCAGTATTTTTTGGGGAGCTGCATATGCATTCGCTGAAGATTCCTTATACGATACATTAAGAAAAAACTTCAAATCCATTAAACCATCCGTTTTTATCAGCGTACCTAAGCGTTGGACACAAATGTATGAAACCATTCAAACATTAGCTGCAGACCATTTGGATGATGATCGCATTATTCGCAAAGCAATAAAGAAAGTTACAGGCGGAAAATTAAAATGGGGACTTTCAGCCGCTGGCTTTTTGGACCCGGATATTTTCCAATTTTTTCAAAATAACGGAGTTCAATTATTAAGCGGTTACGGTATGACAGAAGCTACCGGCGGCATTACCATGACACCGGAAGATGATTATGTCATCGATTCTGTAGGAAAAAAATTACCCGGAATAAAACTTAAAATTTCAGACGACGGTGAGTTATTATTAAATAGTTCGTACATATCTGAACATTATTATGATGAACCCTTGATCCCCAGTACGGATGATGGCTGGTTTCATACCGGTGATATTTTTGTAGAAAAGGACGGTCATTACTTTATAAAAGATCGTAAAAAAGAGATTTATAAAAATGCTGCTGGGCAAACCTTAACACCGCAGAAAATCGAAAATATGCTGTCGGAATTTGATGCCATCCAATCCGCATTTCTCATAGGCGATAATATGGATTTCAATACTGTTTTGATCTACCCGGATGAAGAATATTTGAATTTACATATACCAGACAAGGAACCAAAAAAAATACGGTCAGCAATCAGTGCATTGGTCCAGTCAGTGAATGGTTTTTTAGCACCTTTTGAGCGAATTGTCAATTTCGCAGTGATACCCAGGGATTTTAGCACAGATCATGATGAACTCACCCAAAAAGGAACATTCAAACGAAAAAACATCCTGACAAACTGGGAAAATGCAATCATACCAATGTATGCCCCAAACCAGGCAAATATTGAGTCCAATGGAAAAGTATTATCATTTCCTAATTGGCTGCTAAAAGAAATGAACATTGTTGCCCAGGATATTTCCTGGAGTGGCCGTTATCTGAAAATTGAAACGCTCAACCGTAAATGCAAATGCCAATGGCATGATGATACATTAATACTGGGAGAATTTGAATATACGGTCAGTAATAATTCTTTAAACCTTGAAAATATTTTATTGGATCCTAGTTTATGGTTGGGTAATAGTTCTTTGGTTATTTTTTTTGGTGATTTATTCGTACAGCTAATTCAATATAAAAAATCATGTGCAGTAAAATTGATAACACGAAAATCTGCACAACCCATCTTAATGGATACCTTCCAACCAGAATTTGATCAGGATGCATCTATCGAAGATCTCCACACCGGTACTACGCTATTGATCCAAGCTCAACAAAACGGTTTGGAATTCTTTAAACACGTTTTCGCACAAAAGGATATTGAGTTGAGGAAAATTGGTATTGAAGTATTGACAGGTATGTTGAATGATACTGAATTGAAATTCAGCCGTACAATTTTTAATACCTTAATACCCTATCTGCAAGAAGACCGATTTATTTCTGCACTTAAGTTATTATTTGAACGGCACCAGCACGATAAAAAACTGCGTTCTTTCATCATTGACGAATCTCAATTGGCAGTTCATCATGTTGAAGAAATAATGAAAGAATTAATCAACCATAGACTCCACACTGCTTTATCCAGTGCTGATCAAGTATACGTACGCAAGTTAATGAATTTGGCTGTATCCCTGGGACATTTGCACCCAGCGCAATATGCACATATTAGAAATGAACTGACGTGCTGGGAATTGCTGGCAGCAAATGCAGCATTAAAACAAACTGCTGTGAATTGCAATTCTACTCTGACAAAACACTTTAAGGAAATGATCGGAGAAGTGGATATAAAGAGTGTTGATCCTAAAACAGGCCTTGAATATTCCTGGCTGGACATTTTGGAAATAGATAAAGTAATTGACCAGGATGAACAATCGTTTTTGTTAAATCTATTTCAAACTTATCCCATAGCCCGGGAAGCAGTTTTCATTCTATCTGGATATAAACTGCTGCACTTGGAACATATCCAGAAAAAAGGGATTTGGATCACACCCATGAATGCCGATCTGCCCATCAAGCAATACCGTATCCTTATAAACTTACAGGATGGGAACGCCTACAATTTTATTTTATATCATTTGCCAGAAACTACAGAGGATGATATAAAACAAATGAGCGCCTGGCAAATTGTAAAAAGTACCGGTTTAGCATCAACGAGGATTACGAATGATTTTCTTTGTTTATATCCGGATCCAGGAATCATTGTTTCAGCTTATGAAACCAGGGCAAATGTTGAATCATACCTACGGTTACATGAGGAAGAATTGAATAATCCAAAACTTCGTGATCGCTGGGATATGCGCTGGCTGCATTTTGGTTGGAGTGGATTGCAGGGTTATATCAACCATTGGTCACTGACAGATTTTCAATTTTCTACGATGAACCCAGCAATAAAAAATGTCATTATTTCCGAATACGATAACGCAATAAATGTGCGCATTAACCATTCATTATTTCAGGATCCAGTAAAATCATGTCTGGATTTCGTTACAACACTATATAATAAATTAATCACTACTACTGAAAAAAAATTCACTGGTTTGAATCATGTGCTCAATTGGGAAATTGTATTTACGAGCATTCTGCAAGCTGCTGGTAAAGAAAAAGGATTAGCTATCCTCAATCAAATCGCCAATGAAGTTGAAAACAACGATGTTTCCGGTTTAAATCAGGCACACGTATTAGAGTATATAGCAGAAGTAGAAGCGTATGGCTATATCCCTAAACCAGTTATTTTTGCAGCCTTGAGATTTCAACGGTGGATGGATTTAAACCCCAAGGCCACCATTGAAGCACGATGCGATATACTGCAAGAATTGTATAATGATTATCGGCTGGACACTATTTATACACTTCATCCAGAGGTACGACTGCGCTACTTTTTGCTCACCTGTTTTGTAGATCATCAATCGTTTGTTGCCCAAAGATTATTTGAACTTTCAGCCCAATTGCATAATCATGAAATCACACCATCAGAATTAGAAAGCCATATTCATGCTCTTGCCAATGGCCCGCAATGTACAGATGAAGATTCCTATTTCCTCGCTCGTTTAATTTATCAGCATATAGGTGCAGCAGATTACGCAGAATTGATCACCAGGGCCGCAGGACAAAAGAAACTCGACCTTGCAGTGAATGTGTCCAATAAAGATGGAAACGTATTTACAATCAGGCCGCCCTATAAGCCCAAAGAAATTGCCAACTTTCATGACCTTCTGCTGGCCTATGATTTACCGGCCTTGTTCAGTGAAGAGCATGATTTCCTCATTATGTTTTCAGCCAATAAAACACAAGTAGGCGGAATATTCTGGAAAATGATCGATGAGCATACAGCCCACCTTGAAAAAATCGCTATTCATAAAAAATATGCCCGGAGCGGTTTGGGTGATTTGCTTATGAAGGAAATGATGCAGCGGTTTAAAAAATCTGGAGCAACCCATTTAACGGTAGGGTTTATGAAAACGGAATTTTTCCAGCGCTTTGGTTTTAAGGCAGATGAATCTTTTGCCGGGCTGGTAACAGAATTATAAACTAATAAAGCATATAGTATACAAGCACACCTGTTACAGAAACATAGAGCCAGGTCGGAAGTGTGATTTTTGCTATTTTCCTATGTTTTGGTTTTTGATGTGTCCAACCACGGTAGAGAGTAATTAAAGCTAATGGAGTTATAACTATCGCAAGTAAAATATGTGTAATTAATATAAAATAGTAAAATGTTACAAATTCACCTGAATATAATTTTGGTCCGCTTTTAAACCAGTGGTACATCACATAGCTAACTAAAAACCCTGCAGATGTACCAAAAGCAGTAAGCATTATTTTCTTATGCTTTTCTCTTTTTTTCTGGCGGATAAAAACATATCCTGTTATCAAAAGTATTAAAGTAATTCCATTAAGAAGAGCATTGACGGTAGGTAAAAAACTAACATCTAATGTCCCTCCTATTCCATCAGGCCGTGGACCCAAAATTAAAAATGCTACTGCTGCTATGATCAGAATGGATACTATATATATTATGCTCAACCAAAACCGATCTGCCCCCATGAAAACTGACATATTTATGTTTCTTTTTTAAGACTCCTGATATCTTTTTTCAATTCTTCAATATCTTCTATTTCAGTACCGATATAATAACCACGTATATTCATTTCTTTATCTACCAAGGCAAAACGAGTACTATGAAATACGATTTCTTCCATATCACCCATTTTAAAACCATTCACAATTATTGATTGAATATCTTCATAAGGTGCAGTTAAAAAATGCCATTGTTCTGTGTTAGCATTGTATCGTTCAGCATAATCAGCCAAAACTTCAGGAGTGTCGTAATCCGGATTTACTGTATAGCTAACAGTTTTGATTTTTTCGTCTTCAATGAACTCCTGATGAACAACAGCCATCTCGCTGCTCATTACCGGGCATGGACCAGCGCATGTTGTAAAAATAAAATCAGCAACCCAAATATTCCCCTGTAAATCATTATATCCAAAAGGTTCACCACGTGAATCTGTCATATTAAATTCTGGAATACTTCCCAATACGGGCAATGGTTCCGGTTTTGTAACAAACCAAAGATAGGCTATTACAATTCCGACAACAATAGATATGACGAAACGGTGCTTTTGGGATATCATATTATTTTGTCAAAGACAATCAAAAACAGTAAGCCGGGAAGGTATATCACTGATGATCTTAATAATAGTTTTGCGCTATTATTTGTTTTTTCACGAGCCAGAGGTACAGCAGAAATTAAATATAAAACTGATAGGATTAAAACTCCTGATAAATACACAAATCCAGAACTTCCATATAGATAAGGTAAAATCGAAACCGGAATTAGCAAGGCAAGGTGCCAAAATATCTGTCGTATTGTCCTTTTACCGTCTGGCTCAATTACAGGGAGCATTTTAAAATTCGCTCTGGCATAATCTTCTTTACACATCCAAGCAATTGCATAAAAATGAGGGTGCTGCCATAAAAACATAATAAAAAATAATACCCAGGCACTAAAGTCTAAATGACCTGTTGCTGCTGCCCAGCCACCCAAGGGAGGAATCGCACCGGGGATAGAACCAATAGATGTATTTAACCATGTAATTTTTTTCATTGGTGTATAAACCAAAACATAAAGAAAAGCAGTCAGAATGGATAAAAATCCTGTTAAAGTATTCACTTTCCATACGAGTAGAGTTGTTCCTGATAATACAAGCATTATTCCAAACATAAGAGCATTACTTGGAGAAATTATCCCCGCAGGTATGGGTCTATTTTGCGTCCTTTTCATTAGACTATCAGCATCTCTTTCCAAATAATGATTTAAAGCTCCTGCTCCACCGGAAGATAAAGCAGTTCCAATGAGTGTGATTGTCAGAGTTAACCACGACTCAATGCCATTTCCACCCAAATAATATCCCAATACAGTAGTAATTAATACTAGGGACATGATATTGGGTTTTGACAACTCAGTATAAGCTGCAAAAAGTGTTTTAGTCGGTTGTTTGATACGCTTCATTTTTAGTTACCCTTTTAAGAATGATAAATCCGACAATCTTAATAATAGCAAAAAACATAATCCCATTACGGCAGCTCCATTTAAAACATGAAAACTGGTTATGAATGGGCCTTTCACTGTCCAAATAGTAATTGCACCCAACATAATCTGAACTACAACTAGAAAATCCAATAAATAAAGATTACCTTTTACAGTTTTTGAATAATTGTTTGGTTTATGAAGTATCTTATAATGTGTTACAATCATAAGAATAAAAATAATAAGAGCTCCCAACCGATGAGTTAAATGAATAAGCACTTGATAAAATGAAACATCTGGCAAATCCATATCAAAACGCCAATTATTAATTATATTTACCAGGGTTTCATTTAAAATCGGGAACCAGTAACCTGCCATTTTAGGAAAGTCATATATTGCCAATCCTGACTCAGTATGACGCATCCATGCTCCCAGAATTAATTGCAGATAAACAGCAGTTAAAAATAATATTACAATAAATCTGTTATCATCATGAATATGATGCTTTTCACTGAATTCTTTTGATAATGAATATGCTATAAGTATTACTACTAATAAAAATGTCTGGGCGATTACACCATGAAGTAATGATACAATTGCAGGTAAAAATAACAAAACAGTCAACCCGCCTAACAATCCTTGAATAATAACCAAAGCCAAGGCACTATATCCCAGTATTTTTACCGGATTTCTAGATTCTTGTATTCCTAACCAAATTGCTATAACCAATGTTAATGCACCTACAAAAGTTGCAATCATTCTATGGCCATGTTCATAAAAAATACCACCAACCATATCAGCCCAAGGATATGCGAACATCTGGTATCCATAGGTTGTTGGCCAATCCGGAACAGAGAGACCAACTTCAAAACTTTTTACCAATGCACCGGCAAATATCAGGAATAGTGTCGCCAATACAAGGACCTTGGAAAACCAGCACAGGTTTTTTGAATGAACTGTAATCATAAACGGATTTTTTATCTTATTTAATAAACGAGGGGGATACGAAATAATTGACAATTTAATGTCAGGAAAATTGCAATAATGAGTCAATATCTCGACCCAACTTTTTTATATCTTTATCACTTTCCCGTTTATAATAGCCCCTGATGTTACCTGTTTTATCTACCAAAACAAGCGGGATAGAATTAACTTCTTTTAGCAACTCCTCAGTTAAGTGAAAACCATCCATTGCTAAACGAGTGATTTTCCCCGGGTCACTATATACTACCTTGCTATTGGTATTTTCATTTGCAGTAGTAAACACATCTGTCAAGATAGTTAGTTTTTGTACTTCAGATGGTAAATTGGGGAATTCAACCTTTGCTCTATCGCTAAATTGGATGACCCAAACATGACCTAAAATATCTTTGTAACGAAAATCATTGCCCTGAGAATCTGTTAAACGAAAGTCAGGTAATCGGCCATAGTAAATTGATTGTACATTTGATGCGCTTTCTCTAACAACTAAAAAAATACCAATACAAAAGGCCAGTACAGTCCAGCCTAGAGCTATTATCCCTTCCTTCTTCAAACAGACTTATTCTTCTTCGAATTATTGTGTTTTACGACCACAGCAATAAATACACCAGCTACTGCAAATGGTGCACCAAGTAAAACAGCTACCGGGACAAGGATATCAGAAAATTTATTATCCTGCCCAGCACAGTAAGGGCAGGCAGCTGCAACTGCAGGAATAATAAACAAAAGAATGAATACACTTATCCTCAGCCAGTGAAACTTCCTTCTTTGGAATAGCATTTTGTTTATTGTTCTTTTTTCAACAATTATAAATTGCCAAGATTAAATAGCCCATCTAAAAGGCAGATCATACATCAATGCCCACGCAAAAAGAATAGCTGCAGGAATTGGTATAAAAAGAATCCGACGGAGTACTTTTGTTTCATAACGAAGATGCATATAGATCATAGCAACAAGCATCATTTTTGTTATAGCAAATGCAAAAAGCAAAACAATTTGACTCATTTTTGCAATAGGCATTTGATAGACACCTAATTCCAGCACGGTAAGAACTGTTAAAGCAACTGCATTGTAAAAGTACGTTTTTTTATGATCTTTATCCATTTTATCGCTCCTAAATCAAGTATATCACTGTAAAAACAAAAATCCAAATTAAGTCAACAAAGTGCCAAAAAATCCCCAGAATTTCTACATGGTCAGTATCGTGAGCAGTATAACGTCCTTGATTTGCCGCATAAAGAATACAGGCAATATAAATGACACCTGAAAGAACATGTAAACCATGGAAACACGTTGTAGCATAAAACACAGCAGCATAAATGCTCGTGCTGGGTATAAAGCCATCCAGAATAAAATGATAATATTCATAGACTTGGATTCCCAAAAATACCAATCCACCTGCCATAGTTAGGGCAAGATATTTTTTTAATCCTGACTGACTTCCTTTTTCCAAAGAATTCAGAGCCATTACCATTGTAAAGCTCGTACAAATCAGAAGGAATGTATTAAAACCAGTTAAAGGAATATTTAATAAATCTCCTGGATTTGGCCATGATGGTGCTGTCGCTCTTAAAGCTGCCCCGCCAATCAGTAAACCGCCAAAGGATAAACCATCCATGATAATGAATAGCCACATTCCAAGTTTGCCAGTAGTAGCTTTTCCAAACGGATCTTTAATTGCTAATGCTTCACTCATATGCTTGTTTCCTTCTTGATTGTATTCTCAAATAATAAAAATTGAAATGAATAGACATATCCATAGAAAATCCAGGAAATGCCAAAGTAATCCAACAAGTTTAATGGGACGTATTTCTACTGTACCTGCAACTCCAATCGATCTAATAATTGCCCAGGTCAAAGCAATAATAGCGGCAATTATATGCAGACCGTGCATGCCAGTCAGCATATAAAAAACAGAACCAACAATGTTTGACTGAGCTGTCATTCCAGAGTCAATCAGAATTCGCCAAAGATTCAGTTGAGTTAACAGAAACACTATTCCTAATCCCAATGTCAAACCCAACCATTGTCTTACTTGGCGGCGGCTGCCTGCTACTGCATACTGCTGCCCTTTATAATAGGTCCAACTGCTACTCATTAAAATGACTGTATTGATAACACCTAGTGTAAAGGGTAAAGAACCTGTCCCCGGTTTACTCCACATGCCGAATTGTATCCGCAATATTGAATAGCTTACAAATAACGCCACAAAGAGCATTGTAATTGAACCCAATACAACCAGCACACCGAGAACAGAAGTAAATTCATCCGTTTTGACTTTTGGTTTTATTACTTGGGTGCTCATTATTTTTACCTTTAGTTATAATCCCTAATATTGGTTAAGTAGGCATTGGTTCGGATTGAGCAATCCAATCCCTGTCTTTTACAGCCGGATTACTATATTCATGTGGACCATTATATACCGTGGGTGTTGTTGCAAAATTCCCATGAGGTATAGGACCCTCTAATGTCCATTCCAATGTATTTGCTTTCCAGGGATTTGCTTCAGCTTTTTCACCATTAATTATTGAATTAATAAAATTGTAAGCAAAGATCAACTGGCTAAAACCCAAAATAATGGCAAAAGTAGTAATGCTAATATTCAAATCACTAATAGGAACCAAAAATTCATATTCACTTGGATTATAAAGTCTACGGTGTTGTCCTGCATATCCCGTAACCATCATGTTGAAAAACACATAATTCAATGGAATAAAAGAGACCCAAAAATGAATTTTTCCAAGGAGGGGATTCATTTTTTTGTTAAACATTTTTGGAAACCAAAAATAAATAGCTGCTAATCCACCAAACAATACAGATGCTGCCATCGTGTAATGAAAATGGCCAACAACGAACATAGTATCATGGAGATAGATGTCAGAGGTCACAGTAGCATTATATAATCCAGTAAGACCACCCAAACCGAAAACCCATATTACGCCCATGGCAAACAACATGGGCGGATCAAAATGAAGATTCCCGCGCCACAGCGTTCCCAGCCAATTTAGAAAGAAAATTGAAGATGGAATACTGATGAGCAGTGTTAAAAACATAAATGCTTTCCCCAGTAGCGGGCTCATTCCTGTGGTATACATATGATGTCCCCATACAATAGAACTTAATACCACTATGGTACACATACAGATTGCCGTTACTTTTGCACCAAAAGCTGGTTTCCTAGAAAACACTGAGAGCAGTTCAGATACTATACCCCATACTGGCAGTATTAAGATATACACTTCAGGATGACCAAAAATCCAGAAAACATGTTGGTAAAGCAATGGATCTCCTCCTTCAACTGTTGCCAGTCCACCAGCAATAAAAAACTGAGTGCCTATTGTGCGGTCTAACAGTAATAAAATTAATCCGGCGGCAATAATCGGTACGAAAATTGCATTCATGATGGATGTAAGCCACAAGCCCCAAACTGATAGAGGCATTTTAAAATAGGTCATTCCAGGAGCTCTCATTCGCACAACAGTAATAATATAATTAATTGCGCCCATCAGTGTTGAAGTACCTGCTAATGTTAAAGCAAGGGTCCATAACGTTTGCCCTTCTCCTGCTATTCCTCCTACAGGTGTACTGAGTGGCGGATAAGATGTCCATCCACCTGCCGCTGCACCTTCAGGGAGAAGATAGGAAGCTAACAATACAATACTTGCTAAAAACATTGTCCAAAATGAAATCATATTCAATCTTGGAAAGGCCATATCCGGTGCACCAATCTGTAGGGGAATGATAAAGTTACCAAAGGCACCTATTAACATAGGTGTAATAGCCCAGAAAATCATGATTGTGCCATGCATTGTAAATAACACATTATAATGATCAGGTGTCATGAGCCCGCCTTCGTAGAATAAATTTCCCAGTAAATACCAAGGCAATGGCTGTTCCGGGTAAGCTAATTGCCAACGAATCAACAAAGCTTGAAAACCGCCAAAAGCTAGGAAAAATAGACCCAGCCATAAAAATTGCTTGGCAATGACTTTATGATCTGTTGAAAAAATGTATTTTGAACAAAATGTTTGTTCGTGATGTTCAGACATTATTGTATCTCCTTCCAGGTCCAGCCCCATTCTTCAGGGATTTCTCGATTACCTTCATCTACTTCTGCATCCCAATCATCCCATTCATCTTCTTCATCTTCCTGAGGTGCATTATCGGCCAGCCATTGTTCGAATGCTTCCTGGCTTTCTACTGTTAAATAACCTTTCATTCTATAATGCCCATTTCCACAAAGTTCTGCACAGGCAATTTCAAAATTGCCTGTTTCAACTGCTTGGAACCACATAGTGTTCACCATGCCAGGTGTGGCATCCTGTTTAACTCGAAAATTGGGTATAAAAAATGAATGAATTACATCAAAAGGTGCAATCTGAATAAGAACGGGGGTATTAACAGGGATATGCATTTGATTCAGCGCCGGTACGACGTCATCATCTGTATTAAACGCACCATCGGGCCCTGCATAACGGAAATTCCAGGCAAATTGCTGGGGCATTACCTCCACCTTCAATACATTTTCTCCTTTGGGAAAATTCCAAAAAGCTTCTTTCAAATCCCTAAATGACATGGTTTCAATAACAACATCTATGGAAAAGAAAACCAGCAAACCCATTGCTATGGTAGCCATAACATGTTTTTTTGAATCTCCTTTATCATAGACTGCCGTATGACCAGATCGTGCACGGTATTTGAAAATGAAAAAGATCAGTGCTAGGATAACTAAACTAAAATATATTGTAATGACAGTATCAGTGTACTGTATCACATTGTCAATCCTATAGCCATCCAATGACACATCTTTGGGTGGATCTATATACCAAATACCCCAAGCTGTCCACTGGGCTTTGGACTTGATTTTTTTCAGCCACAATTGCATTGTATTTTTAACCATCTGTTATCTCCATGTTTAGTAAACTAATCATATTATAGTTTGGCTTAACTAACACCAATATTTTCTGTTAAATACTTTTTATACATTTTTTTGTTTTCGGTAGCCAATTGTTCAATTGTTTTACCACTTAAAACATTCAACATCTTATCTTGAGCTTCCCGCCATACAAGATGAATAGGACAATAAGGGGTCCGATCACAAAAATCCGGGCCAATTAAGCATTGGTTCAAGAAAATTTTTCCTTCTATACCTTCAATTACATCTAACAGTGTTATATCATTTCCCGGTCGGGCTAACTGAACACCGCCACCTTTACCTCTAAGGGAGTAGACAAATCCAAGTTTTACTAAATTTCCCATTATTTTTCTTAAAATGGATTCCGGTATGCCCTGTTTTATAGAGATTTCAGAAATGTGAGTAATTTCTTTTGCTGCATGTGAAGAAAGATGCACCATTGCCCGAATGGCATATTCAGCTGTCATTGAAAGTCGCATAATATTTTACATTTATTTTTATTTTTTCATTAAAATAATTATTTTATAACAAATATGACTATGTTAGTCATATTTACGATAGAAACAATAGTCATTATAATTTTTACTCTCAAGTATTATAAGTGCTAGGAGTCGATTAAATTAATTTTAGATTAATTTACTTTTTTTTGGATGGTTTTTTAAAGGTGAAATCAGCAGTAGCAGAACCATCGCCAACAGTAACCGTTGCTGTTTGGGTACCAAGTTTTTCGTGCCATGCTTCTATAACATATTCACCGGGACTTAAACCGGAGATTGAATACGTACCATCATCACCAGTTACTGCAAAAAAGGGATGATCAAATACACCTATATAAGCAATCATCCATGGATGAACATCGCATTTGATTTTGAAAGGTTTCTCTGAATTTTCAAATTGTGTTGTGATTTTCTTTTTAAACTTCGGCATTGCTTTATTGAATTCACGATTAATTGTTGGCAGTGCATGGATATTATGCATAATTCCATCATTATTTAAAATATCTACATTCTGACCTGCCATTACTGCAAGAACATGTGGACGATAAACACAACCTTGTTGATCAAGCACTACTTTTTCAGATGGTGGATTGTGAGAACCGCTCAACCCCTCTTTTACAGAAACAATCATATTTTTTACACCTCCGCTTTCATCAACTATCAGCCATTCAGCTGTTGGAGGTACTGCATTATTAGATACACATATTGGATCTGCTTCCAGTTTAAGTTTTTTCATTTTTGGAGTTTTACCCTCAAAACTAACTTTACCTGATATTCCCTCGCCAAATGTTTGTGCAAGCATACCAATTACAATGGTTGTTATTAATGTTATTTTTTTCATTTTACCCTTCTACTAATTATTAACTATTAAATAATTTATACAAATTTCTTATAAAATAATATAATTAATCCAACCTGATAGTCATGCAGGACAAAAGTCCTGCATGACATATACCAGATTTATTGTTTATTCAGATGCTCCTGCTTCTAACCACAGTCCGATTAAATCAACTGCAGTCACAATTTCACCATTAACAGGATCCCATACATCAGGGCCATCCCTATTTTCTTCACTTAATAGAAATGGAGCATCGGGAGGCATACGGTTATCACGCAGACGCTTTTTAATCCGGCTGCTGCCCCAATCAATTTCATCCGTAGAACCAAGAGCTGTTTTGGTTCCGTTTAATACAGGATGTTCACCACCATCGGCGCCATAGATAAACCCATCATAGCTAGAAAGATCCATCAAATGGTATGATTCCTCAATATTACCCCAATGGCATTCAACACATGATGTGCTACCATCAAACCACATACTTCCATCTGTAAAGAAAGGAAGGACATCATTGTTGAATGTTAAGTTATCTTCTCCACCATATGAAAATGGGTCATCACCGCCTACATTCAAATCACCGCCATCTTTGAGGTCTGCTACCCAAGCTTCAACAAGACCAAGGGCATTCGGAACATTATCCGGGTCATCCCAGCTTGTGTATTGGATAGGCCTGATTGGCTGCGCGTGACCATCTACAAATTCCAGGTCTGGACCTAAGCGATTGCTCTCATCGCGCCAGAATTCCCAAGCCGGGGCTTGAGGCATGCGGTTATTACGTAAGCGTGATTTAAGCATAGCATTACTCCAGTCGTAGTCAGTGTCACCAGTTTCAGTTTCACCAAACAGCGGATGGCCATCTTCATACGTATCCGGATCAGGGTCTGCACCCCGCATAATTCCTTCGTACGTACCAAGGTCCATTACGTGTTTGGAATGGAGTTCTTCTTCGTTATTTGCATAATGGCACCAAGTACAAGCATCTGCACCTGGAAACCAGAAGTTATCTGATGTCATCATAGGTGCAATATCCAATGCAAAACTGTAATCTGAACGAGTTGAATTCGTTACAGTTACGATTGCATTTGTATTGGCACCGGAACTTTGTCCTTTAACACTAATGAATGCAGTTCCTTCGGATATACCTGTTACTGTACCATTGGAAACAGTTGCTATATCCGTATCACTGGATTCCCAGGTATAATCGTTGTCTTCGCCGTTTTGTGTAGAAACTGCGATTAAAACAGTAGACCCTGCAGCAACTGAAGCCAAAGCCGGGCTAACAGTGAGGTATGTTCCTGCACCATCAGTACCCGCCGGTCCTTCACAGGCCATGTACATCAGCCCCAATAACAAACAACTTACTATTTTGTTTTTTGGCATTTGTACCTCCTTAAGGTAGGTTGTTATTCTTATAAGCTTTCTCATTAGAACTCTTTTATTGAGAAAAAGAATTTAAGTCTTCTCATTTTAAAAACAATTGATGAATTTAAGATCTTAATTCATCAATTGTTTTAAGTTTGCTCATTAGAAAAAGAATTGAGTTTCTATAAATATCTGGTCTTCATTTTCTGAATTATAGATTTCAAGAGATGGTGCAGTTCGATAGCGGTAAAATGCTGATACTTGTAAATACTGTACCGGGAATATTTCCAGCCCGAATGTCCAACGATCCAATTCATCGGATTTCCATTTTGACATTGGATCAAATTTATCGTAAGCTATTTTCAGATTGACACCTGAGTATAATAAGATGTCTAAAGAAGCAAATGTTGCTGTAAGATTACCTGTCAGATCAAAATCACCATAATTGCTGATTGGGTTACCTTCACTATCAATTTTATTAATAAAATCGTGTTCGAACATCCAAGTAAACAACCCTTGGTTTCCACCGGCAAAAATTCCGGCTACATGTTCGGTATATTCTTTTCCCTTATTGAAAGAATAAGAGCCTCCTATGCGTATCCTACGAAAAACAACAGATCCAACAGTAGTAATTTGTTTATCTATTGATTCAGAATTTAAACCATTGGCTACACCTGTTATTAAACTGAACGGCCCCGGTTCAATACCAATTTCATAAGCAGCTTCCTGTCTTCCATAGGAATTAAATCCTGTTTTACTGCGGATATATGTACCGTCTGTTCCATCATCCAACAATCTTAAGCCGAATGGCATCATGATTCTTCCAAATTTAATATAACTATCCAATGGAAGATTGTATACCATGGCGAATGCTTCCCTGCTGGCTGCACCCGGAGCAAAATTTTCATCCACATAGAACAATAGGAAATCGGGTATGGCAGATATTTCCAGGTAAATATTTGCTTCGGGAATTGTAATACTATTATTCATCCGCATATCTGCGTCCTGACCAACAAGATTCCTGGTAGAGTCCGTACCTAAAATTGTTTTGTTGGCGACTCTGAAATTTGCACCAACTGATAGATGGTCACTGATGATATTTGAAAATGAAGAACTTGTTCCTTTTGGTTTTACCTGAAAAGCAGGCATTTGCGTTTGTGTATAAGCAAACCCAAAACTAGTTCTTTTTCCACCGCCAGTTCTATTCACATGGCACTGTGAACATTTATAACCTGTACGAACAGCAATATATGGTTCAGCAATTATAGCTGAAAAACTTAACACTAATAATGTTATCAATAATTTCTTCATTCTGGCGCTCCGATTTGTACCCATAAGCGTACTTGCTCTATCCGGCGATCTGATAAGAATGGCGGACCATCCCGAGGCATACGATCACCTTCTATATCTACACCTACTAATTTTTTAACTAAATAACTTCTGTCTGGATAACCAGGATCAATCCGTTTTAATTCGGGTACTTCATATGCTGCTATATCAACAATATTATCATAGGCTAATTCCTGGTTACTCATTTTCAACTCACCTGCACCACTGGATGTAAAGTGGCATGAACAAGTTTTATCAAAAATTTCATTATATACAATATCCCATGTTGATTCATCTCCGACATCTAATGAAACTGAAAAAGATTCCGTTGAATCCGGGTTGTCTAAACTATTCCATACAAAGGATATGGAAGCATCATCAGAATATCCAGCTATAAATGTGACCCATGTTTCAATTGTATCGATTCCTTTAATTTCCTGGCCTGAAACAACACCATCTACCGACATCCAACTTTCACTGGAGTTGATTTCCTTAATAGTAAGTGGTTCAGTGCCGGTATTTTTTAATATTAATGAAACAGAAAATGGACCGCTTCCTGCTATGACCGGAATATCATCAAGAGAAGTGATGGATAATGATAAATGCCCCGGTGCAGGAACATAAGGCGTCCCATCAGGATTCAGCTTACTGCCATCCCCTGATGAGGAAATACCCAGTGGATCACGCCAATTCTCTCCACTGCAACCAAGCAATATTAATGCTATTACTAAAAAAAGTTTGTTTCTAATAATTTTCATACTTTTCATCATTGTGTCAACTCATAATCTTTAACAAAAAGTTTATATACCAAGCTTTCCTTTTCACGCAGGCTCAATACATAATAAACCATCGCCCATTTTCTCCGTTGAAAAATTTCATACATTTCATCCTCCGGCAAATTATACAGTTCATCACCGGATATTATTGATTCTGCCCATGCAGCATATTCGTTTACCTCTTCATCACTGTAAACGTTATACAAATTATCGTAATCACCTTCCACATCTTCTCTTGCAAATCCAAAGGAATCATCATCATATCCCGGCATGGGAGTACCCGTAAGCCCGGTGCTGAATGTTCTATAGACTTCTACCGGATCATCACCACCTTTAAATACTTCATTCTTAAAATTGGGAGCCACTATCTTGTTGCCCCAGTCATCTACTAATTTATCACTTGTCGGGCCATCAACTTCACCATGTGGACCATGACAGTTCCAACATTCCATCAATCTATAAACCATTACACCTTCCTGAATCAATGCATCTGTTTTTTCGGGTATAGTAGAAGGGATAGTTAATTCAGGCGCCGGATCCTGAATGGAAAATTTTTCAGCTAACGTTTTTAGATAGGCAACAACATCAGATATATCATTATCGCTTAATATATTTTCCCATGCTGGCATGCTTGTTCTGCGGACACCTTTTCGGATTATTTTTGCGATATTCTCATCAGTAGGCAATGAGCCGGATGGTGTTGTTCTGAATTTATATTTTCCTTTCGTAAAATCTCGGGGAAGCGGGTTTAAATATTTTGCGGCTAAGCCTTCGCCATCTCCACGAAAACCATGACAACCACTGCAGTTCGACTGGTATAATTGCTTGCCATGATTCACATCATCCTCAGCCGATACCAGATTCAATACCCCGAATAGGGAAATTGAAAAGGTTATTATATAACGGTTCATTATTTTCACCATTTTCATTATTGTAGTCTATCTATTTGTAAATTGACTTATGCCTGAATTTATGCTACGAGTTCTTCCATGGCGAATGGTTTTGTCAGGTAATCATCTGCCCCTACTTCTAATCCTGTTCAATATTTCACATTCAGATTCAACTGGATTCTGGAAATATCCACATCTGAGTCCATATTCTGCATATAATAGCGGATATCTGTACCAATATGCTCGAATAATTTGAAACCCACTTGAAAACGGTAACCGTCAAAGCCAACACTGTTCGGAAAATTATCCTGACTTAAACTACTCTGAATGGTGGAGTTCTGGGGTACGTCATAATACCATAAACTGACTTTGTATTGTCCAAATTTGGCTTTAAGCATTCCCACCATACCGGAATTATCTGCTGTCATATCGCTGGTAAAATAATCGAACCCAACGGTGTAATTATTTGCATTAATTTGGGCGGATAAGGACTGAACTTGCCTGTCGGTATTTGAAGTATCTTGATAATCTATTATAGCCAAACCGCCGGACATGATTGCTTTGATATTCCCAAATTCACCATTATACACTCCTTGGATCATGGTTAGATTATCATCTTTAAAGACACCATTCCAATTTTGTTCGGCAAAAATATATTGAGCGGCGTTTAATTTAATTGGACCTAATCCATAAGTTAGGGTGGCTCCTTCAGGAGAAATATCTCCATCCATAAGCACCTCATTCTGCTGCCACCAGTTTACGCCTGTTTTTCCCAAAATGATTTTCAAATTTGTTTGAGGGCTGATTTGCATATAAGCACGATCCAGACCAAAACCGGAGTTATCAGATGCATCCACAAATCCTAACGTATGATGGGGCGATTGAATATTTTCTGAATTCGTGGATAAGCGGCCGCCTACTTTGACCATTCCCAAATCTTTCGACATGGAAAACCGTAGCCTGAGTCGCTGGCGGTCTCTGGAATCATCTTTACTGCTGTTGTTATCCGCTTCATAGCGAAATCTGAAATCGCCGGAAAATTTTGTGTCTCCAGCAACACTGATTGAAGGAACAACCATTATCGCTAGTATTAATATGTTTCCATACTGTTTTATGAGGTTGACTTCTTTATGTGTAGTGTTGGGGGAGGGTTCCTGCATCAAATACAGCCATTGTTATTATTTTATGATTGTGCTGCACTGCGTATTCTTCCACTCGCTTTATAATGCGTTTCCGCACAAAATTCAATGGGAATTCGATTCAGCATATCTCGGGCATTTTCTGACCACGGCAAAGATAATTTTGGTTCATTATATTGTTCTCTTTCGCTGACATCATGGTCTGTCGAGCGATGCCCGAAGCTGGAAATGAGAACATTTCAACTCATATTCGCCAATGCTGTTTCTACTACTTCCGGAGTAATGCCATTTCCTTTCGTTTTTGGATGACATTTTTTGACAAGTCTTCCAAAGATTCTTCTACTAATAGTTTACTTAATTGTTTTCGAATAGGTTTATATCTATCGTGCAATGGGCAGGGTGCTTCATCTGTACATAAATCTAATCCAACAACACACATATCTTCTTCAGGCGGGGGACCATCTATAGCATTTACAATCTGATTTAGATAGATCTTACTGGAATCTTTCGCTAACAGCACTCCTCCAGTTCTACCGCGCATTGCTTTTATTAATCTGTGCTTAACTAAAACCTGCATAATCTTCGCTAAAAATTGATAAGGAATATTATAATCTTCAGCGATCTTCCTTATCATTACTGGTTTTTCCGGTTTGTGTTCGGCCAAATAAATCATTGCCTGAATGGCATATTCTGCGGATTTCGAGTAAAGCATGAAGTTAGATTTTACAACCATTAATAGTATTCCATCATTTATTAATTAAAATATTTCTCCTTGCACTTCACGCATATGACTGCCCTTTGACCTTACCCTGTCCCATAACTGAAAGAAAATCAATACCAGTGTAACCATTTGAAGCACGGATGCCCAAAATCCGGTGATGAATAAACCAGTCATAAGTTTGAATCCTCCTAATATTTCCACCAAAAAACGTCCTAATGTAGCGGCAGTTAAAATCCAATACAATGTCCACATAAATTTCGGGTTATAATATCGGTATCCTTTTTTCGACCGCGGAAAAAACCATGTCGCCACACCAATGATCATATTCATAACACCACCGATCAAGATTATGTGCGTATGAGCCATGGTGAGCGTAGTCGGTGCAGGCCACCCGTAGACATGATGACCGTACTGCCACAACCCTGTACCCATCCCCAAACCGAAACACAGGAAAGATGTTTTAATGAAATACCGGGATGTTTTCGTCATTTTAATTTACTTTTTGCTTTTGATATATTACCCCCTGCCTGCATGTCACTCGGGCAAAAACATTAATAACAAATTTGATCACATTTATTCTTCTTATATAATGCAAAGAATATATTAACTATTTAAATATATGAATACCTTAATATCTTGTTATATCGAAATTTTTTTATACAATATCACTTTAACATATTATTTTTTTCATTGTTGTTGATAATTAATCGATTCCTGTATTTAACTTGGACAAAAACAACAATAGCCAATTTCATCACATCTTACTTTCATTTCTTCCCACTTGGTAACTTCTGTAATACTCTGCAATGCCATGGGGTATAATATATTATTTTCTTTATCAATATGCTGACGGAGCGTGCTGCACAGTTCCAATATTAATTGGGATACTTTCTCTACTCGAACTGACCAGTCTACATCAATATTTTCTGTTTCACTTTTTAAGTCATGTTTCATTTCCCGCATCACTTCATGCTCCATGCGCATAACCTGGGTGGGACCAGAAATTCCCACTTCTTCAATCGCCGGGAAAAGGACCTGTTCTTCCCGCTGATGGTGGGGTTCTGCACCTATAATCTTAACTGCCAATTCATTGGCACGATTCATAAAAACAATGCTATTATTCTGGTCATCATCAGAAAGCTGAAGGGTTATTTCCTGTAGTTCATCCAGCATGGCCAGGATATGTTCATGTTCCTTAACCATGGTTTTAATTATGTGTCCTGATGGTAATTGTTCAAACATAATCCCTCATTTTCCCTGTTTATTTATTATGGATTATCAAATTCTCTTTTGGGTCCCTGATAATACCACCAGTTAAGCACAAGACAGATAACATAGTAAACAGTAAATCCGTATAAAGCATATTCAGGGTGTCCAGCTTTAATTTGTTGTCCAAACACTTTAGGGATAATAAATGCGCCGTAAGCGGCAATCGCTGATATCCATCCGAGAACGGGGCCTGCCTGTTCCTTGCTGAAAATATAAGGGACACTGCGAAAGGTAGAGCCGTTACCAATACCAGTGGTTAGGAATAGGATCATGAAAAAAGAGAAGAACGGCCACCAATATACCTCAGGCGTATCGCTTTGTTTTGCCTGAATAACAAAATAGGCAACAGCTAATGCTGCCAATATCTGCAGTATAGTACTAATACATGTCACCTTTGCTCCACTGTTGACCTTGTCAGCAATTATTCCCCCAACCGGCCGGACCAAAGCGCCAATCATCGGTCCGATGAAAACCCACAGCATAAAGTTCGGAGCATTCGGATTGATATAATCCGGATTTGCAGAGTCAGTGTACACAAATATGTCCTGACATAACTTCGGAAATGCAAAGGAGAATCCGATGAATGAACCAAATGTCATCGTATAGATAATTGTCATTACCCAGTTGTGCTTATTTTTAAATATTTCGAATTGCTTATTAAGGTTTCCCCTGATTTCTCCCGGAGTTGCATATTTCATCAGTAGCACGGTTATGAAGGCTACAACGAAAACTACAATCCAAATAGATCCATTTTTTAATCCCCAACTATCCCATGGTAACCCAATCAGCAGGAATGCACCTATCACAGCTGAGATCAATCCTAAAGCAATCATATACGCAGTTTTCGAAACCCCTTGTATGGTTCCTGGAAGACTCGGTGTCCCTGTTATCACATTGTTCATTCCAAAAAAAGCTCCTATAACCGAGAGAATCAACAATGGTACCCAAACCCAACCAGCATTTTGCAAACCATCAAAGGGGACTTCTTTCACAATTGCCTCAGAACCTATAGCTCCAAAAAGTGAAAGTCCAATAACCAGAGGGATTATCTTTTGCATCGCTCCAACGCCCAGGTTCCCAATTCCCGCGTTCATTCCCAGTGCATAGCCCTGCACCCTTTTAGGAAAGAAGAAGCTTATATTGCTCATTGAAGAGGCGAAATTTCCTCCACCAAACCCAGAAAGTAAAGCCATTGAGGCGAACATGTAGTATGTCGTATTAATATCAGATAAGGCCCAACCTGTCCCTATTGCAGGTATTAACATCAACAAAGCAGAGAAGAAGATCACATTGCGACCTCCTCCTAAAGATATTAAAAATGAGTTGGGAATTCGGAGCGTTGCACCAGCTAATCCGGCAATAGCAGGAAGTGAGTAATAGAGAGTGTTTACTTCTTTCAGCACTGTTTTGTATTCTTCGGATCCAGATAATAAACCTTTGGTCATACCAAAATTATAGCCAAAATCCTTCATATAGTTGATGATCACTCCCCACATGGCCCACGTGGCAAATGATAGGAAAAGGGCGGGAATGGATAACCAAAGATTCTTATTAGCTATCGTTTTACCAGTTGATTCCCAAAAATCCTGGTTTTCAACATCCCATTTTTCAAGATTGGTTGGCATAATTAAATTTCTCCTAAAGGTATAGTTAAATAACGATTGAATTTTTTAATAGGACGCATCTCTCTTATCCAAAATTTATTACTCGCTTATTGTAAACTGCCAAACTATTATTCTAAACCGTTTGAAAACTTGGAGGTTTTCATAATCGATCGATGCATCCATACCAGACATACAAAGGATAAGATAAACATGAACATCCAACAGCTGGTATATAAACCAGTTCCTTCCAGCAGATATCCAAAGATGATCGGACAGAAAAATCCGCCTAAACCTCCAAGCACTCCAACCATACCACCAACCACCCCGACTTCTTCCGGAAAATAATCGGGAATATGTTTATATACTGCAGCCTTACCAATTCCCCAAATGCTTCCTAATAAAATGACCAACACCGCAAAGATCCATACATTTGCCTGGAAATAAATTCGAGTCACTCCTTTAGCGAGAAGTTCCTTCTTTAGCACTTTTTGTCCTTCAGTAACCACGCTTTCCTGCCAAACTTCCTTGGTAGGGAAAACCAATACCTGGTCATCTAAATTTTCAAATGTGGTGGGTTTGACCTGCAGAGGATACTTTTTCCCCTCAACATCAATTTCTGTTTCTGAAACCCTGGTCACAATTCCAGAGCGTTGGGCCATGATCCCTTTTCCTGGAGAATAGATATCCATTTTAGGTACGATGAGCATGAAGCTGATGAGTGTCGATGTGCCCAGAATCCAATACATGACCTTTCTAGCTCCATGCTTATCTGACATCCATCCTCCGAGAGCCCGAATTACCCCGGAGGGGAAACTAAATAAAGCGGCAAAGATTCCTGCTGTCACGATAGGCATATAATAGACATTTACAAAATATGGAACGAGCCATTGGGAAAAAGCTACAAAACACCCAAAAACCAAAAAATAATAGAACCCGAAGCGCCATACACGGATATTTTTTAGAGGACTAAGCATTTTTACCCAGGTCTTATTACTTGAAGCAGGCTTTTTATTTTCTGCAAAT
>Ga0208895_1000046_pt1 | contig 58286 bp, 62 predicted proteins | sample ETNtaG_10_FD_185765 | JGI IMG/M metagenome (GOLD analysis project Ga0208895, IMG submission 185765) | Marine microbial and viral communities from oxygen minimum zone, Eastern Pacific Ocean - ETNP201302SV82 (SPAdes) (version 2) | ecosystem: Environmental > Aquatic > Marine > Oceanic ... | reverse complement strand
CAGAGAACTCGCTATCCAGGTTTCTGAAGCAATCCAAACATACGCAAGACATCTGAAAGGTTTTCATGTACTACCTATTTATGGGGGTCAATCTTATGACGTTCAGTTAAAGCCGTTAAAAAGAGGTGTACATGCAGTCGTAGGAACTCCAGGCAGAGTCATGGACCACCTAAAAAAGGGAACACTTAAACTGAGCTCACTCAAAACTTTAGTGCTTGATGAGGCTGACGAAATGTTAAGAATGGGTTTTATTGATGATGTCAAATGGGTCATGAAAAAACTACCGAAAAAACGACAAATTGCACTTTTTTCGGCAACTATGCCAGACACCATAAGAAGAGTTGCTGAGACATTTTTAAACAAACCTAAAATTATCAAAATAAAAACAAAGACTGCAACAGCAAAAACTATTAGCCAAAGTTATTGGTTGGTTGGTGGTTTGCATAAATTAGATGCACTGACTAGAATCTTAGAGATAGAGTTATTTGATGGGTTGATTATTTTTGTTAGAACCAAAACTGCTACGATTGATTTGGCAGAAAAATTATCTGCGAGGGGTTTTGCTGCTGAACCGATTAATGGCGATATAGCTCAAAACCAACGTGAACGTATTATCACCCAACTCAAACAGGGGAAGATAGATATCCTTATTGCAACTGATGTTGCAGCTCGTGGACTTGATGTCGGTAGAATCTCTCATGTTGTAAACTATGACATACCTCAAGACCCAGAATCTTATGTTCACCGTATTGGTAGAACAGGCAGAGCTGGCAGACAAGGAAAAGCTATTTTATTTGTTGCCCCAAGAGAAAAACGTATTCTTAGAACAATAGAAAAAATAACGCGGCAACCAATTGAGCCTATGCAACTACCATCGGCAAAAATTATTAATGAACAACGAGTCAAGAACTTCAAGGAGAGAATTGCGAATACTCTAAGCAATCAAGATTTGAGTGTTTTTGAAGAGTTGGTGCTTAGTTACCAAAAAGAAAATAAGGTTGACGTAATTAAAATGGCTTCAGCATTGGCGTTAATGGCTCAAGGTTCAGAGCCTTTGTTTCTAAATGAAAAAGACTTTAAACAAAACTCATTCAGCGACGAAGATAAGAGCAAGGTTACCATTTCTTTGCAGCCAGAACCTTTAAAGGAATACCCTCAAATACCAATGCGACGCTATAGAATAGCGGTAGGTCATAAAGACAAAATAAGACCAGGCAATATTCTGGGGGCGATAGCCAATGAAGCTGAAATTAGTAGCGACTACATTGGCACTATCCAAATTCTTCAGGATTTCACTGTCATCGATTTACCAGATGAAATGCCAAATGAGACCTTTGAAATATTAAAGAAAACAAGAATTTTTAACAAAACACTCAATCTAGAAGAGCTTACAAATAAAAACAATATTAGTGGCTCTCGAGAAAAAGATACACGTTTCAAAAGAGAGTCAATAAAACGTAATAAAAAAAGAAAACCACACCACAGAAGGGATAAAAAGTTTTCACAAAATAAAGCAAAACGATAAATATGAAAAAAATATGCTTGAAATAGATATATTTAGCTATTTTATTGAGTGTAAAATTGCTTTTGCTGGTAAAGATTCAGCTGATGTTTGCTTTTGTGTTGTTGATTGACTAACTCTCGGTTTCACAGTAAATTTTCTTAGTTGTATATTTCCCGCTTTTTATTTTTTTTAGGAGACTTCATGTCTACAACAACAGGTCGCGTCAAATGGTTTGACGCAAAAAAAGGTTTTGGATTTATTGAACAAGAAGACGGCGATGACGTCTTTGTTCACTTTAGAGCCATTAATTCCGAAGGCTACAAAACTCTTGACGAAGGTCAAGAAGTAGAGTTCGAGCTAGAAGATGGTGAAAAAGGTCCACAAGCGGCCAACGTAGTACCAAAATAGTTACTGGTTATTCCGATTAACTCAGCTTAATTGCTGAGTTTTTTATTTAGACATTAGATACGCTTGCGTGTCTAATATCTAAATCTTCCGAAAGGTTGTTGTGCTTTTCTGCAGCTATTCGTGCATGTTTCAAAAGCACTAATTCAAATTACTTTTAAATTCTATTAGCTATTTATTGCGGTTGCGGCTATTTAAAGAAATAGTAATATTTAAATTATGTTGTCGTAAAATCTTAATTAAACTTTAATCTTCTTTATAGAATATTCATAGCCAAACACCATGAAAACTTTCTTTTGGTATGACTACGAAACTTTTGGTTTATCACCAAAAACTCAAAGAATTGCTCAATTCGCTGGCATTAGGACTGATGAAAACCTCAACATTATTGATGAACATATGTTTTATTGTAGGCCTACATATGATTGCTTGCCTTCGCCTGAAGCTTGCTCAATAACAGGTATCACTCCTCAAATTTGTGAAAAAAATGGCTTAATTGAGAAGACATTTATTTCAAAAATAAACAAAGAATTTTCAGTGCCTGAAACCTGTATAGTTGGTTATAACTCTATCAGCTTTGATGATGAATTCACACGCTACACTCTATTTAGAAATTTTTTAGATCCTTATGCATGGCATTGGCAAAATGGAAACTCAAGATGGGATATTCTTGATGTAGCTCGTTTTTGTTACGCATTAAAAAAAGACAATAGCCTTAAGTGGTCTTATGATGAAAATAACAAACCAGTCTTTAAGCTAGATAAACTTGCACCAGCAAATGATATTGAGCATACTGATGCTCATGATGCACTTGCTGACGTTAGAGCTACAATCGGTATAGCTAGAATAATTAAAATTTCACAGCCAAAATTATTTAACTATGCACTTAGCCTGCGTGACAAAAGAGAAGTGAGTAGAAAAATTGAACTATATGCACCTTTATTGCATACATCTGGTATTTATTCCGCTAAACTCTCATGCACCCGTCTAACGACAGCTCTTGCATACCATCCAGAGTATTCTGATCGAGCTTTGGTTTTTAATCTAGACCAGGACCCAAGTCTTCTTACTGAATTGGAAACTGAGGAATTAAAAACTCTAATTTTTTCAAAGAAATTACCCAAGGGGGTAGATCGGCTTCAGATTAAAGAGTTAGCATTTAACAAGAGCCCCATGTTTGTACCAAATGTCCACAAACTTGAATATAAAATTACTGAACAACTCCAAATTGATATTGATAAATGTATGGACAATCTATCCTACATCAGGGATAACCAAACTCAAATAACAAAGAAAATAAAATCGATTTATACAAATGATTCCGAAAGAACGCCCACTATAGACGTCGACCAGTCGCTTTATGATAACTTTATTGACAAAGCTGATAGAGTGATATGCAACAAAATACAAAATCTAAGCTCAGAAGAGCTAAGGAAATTTCAACCAGAATTTAAGGACAAGAAATTGTCAAAATTGTTATTAAACTTTAAAGCCAGAAATTTTCCTGAGTCTCTAACAGAGAACGAACGGGAAGAATGGTTTGAGATTGTCCAGTCTCGAGTGCAGAATGGAGAAAACGGTTACCTATCTCTAGAAAATTTCTATAAGAGCCTTGAAAAACTAAAAAGCAGTACACCGAGTAAGTCTAATATTTGGATGCAATTAGAAGAATATGCGCATTCATTTTTATAAATACAATTAAACAAGCAATATTGAAAAACTTGCAGAGAATAGGTATAATGTTTGCCCATACTTGCTATCAATAAAGTGCATTAAATGAACGCAGAAACTCGTAGTGAAATGTTTGGCAGATTGCTCAAACAAATACCAAATCCAACCACCGAACTAAACTATTCAACCTCTTTTGAACTGCTTGTTGCAGTGACACTTTCAGCACAAGCAACTGATAAAAGTGTCAATCAGGTTACCGACATTCTTTTCCCACTCGCAAATACACCAGAAACCATATATGATTTGGGTGAAGATAAACTGCGCGATACCATAAAAACCATTGGTCTTTTTAATTCAAAGGCAAAGCACATAATCCAAACCTGCCGAATACTAATCGATAAATATAATTCACAGGTTCCTGAAACCAGAAAAGAGCTCGAAGCACTACCTGGCGTTGGTAGAAAAACTGCCAATGTAGTTTTGAACACTGCTTTTGGTCATCCTACAATTGCTGTAGATACCCACATTTACCGTGTCGCAAACAGGACCGCTATTGCTTCTGGAAAAACAGTCCTTGAAGTAGAAAAAAAATTGATTAAATTCATTCCTGAAGAATATAAAGTACCGGCACATCATTTAATGATTCTTCATGGTAGATATGTCTGTAAAGCCCGATCACCTCACTGCATTGAGTGTACGTTGCTCAAGTTGTGTGAATACGAAGAGAAAAATCTATAACCTCCTAACCATTCATGCTGTTTAATCAGGATAGAAAGCAGCAGCGAGAATTCTTGGCCAAGGCCTGGCAAAAATATACTAACAAGCAATTACTCGAACCTCTAGAAAAGGAACTGGTTTCGATTATAAAAATTCACCCCGAGTACCAAAAAAATATCGACAATGTCGACTCTGAATATTTCCCCGAACAAGGCGAAGTAAATCCATTTCTTCACATTAATCTACATTTGGCACTTAGAGAGCAACTTTCTATAAAACAACCTACAGGCATTAGAGAGATTTATCAAAAACTACTGGATATACATAAAGACTCTCATGAAGCAGAGCATTTAATGATGGATTGTATCGCACAGATGATATTTTTATCACAGAAAAACAATACACCAATAGACAAAGTAGCTTACCTAGATTGCCTTAAAAAAACAAATTAAATATAATTAATGTCTATTGAGTCAGAAATTAATAACAACCTCGGCTATAACGTTATTAGTAAAGTAACAATTAAAGATAGCGCTATAAAAATATACAAAATATTGACTGACAAAGATGATACATTCTTAGTTAAGTATCAAGAAAAACCAAATGACAACTTAATTAATCAAGCAAAAGAGCTTAACTTGCTTCGCGATTATATACATACACCAGAGGTGATATGGGTATCTGAACAATATCAAATACTTGAATGGATAGAAGAGAAAAGCCAGAAAAATTACCAAATTCAAATAGGTCGGGCATTAGCGAACCTTCATCGTACAACTCATTCTACATTTGGCTTTGATTTCAATAACAGTATTGGTGAAATGCCTCAATTCAATGCTATAAATACAGACATAACTTCATGGAAAGAGTTTTATTGGCAATATCGACTAAAGTATCAAATAGAGTGTGCTAACAAGTCTAAATTATTAGATCAAGCTTTATATGAACAATTACTTTCAATAGAGTCAAAACTATGTAGATATATAGATAACATAAACAAACCATCATTACTGCATGGTGATCTTTGGTCCGGAAACGTTATTAATGGCAAAGATAATCCATATTTCATTGATTCAGCCTGTTATTTTGGACATCGTGAAATTGATTTTGCTTTAATTCATATGTTTGGTGGATTTAATGATGATTTTTTTAATGCGTATAACGAAAAATATCAATTAGAAGAAGGTTTTGAACAGAGAAAACCCATTTATATGCTCTATCACTACCTAAATCACCTAAATATATTTGGAAAAGGCTACTATTCTGGAGTAGAAAATTGTACAAGTTACATATTAAACCACTAAAGCATCGTTTAACTCTACTTCACTTATAATAACAAGCTTATCTTGATCTGCTTGCAAAAAAACAACATTATTAATTGGATATGAAGATATTACCAATTGGTGAAGTTTTTTAGCAATTGAAGGCCGTCTTTTTGTGATTTCTCAGGATGAAATTGAACCGCAAATAAGTTACCCATTGCTACAGCTGAAGTAAATTTAACGCCATATTCAGTTGTCCCTGCAACACAACTTTTGTCATTTTCCTTAACATAATAACTATGAACGCTATAAAATCTCGAATTATCTTCAATTTTATTCCAAAGTGGGTGATTTACTACTTGTTTAACCTTATTCCAACCCATATGTGGTATTTTAAGTTGTATATTTTTAAATTTTATTACATTACCTGGGATTATCGAAAGTCCTTTCGTGCCATTATTTTCCTCGCTAAAATCGAATAACAGCTGTAAACCGAGACAGATACCAAGAAAAGGCCTTTCATTAGCTGCCTTTTTAATAGCCTCATTCAATTTATGCTCCTTGAGTGCTGTCATACAAGCGCCCATTGCACCTTGACCTGGGAAAACTACTCGATCTGCTTCTGCAATTGTATTTAAATTATTGGTGAGTACGCAGTAATCATTTGGGGCAACGTATTCAAGTGCTTTCTGAACAGAACGGACATTACCCATTCCATAATCAATGATTGCAATTGTTTGCACGTGTCTATCTATTCCTAAAAAAGAATCTAATTATAGTGAGCCCTTAGTTGATGGTATTGTATCTAGCTGGCGCTCATCTTTAGTAATCGCCATACGAAGAGCTCTACCAAAAGCTTTAAAGACCGTTTCTGCCTGATGATGAGAATTAATACCCTTTATATTGTCAATGTGGAGAGTTACTAAGGCATGATTTGCAAATCCTTGAAAAAACTCTCTAATTAAGTCAACATCAAATGTCCCGACCCTTTCTCTGGTGAAACTTATCCCCAATTCCAATCCTGGTCGGCCTGAAAGATCAAGCACAACTCTTGATAACGCTTCATCGAGAGGTACGTAAGAATGTCCATACCTTGTTAAACCCTTTTTATCTCCGACAGCCTGGAAAAAAGCCTGACCAAAGGCGATACCGATATCTTCAACCGAATGATGGTCATCTATTTCGGTGTCGCCATCACAAATAATTGTCAAGTCCATTAAACCATGACGGGCTATTTGGTCTAGCATGTGATCTAAGAAGGGTACGCCTGTTTCTATATTAGCCTTACCAGTGCCATATAGTTCTAGGCAGACTTTAATATCTGTCTCGTTGGTTTTTCGCTCAATTGTAATCATAAGCGAATTTTATCTTAAGCTAAATAGTCTTTGATGAGTATTTCAGCTATTTGAATAGAGTTTAATGCTGCACCCTTCCTTACATTGTCAGACACCACCCATAGGTTAAGCCCTCTTTCATGACTAATATCCTCACGGATACGACTCACGAAGGTTGCGTCACTATTTGTGGCTTCTATAAAGGGCGTTGCGTAGCCACCGTCCCTCCTATCATCCATGACTGTTACACCGTCTGCTTTTTCAAGTAGTTTACGTGCTTCTATAGCTGTAATTTTCTGTTTTGTTTCGATGTGAACAGCCTCAGAGTGGCCATAGACAACCGGAATCCTGACCGCGGTTGGGTTAACCAATATATCTTCGTCTTCGAAGATCTTTTGTGTTTCCCATACCATCTTCATTTCTTCCTTGGTGTAGCCGTTCTCTTGGAAAACGTCAATATGTGGAATCGCATTGAAGGCGATTTGCTTTGGATAGACTTCTATTTCAACCTCTTTCCCATTTAATAAGTTTGCTGTTTGATTTGTAAGCTCTGTTATAGCTTCTTTGCCTGTCCCCGAAACTGCTTGATAAGTTGCTACATTGATACGTTCAATGCCAACAGCATCATATATTGGCTTCAATGCCACCAACATCTGAATAGTTGAACAGTTTGGATTAGCAATAATGTTGCGGTTAGTGTAGTCACTAATGGTATGAGCATTGACTTCTGGCACTACTAATGGAATATCCTTATCACGACGAAAATGTGCTGTATTATCAATAACAATACAGCCAGCTTTTGCTGCGATTGGAGCATAAATTTCAGAAATATGACCGCCGGCAGAAAACAGGCCAATCTGAGCTTTTGAGAAATCGAAAGTATCCAGATCTGCTACAGTCCAAGATTTACCTTGGCAAGTTATTTTGGTTCCAGCGGAACGTTTTGAAGCTAAAGGGTACAAATTATTGATTGGGAAATTTCTCTCATCCAAGATAGAAATCAGTACTTCACCCACTGCACCGGTTGCACCCACGATAGCGACATCATATTTATTACTCATATCAAAAGAAAACATTAAAAAAAGTGATTATACAAACTACTGAGTACAATAAACATAAATATATTCAACGTTAGCTTTGAAATAATTCATTTGGAAGGCCTTTTAGAGTGATTACCGAATTATTTTAAGGTCATTAAGGAATATCTCTACCCAGTGCAGCAGCATAAAGATAAAACCAAGTATCTCTATCCATCTTAACTTTAAGAGCATCGGAAATTTTTGATATCCTCTCGATATTATTAGTCCCCATCACAGGGATTATATTGGCTGGATGAGCTAAAATCCAAGCAACAGCAACTGCTGCCCTACCCACGCCTTGATCAGCTGCAACTTTATCGAGAGCCAGCCCAAGCTGACTTCTGCCAGTCATTAACCCTCCACCACCAAGTGGTGACCAGGCCATTACCGGGGTTGCAAGTTCTTGATGAAAAGCAAGATCTCCGTTTGTCAAGGCTTCATGCGCAGTCAAAGAAATCTCTATCTGATTGGTAGCTAACTGAGTTTTCATACCGGATTGTAACAAATTCCAATCCCAAGGCTTAAAGTTAGAGACACCTATAGCTCGAACCTTCCCAGAGGAAACGATATCATCGAGAGCTCTCCCGAGATCTCTGTGATCTACAAAGGGGTCGGGGCGATGAACCAGAAGAAGGTCAATATAATCTGTTGACATATTTATCAACGATGTATCCACTGACGCACAGATATGTTCTCTAGAAGTGTCGTATTGCGCTACCTGTATATTCGGATATTTATTGGACGGAACAACGATTCCACATTTCGTGACAATTTCCATCTTATCTCTTAAAGAAGGATTTGCCTTTAATGCTTTTCCAAATAGAGCCTCGGAAGTATATAAGCCATAAACAGCGGCTTGGTCAAAGGTAGTTATTCCTTGATCTAAACAAGAATTTATCTTTGCATCTATGTGCTTAATAGAAGTATCAGCGTCATCAGCTAGTCGCCACATGCCATAAACAATTCTACTAAATTCGAGTGAACTTAATAAATTTACGCGATCCATATTATCAATTAACTTTATACAGGATTATCAATCTCGATATATTGATGCTGTAATTGAAAGGTCTTACTTAAGTGCTCACATAGAGCTTGAATGCCGTACCGTTCAGTAGCATGATGTCCGGCTGCGATATATGTGAGGTTATTTTCTAGTGCGGCAGCAGGTGTTTTTTCTGATACTTCGCCGCTCAAATATAGCCCTACATCGAGTGTTATAGCCTCATCGATGTAGTTTTGTGCGCCACCAGTACACCAACTCACTCTTCGAATCTTTTCTTCCTGATTTCCGAATACCTGTGGCACTCTCTCAAGTTTTTGCTCTATGCGAGATGTAAAGTCACTTAAGCTAATATTTAAGTCACCCTGCCATAGCAGGCTACCCTCAACAGGTTTCATGTTTTGAATATCTAAAAGTTTTCCAAGTTGCACATTATTACCTACCTCTGGATGTGCGTCTAAGGGGAGGTGATAACCAAAAAGGTTTATATTATGAGACAACAACAAGGAAACCTTTCGACGTTTTGCACCTCTAATGATTTGATCTTCGTCTTTCCAAAAAATACCGTGATGTACAAAAATAGCATCTGCCTTTTCATCAATAGCGCGTTCAATCAGAGCTAAGTTTGCACTAACTCCACTAACAATGCTTGTGATATTTTCAGTACCTTCAATCTGCAACCCGTTCGAGCAATAGTCTTTAAACGCGGTAACATTAAGGTACTCGTTGCAGTAATTATCTAGCTCTTTACGATTAACCATAGTAGCTTTTTAAATGCTCTAGAAATTGACTGTTTTCTTCTGGATTACCAACAGTTACGCGTATACAGTTTTTAAGTTGCGGATGTTTGGCGAAACTCTTAACCAGTATTCTACTCTCTATTAATGATGCAAATAGCGATGCTGCATCATCGACTTTGACTAATAGAAAATTTGCCTGCGAAGGATAGACGGTAATATTAGAAATCTTCATCAACTCTTCAAATAGGCGCCCTCTCTCATTAACAATAATCCTTGCATTTGCAACGATATGACTCTTTTCCTTTAACAGAAAGTTAGCACTTGCTTGAGTTAGGGTGTTGATGTTATAGGGTAATCTTAGTTTATCTAACTCTCGGACAGTATCCTTGTTGGCAATCAACAAACCGAGCCTCAGACCAGCAAATCCTATCTTCGATACAGTTCTTAGAAGCGCCATATTAGGATAATTACTAACCTCATCGAGAAAACTATCCTTGCAGTAGGCATAATAAGCCTCATCAACAACAACTAAGGCATCACTCTCTTTAATAATTGTTAGGATCGTTTCACGATTAAATGCATTACCTGTTGGATTATTGGGGTAAGCAATAAAGATTATTTTAGGTTTGACACGATGAATCTCTTCAAGTGTTGTATTTAAGTTGATTTGATAGTTTTCGTCCAATAAAACGCCATGGTAATTGAGTCTGGTAAATTTTGCTATCATCTCGTACATAACGAAACTTGGTTCAACACCTAAAACGGTGTCGCCAGTTTCACAAGCCAAAGACATTAATTGAATCAACTCATCTGACCCGTTACCGAGCAAAATATCGAGCTCATTAGGTATATCCATGAGAGATCTAAGAGTCTGTTGCACCTCTTCAGCATTGGCATCAGGGTAGCGATTTAATGCCGCCTCAGACAAGCACTCAAGGTAGGGCCGAATTAAGTCCTGAGGAACCAAAAAGGGACTTTCCATAGCATCAAGCTTTATCATATTTATTGAACTTGGGACATGATAAGCCTTAATGTCTTGGACTTCTTTTCTTAACCATTGATCAATAAATTTCATGCTATTTTGGCAAGTTACGGTTAGGATGGTACTGCATTTTACCCAGCTTTTTTGCATTCAATAAAGTTTGATAAGTATAGTCGAGCGCCCTCCCACAAGCAACATTAACCGCCACACCTGAGGCTACCAATGCACCAATTGCGCTTGATAGAGTACAGCCGGAGCCGTGATATTTGTCTGGTAGTTTATTGTAACAAAAGCGCTCCACTAACTTTGAATCATGGTACAAACGATGTTCAATATCAGCATCAGAACTATCAGCAGTTGTAACCAAAACCCAAGGGCAATTGAGACTTGCTATCGCTGACCGTTCGTCTAGTCCAGGTGCTAGACGACTCAGTTCGTCCAAATTGGGCGTTAAAATTGTCACCATCGGGATAAGCTCGCTTCTCATAAAATCGATTGCAGCGTCGTCTAAAAGTTTTTCTTCATTCCCTGAGCTGATGATAGGGTCATGGACAATAGTTAGATCGGACTTCGCTTTCAGTAGTCTAGTTATTGTTTTGATTTGATCTAATGACCCTAATAAACCAATTTTTACGGTTTGAAAAGGTATATCCTCAGACAGTAGTTTAAACTGCGTTTCGATTAGCTTTTGACTTGTTACCTCAACCAGTTCTACTTCCTGAGTGTTTTGAGCTGTGAGTGTAGTGACAATTGGAAGCGCTGAAATACCAAACTGGTTAATAGTTTCAATGTCTGCCGAGATCCCGGCTCCACCAGTTGGATCGAGTCCAGAGAAAAGTAAAACAGTATCGGCTTTAAGACCAGCCACTGGTTATGGAGATTCTTTTTGAATCAGATAATCCACCACCTCAAAAATCCTCTGTTCACTTCCAGCGTGATTTGCATCAACCCAATATTTTCCGTTGACAATTATTACAGGGACACCGTTTACGCGATATTTATAGGTATTAGATTTAGCCTTGTTAACATTAACTGCAACTGTAAAAGAATTAAACGCTTCATTCGCTTTCTCTTCATCTACGCCGTTTAATGCAAGCCAAGTAATAAAATCCTGCTGCTTTGAAAATTCTATGCCTTGTTGATGAATGGCATTAAATAATGCTGAATTTAGTCGATCAAATTCATTCAAATGTTGCAATACAAAGTAGAAAATAGCGCCGCTTTGCCATCTATCTGAAAAAACCGCTGGTTGTCGAACAAACTCCGCTCTGCTATCCATGGTTTGTAACCAATTTTCAACGTACGGTTCGAAGTTATAACAGTGCCCACAGTAATACCAAAACAACTCTCTTACCTCAATCTTATCTCCGGTATCAGTTTTTACTGCTTTATCGAGAACAACGTAATCTTCACCGGCAACGAAATCTGCTTGAGTTGTATTAGTAAAAAAAACAAATGCTGCAATAACAACAAGTGAAGACAAGGCGGTTAATTTTTTCATGTTAGCGCTCATTTATTCAAATAATCGCTCAATTTTATACTGATTCAATTGAAAGTCTTGTTGAGATTTAAATGTTGACCAAAGATTACGATACGTAACCCTTTCGATAGGGTGTATCTCTTCTGGACTAATTTCAGCAAGTGGGGCTAATACGAAGGCATACTTTAAAATATCATCCCTAGGAACGCTCAATGTATCAATAACTAGATCATCATACAGAACCAAGTCAAGATCGATTATTCTTGAAGAAAATTTCGGCAAGGAACGGTCTCTACCGATTGATACCTCTATAGAACGTAGAGTAGTGACTAATTTTTCCCCCGTCATTTGGGTTGTTGTATTGACTCCAAGATTATAAAAATCATTACCCTTAAACCCTTCAGAGGGGCTTTCAAAAATTGAAGAAACAACTATATCTGTGAAACGCTGCTCAAGCGCATTAATAGCCAGACGGATGTTGTGCTTTCTGTTTTTATTTGAACCAATATTTATATGAATTCTAGCCACTACTTTTTGGCTCTCTCGATTATAACGCCTACGCCTTCTGCGCCAGTAATTGCTTCGCCCTTATCAAGTTTTAATCTAACCCAATTGACGTTAAATTCATTGATAATAATTTGACAAATCTCTTCCGCTAAACTTTCTACTAACCAAAACTCAGAAGCTTTCACAAATTCGCTAAGCCGGCGGCAAACATCTTTATAATTCAAAGCCTGCTCAATGTTGTCTGTGGTTGCTGCATTAGAGACATCAGCAGACATTTCAATATCTAAAACTATTTCTTGTCTAATCTCTCTTTCCCAATCATAGATACCTATAACTGTATCAACTTTAAGGCCCTTTATAAAAACAATATCCATAAAATTTCCCAGTCAATAATAATGCTAATATGATACCTCTGGGTAGTTGATTGAATACTACAAATATAGTTAATTGGTTGATATAATTTGCCTAATAATTCTCCAACAATTACTGAAGTAAAACTTCAAAGGAAAATCTCTTGATCTTATATTTCATATTTATTACAAGTTATTTAGCTGGATCCCTATCAAGCGCAATCATCGTCTGTAGGGTTGCAGGCTTGCCAGACCCCAGAACCCAGGGATCGGGGAATCCAGGTGCCACCAATGTATTAAGATTTGGTGGTAAAAAAATAGCTGCAATTGTTTTATTATCTGATGGCCTAAAGGGTGCAATTCCAGTGCTTTTTGCAAGCTATCAAGGTTTAACGTTATTTGAAATTTGCTTGGTAGCTTTTTTTGCCTTCTTGGGCCATGTGTACCCTGTATTCTTTCATTTCAAAGGAGGCAAGGGTGTAGCCACCTATCTTGGCGCACTAATAGCAGTAAATTACCTGGCTGGTTTGATTTTTTCTTTGGTCTGGCTACTGGTAGCGAAAGTTTTGAAAATCTCTTCGTTGTCTGCACTTATAGCAACCATTCTTTCACCTTTTTATTTCTATTTTCTTACAAATAATCTCAAAGCAACTTCAGTTATTTGCTTGATTTGCTTATTCATTTTTTATACCCATCGGAACAACATTAAAAGGCTTATTAGAGGCAAGGAAGACATTATTCAGTCTTGATACTTACTCCTCTGTTTAGAAGATAATTAGCAATCAATGCCAACAAAATAATCATCACGATTGGCACAATAAAGGCTTTCCAAAGCTCGATAGAGCCTACACCTAAGAATCCAAGTCTAAATGAATCCATCATATAAAAGATTGGATTAAAGACAGACAGCCCTCTCCAAAAACTTGGCAAAATCTCTATGCTGTAAAACATCCCGCCCAAATAAGTTAATGGTAATAGAACAAAGTTGGGAATAATTGCAATGTCATCAAAAGTCTTGGCAAAAACAGCATTAATAAAACCGGCCAATGAAAACATAATTGAAGTTAGAAAGAATGTAGCAATCAAAATAGTAAAGCTATACGGCCTAATTTCAACAAAAAAAGAAATAGTAAAGGTAACTGCAAGCCCAACACAAAATCCTCTTGAAACACCTCCAGACACATACCCCGTCAGAATTACCCAGTTTGGAGTGGGAGAGACCAATAACTCTTCGAAGCTATTGTTATATTTGGTCATAAAGAAAGAAGAGACAGTGTTGGCATAAGACTGCATTATGACTGTCATCAAAATGATTCCAGGAACAATAAAATGAAGATAGTCTATTCCTTGCATTTGACCGATCCTGTCACCCATCAGTGCGCCAAATATAAGTAGATAGAGCGAAGTCGTGATTACAGGAGGCATGATAGTTTGAATCCATATACGGGCAAACCTGAGTACCTCTTTAATTACAATAGTTTGAAATGAAATCCACATAATCTTTGCTTTAGTTAGTAAGCAACAAAAACAACTTTTCTAGCCTATTCTGTGCGCTTCTTAGATGAGAAACCCTAATGTTACTAGAAGCCAATTCAATGACTACATCAGAAATCGTGGTTGATTCACCCTGAAATACTTTCAAAGTATGATCATCTAATTTTTCACAATCACAATGTTCGATAGAAATATTTTCTGGCAATTTTTCCTCGCTTTCGAGGATTAATACTTGTTTTTTTGCTTTTGATAAAAGTTTTTTCATATCTGATTGCTCAATCAGGTCGCCTTCATCCAAAATAGCAATATTGCGACATAGAGATTCAGCCTCCTCTAGATAATGAGTGGTCAAAATAATTGTCATACCATCTTTATTTAGTTGCGTTAAATATTGCCATATAGATTGGCGTATCTCCACGTCAACGCCTGCTGTTGGCTCATCTAGAATTAAGATTTGTGGCTCATGCATCAATGCTCTTGCAAGCATCAGACGTCTTTTCATACCACCCGATAAGGATTGAGCAACATCAAAACGCCTATCCCACAATTCCATTTTTTTAAGGAGTAGTTCGGCTCGGAGGCTTGATTTGTCCCTAGTTATGCCAAAATACCCAGCTGAGGTTGTCAATATTTCAATGTTTGGCTGGTGTGGATTAAAATTAAACTCCTGCGGCATCAAACCAATCATACGCTTCACTTCACTGATGTGTTTTTTCTGCTCGAGTCCATTCACTTTAACTGTACCTGAGGTGGCTTTTAATAGTCCACATATAACACCGATGGCCGTTGTTTTCCCTGCCCCATTGGAGCCCAATAGAGCAAAAAAGTCACCTTTTTGTACCCTTAGATCTATACCTTTAAGGGCAGCCAAATTGTTTGAATAGGTTTTAGTTAAACCCTCTGTAGAAAGAGCAAGTGTCATAAATATTGAGTTAAGTTTATAGACGCATTAATGTGCAATCTATTTTATTTAAAAAATTTACTTTATCATGTAAAAAAATTTTAACATTTATCGCCTTTATTAGGCTAATTTTGAGATAATTACTCACTTGAAAAAATAAGTTACTTAGCGCTATTTATGGCCACTGAAAAAAAAGTCATCTTGCCTGATATTGGTGATTTTGATTCTGTCGAAGTTATTGAAATTTTAGTTTCAATTGGCGACATTGTTGAAGAGAATAACAGCATTATCACATTAGAAAATGATAAGGCAACAATGGAAATTCCCGCCCCCTTTTCAGGCAAGGTGGCAAATATTGCAATTAAGATCGGTGACAAGGTAAGTCAAGGTGACCTTATCCTAACACTTGAAGATTCATCGGATTCAATCAGCAAAGAAGATGAATACTCGGTTTCAGAACCAACTAAAGCTTCTGAAAATAGCCCATTGATAGTTGAAATTCTAGTCCCTGACCTGGGTGACTTTGATAAGGTCGAGGTTATAGAAGTGCTGGTCTCTGAAGGCGATGTAATTGCTAAAGAGCAGGGAATCATAACACTTGAAAGTGATAAAGCCTCGATGGAGATACCGTCAAGCAGTGCCGGTACAGTTAAGAGTATTGCAATCAAGACTGGTGACAAGGTTGGTCTAGGTGATTTAATATTGGAACTAGAGACTACAATCCCTGAAACTAGCCCTGTCATAAAACCAGAGCAAGAAACACCAACAGTATCAATTGACTCATCTGGCGAAGCTAAACAAGAGGAAAGCACTGAAAAGATTTCCCTGAATACATCTGATGACTCACATGCATCCCCGTCTATTAGAAAGTTAGCCCGTGAACTGGGCGCTAGTTTATCTAATATTAAGGGGACAGGGCCAAAAGGTAGAATCTTAGAGACCGATTTAAAGGGTTATGTTAAGCAAATTGTTGCTGGTGGCAGTTTGCCAGAAGAGGTTGAAATTGTTCCGCTCTCAAGAATAAAGAAAATTTCAGGCAAACATCTATCCTATTGCTGGGAAACGATACCGCATGTTACTCAATTTGACGAAGTTAACATCGAACAAATGGAGAAGTTTAGACAACACCAAAAAGAGCGTGGTACTAAATTATCCCCTTTGGTCTTTATCATGAAGGCTGTTGTCCAGGTACTCAAAATACATCCAAACTTCAACGCCTCTCTAGACGAAGGAGGTGAAAACCTTCTAGTTAAAAAATATTTTAACCTAGGTATTGCAATGGATACTCCGGAAGGTTTGGTTGTTCCAGTTATTAGGGATGTGGGGAAAAAATCATTGGTGGAGCTTGCTGACGAACTAGACGAAGTCTCAACCAGAGCCAGAGAAGGCCAGTTGGATCGAAGCGAAATGCAAGGTGCAGGTTTTACTATATCTAGCTTAGGTGGAATAGGTGGCACACATTTCACGCCCATCATAAATTCTCCTGAGGTTGCTATTTTAGGAGTTTCCCGAACGCAAATAAAACCGATATGGAATGGCGAGTCATTTGAACCAACAGCAACACTACCTCTTGCGCTTTCATATGACCATAGAGTTATCGATGGAGCCCAAGGAGCTAGATTTATGGCCGACCTTAATCAGGTCCTCAAAAACATAATGGAGATGTTATTATGACAAAAACCCAAGTTTTAGTTATTGGATCAGGCCCAGGTGGTTATACCGCGGCATTTAGAGCTGCTGACTTGGGTAAAGATGTTACTCTGGTCGAGCGCTATGATAGTTTAGGAGGAGTGTGCCTAAATGTTGGCTGTATACCTTCCAAAGCGCTTCTGCATACTGCCCAAGTAATTAATGAAGCAAATTCTGCTGAACATCTTGGCGTCCATTTCGAAAATCCAATAATTGATATAGAAGGTGTCCGCAAAAACAAGGAAGATATAGTTGACAAGTTAACTGGCGGTATCAAGGCGCTTGCAAATGCTAGAAAGGTTAAAGTAGTTAGCGGTTATGCAAAGTTTACTTCACCTAAACAGGTAAAAATAGAGGCTACAAATGAAGTAATTGAGTTCGAACATTGTATTATTGCAGCAGGCTCTAAAGTTACCAAAATACCATCATTTCCCTTTGACGATGCCCGGGTCATGGACTCCACAGATGCACTTGAGCTGAATGAAATTCCAAAAAAGCTTCTTATCGTTGGTGGCGGCATTATCGGCCTTGAAATGGCTACTGTTTACCAGGCACTTGGAAGCGAAATTACAATTGTTGAGTTGGCTGAACAGATTATTCCTAGTGCAGATAAAGATATAGTCATGCCACTTTTTAAACGCATCAAAAAGACATATAAAAATATATATTTAAATACCAAGGTCACAAAAATGGATGCACTCAAGAAGGGAATAAAGGTTAGCTTCGAAGGCAAAGGTGCGCCCGAAACAGATAGCTTTGACAAAGTCTTAGTCTCTGTCGGTCGTTCACCCAATGGCCTTCAACTCGATGCCGATAAGGCTGGTGTAACTGTCGACGAACATGGCTTTATTAAAACCGACAAACAGATGAAGACAAATGTTGGCCATATTTATGCTATCGGAGATATTGTCGGTCAACCTATGTTAGCTCATAAGGCGGTTCATGAGGCAAAGGTTGCGGCGGAAGTTATTTGTGGTCATAAATCCGGTTTCGATGTTCTCACAATACCCTCGGTTGCCTATACGGATCCGGAAGTTGCCTGGGCTGGAAAAACAGAAAGGGAACTTGTTTCTGAAGGTATAAGTTTTGAAAAAGGTGTTTTCCCATGGGCTGCATCTGGAAGAAGTTTAAGTATCGGACGAAGCGAAGGTATTAGTAAGGGTTTATTTGACTCAAAATCTGGCAAAATTCTCGGTATGGGCATTTGTGGAACAAATGCTGGTGAATTGATTGCGGAGGCGACTTTAGCTATTGAGATGGGATGCGATATGAGCGATATAGCTCTGACTGTACACGCACATCCAACGTTATCAGAAACTACCGCCTTTGCGGCAGAGATGGCAGAGGGAACAATCACTGATTTGATGCCACCTAAAAAGAAAAAATAATAGCGATATGGATATAGACAAAGCAAGAAAAAACGTTATCGAACAGCAAATAAGGCCATGGGGCGGTTTAAATGTCGATGCAAATCAGGCGTTGAGCGAAATCCCAAGAGAAAACTTTGTGCCTAAAGAATATCAAGGCCTAGTTTTTGCCGATATTGAAATCCCGATTAGTGGGAATTGTAAAATGTTTTCTCCGAAAATAGAAGGTAGAATTCTTGATAGTCTCAACATTCAAAAACATGAAACTGTTCTTGAAATTGGAACTGGTAGCGGTTACTTAACTGCAGTTTTATCAAAACTGGCCAAGTCAGTCATAAGTATAGAGATCGATCAAGAATTAAGTGAATCTGCTCGAAATGCAATCAATAAACTTGACCTAGACAATATCGAACTTAAGGTTGGTGACGCTCTTAAACATGACTTTAGTAATCAACAGTATGACGTAATTATTATTGGTTGCGCTGTTCCAGAACTGAACAATGACTTCAACCAATTAATTAAGCCAAGCGGAAGAATGTTTGCGGTGGTTGGCTCCAAAAACAAAATGAAGGCCTCAATAATTAGTAGCAACAATGAAAATGAATGGCAATATAGAGCACTTTTTGAAACCCATTTAGATTATATGCTAGGCCTAGAACCCACTGTAAAATTTAATTTCTAAGGCTATGCCGAAACCATGCTGGATTCTTTTTTCAATTTCTTGACAAAAAGACCAGCTAGGTCTTTAGCCCTTCTATTTGTTGCATTAGGGATAATTTTTTCGCAGATTCAATATTTCTCACTTGACGCTTCTGAGGACTCTCTTTCCTTGGATGGCGACGAGGATTTAGCTCTTTACAACGAAACAATAGAAACTTTCGGTTCGCTTGATACACTGATTATCAGCTACACAGCAAGTGATAGTGTCTTAAAGCCAGATCAGCTACAGCATTTAAGAGCTTTTAGAGATGAGCTTCTTTTGATAGAGAAAATTAACACTGTTACTTCGATTCTAGATGCCTCTCTTTTCAAGTCTCCACCGCTCAATCTTATAGAGTTAGTCAGCGATATTTATACTATTGATAATGGTAAAGCCGATATGTCGCTTGTCGAAAACGAATTCAAATCAAGTCCACTATATGCAAATAATCTCGTCAGTGAGGATGGAAATACAACAGCATTGTTAATTACCCTTAAAACAGCAAATGAACTAGGTATAGCTGATAGCGATATCTTAGAAAGCGCAGTGGATGAAATACGCCAAACCATTGACAAATACCGAGACAGCGCCCAACTCTTTCTTGGCGGTGTCCCTATGATCAGGAATGATGTAATTTTATTCATTGCAAAGGACATTATTGTATTTAGTGTGTCTGTTATTGCGTTAATGTCAGTCATTCTGGCATTTATTTTTCGTGGCGTTAGGTGGGTCTTAATTCCTATATTAGTCAGTACATGTGGCGCACTAGTCATGACAGGAGTCATTGGCGCTCTGGGATGGAAGGTAACTATAATATCGGCAAACTTTTTTTCTTTATTGCTTGTTTTAACGCTTTCTATAAATATTCATTTAGTAGTTAGATATAGGGAGCTTGCACAAACCTATCCGGATTTGGCGTTAAATGATTTGGTGATAAAGACATTGCAACAGATGCTTAAGCCTTGTGTTTTCACAACCCTCACAACGGTTGCAGCTTTTGCATCGTTTACTATGAGCAATGTTCGTCCCGTAATTGATTTTGGCTGGATGATGTCGATTGGCGTTTGCATCTCCCTAACTGTCTCTTTTGTAGCTTTCCCCGTTTTAATGAGCCTCATGTCTAAACCAAAAGTTAAAACTCATGAAACAGAACTTCCGATTGTACAAAAAATGGCTTATTTCACGGATAAATACGGTAGTCAGCTTACTGCTTTTTCGTTACTTTTAGTTGTTATATGTTTATTTGGCGTTAGTAAACTTGGAGTCGAAAATCGCTTTATCGATTATTTTAAAAAGTCAACCGAAATAAACCAAGGACTCACTTTTATAGACCAAAAACTAGGTGGAACTGTGCCTCTGGAAATCATATTTGATGATCTTGCTAGTGACTATTGGGCTGATGAAACACTAAGAAAAGACTTTCACAAAGTCCATCAGTATGTTGAAAGCCTCGATGCCACAGGAAAGGTTCTCTCAATTGATACATTAATGGAAGTGCTATCGCAAGCAAATGACAATAAAATGCCTAACGGTTTTTTACTTTCAATTGGAAGAAATAAAATGCCTCAGAGTTCCAAATCCCAGGTGCTTGATCCCCACATATCTGACAAAACTGACCAACTCAGACTGATTGCCCGCATCAAAGAGACTGACCAAAATCTTAATAGAAATGAACTCATTAATGACATTCGCATGCAACTAATAAATGGATTTGGCTTCAAGCCAGACAGCTTCCAATTCACCGGATCCTTTACCCTTTATAACAACCTACTCGAAAGTTTATTTGACTCACAAATTCGATCTATTGCGGTTGTCTTTTTTATTATCTTTGTAATGTTTTTATTTATTTTTAGATCAATAAGCATATCTGTATTGGCAATCATACCCAATATGCTGCCATCCCTTTTTATACTTGGAATTATGGGTTTGGCGAATATTCCTTTAGATATTATGACTATAACTATAGCAGCCATTGCGATTGGCATAGGAGTGGACAACGCAATTCACTATATTCATCGCTTTAAAGCTGAATTAATGAAAGATAATGACTATAGAGCGGCGATGTATCGTTCTCATGGTTCGATTGGGCTAGCAATGCTATATACTGCTGTGACTGTTGCAATCGGTTTTTCGGTCTTGATTTTGTCAAATTTTATACCGAGTATTTATTTTGGTGTTTTTACAGCCATTGCTATGTTGAGCGCTTTTATAGTCAACCTAACTTTACTGCCAAAATTGATACAAATATTCAAACCAACAATGAATAATTAATGAATCGGAAATTAAAAAACCCCGTATCGAATAAGAGTACGGGGTTAGTCTACTAAAGGAGAGAAATGAGTCAACTAGTAGGTTTTAACTCAGGCGCGTATTATATACAAAAAATAATTTAATGCTAATTAATTTTTTTCACTATATGAATTAATTTTTTCCTAATTTTATTCATAAAAAAAATGACAAAACAATACCATTTTGATGTACTAATTATCGGCTCTGGGGCAGCTGGATTAATGAGTGCATTGGAGCTTTCTGAAGAGCTTTCAATTGCACTAATTGCCAAAGACAAATTCCTCGAAAGCTCTTCTTTCTATGCTCAGGGTGGTATTTCTGCAGTACTAGATTCAAATGATAATTTCGCTTCTCATATAGCAGATACAATAAACACTGCTTGCGGAATTGGAAATAAAGAAAGCATTCGTTTCATGGTTGAAAATGCACCAGATGCAATTAAAGACCTAGAGGATGCAGGTGTTGAATTTTCCCAACAAGAAGGTAGCTATGACCTTACAACTGAGGGTGGTCATAGTTCAAAACGTGTCGCCCACGTTGCTGACAAAACTGGCCAGTCAGTTCAGACTAGCCTTCTGGCCCAGGCAATGAATAAAGCAAATATCACTCTATTCGAGCAACATCTGGCAATAGATTTGATAGCTGACAATAACTCTTGCAATGGAGCTTATATTCTAGATAAAAGGTTAAATGAAGTCTCTACCTTTTCATCTCACAGAACTATTTTAGCCACAGGAGGCGCATCAAAAACTTACCTCTACACTTCTAATCCAGATACATCTACCGGCGATGGTATTGCGATGGCATATAGGTCTGGCTGTGAAATTGTAAATATGGAATTCACACAATTTCATCCAACCTGTCTATTCCATCCACACGCAAAATCCTTCCTAATTTCAGAAACTCTTCGTGGCGAAGGCGCGAAACTAACTCTTCCAAATGGTAAAAGTTTTATGCAAAATTATGATGAACGCCTCGAACTCGCGCCACGAGATATTGTCGCAAGAGCAATCGATCATGAAATGAAAGTGCATGGCTTTGATTGTGTTTATCTAGATATATCATTTAAAGATAGCAACTGGATTGTTGAGCGTTTTCCTACTATTACCAAACGCTGCCATGAATTAGGGATTGATATCTGTAACGACCCCTTACCGGTTGTTCCTGCTGCACACTATACCTGCGGAGGTATAAACACTGATATAAATGCTAAAAGTGGGATTAATAATTTATATGCGGTTGGTGAAGTCGCATATACCGGAGTTCATGGGGCAAATAGGATGGCCAGTAACTCGCTGCTCGAATGTATTGTATTTGCTAAGTCTTGCGCAAAACATATTAATGATAACTTTACTAGAGAAGCTTTAAAGGCTAATAAAGATTGGGATGCTTCCAGAGTAGAACCGTCAAAAGAAAAGGTGCTTGTGGCCCATTTGTGGGATGAAGTGAGAAGAATAATGTGGAATTTCGTTGGTATTGTTAGAAGTGACAGAAGATTACAAACAGCCCATCAAAGATTGAACCAAATTCATCAAGAGGTAGACGATTATTACAGCTCATATACACTTACTAATGACTTAATTGAGTTAAGAAACCTCGTACAAACAGCACAAATTATTGTAGAATCCGCGCTTTCTAGAAAAGAGAGCAGGGGATTGCATTACAATGTTGATCACCCTGAACAGACAATGAAAGAATCTAATAGCGTTATTATAAAACCATGATACTTCCAATACTTGAATATCCAGACAAGAGACTGAGAACTGTTGCGAAACCAGTCGAAAAAATCAATGATACTGTCAATACACTAATTAAAGATATGTTCGATACCATGTATGATGCACCAGGTATAGGTTTAGCAGCAACACAAGTTAATTTCCATCAAACAATAATAGTTGTTGATGTGTCGGATAATCAAAATGAACCTATTTGCCTAATTAACCCAGAAATCATAGATAGGTCAGGTGAAATTGAGTCGGAAGAAGGTTGCCTTTCTGTTCCAAGTTATTATGAAAATGTTAAAAGAGCGGACAACATAACAGTTAAATCACTTGATCAAAATGGTGATGTTGTAGAAATTGATGTAAGTGGGATGCTGGCTGTTTGCATTCAGCATGAGATTGATCACTTAGGTGGCATTCTTTTTATTGACCATTTATCTAAACTTAAACAAAAACGCCTAAAAAAGAAAACACAAAAAAAATCAAAACAACTATAACCTGAAATGTTTATTGGTTCTTTCCAGCTTGAATCACAAGTCCTACTTGCACCAATGGCAGGCACAAGTGATAAACCGTTTAGAATGTTATGCAGAGAATTAGGGGCGGCTCTAACTACATCTGAAATGGTGATTATGCAAAAACAGCTTTTGGAGACAAGTAAATCAAAAAATCGACTAGATTTCAGTTCAGAAAGAGGACCAATCAGCATTCAAATTGCTGGCTCTAAAGCGAATGAAATGGCCGAGTCAGCAAAAAGAGCCGTAGATTTTGGCGCTGAAATTGTTGATATTAATATGGGCTGCCCTGCAAAAAAAGTTTGCAATAAGGCTGTGGGTTCTGCACTCATGCAAAACGAAAAAGTTGCCGAAGATATTATTAAATCTGTTGTCAACGCTGTCAACGTACCAGTAACACTGAAAATGCGTACCGGCTGGAATTCGGAAAACAAGAATGCCCCATCTATAGCTAAACTAGCTGAAAATTCAGGTGTAAAAATGATAGCCATACATGGAAGAACAAGAGCGCAAAAATACAGCGGCTCCGCAGAATATGACACTATACAGAAAATAGTAAAAGATTCTTCAATACCAGTTATAGCCAATGGAGATATAACTTCAGCCCAGAAAGCCAAAGAAGTCCTGGATCATTGCGGCGCAGATGGAGTGATGTTGGGCAGAGCAACACAAGGCAACCCTTGGCTGGTCCTTGAAGTTAACCACTTCCTGTCAACAGGCGAACTGGCAGAAGCACCAAAATTGAACGAAAAGATAGCAACAATTCTAAGTCATATATCGCAGATTTATGAATTTTATGGTCACAAAATAGGAACACAGTTGTCCAGAAAGCATATTTTTTGGTATTCTATGCATCTTGACCAAAAAAAATGTATCGAATTTTGGCCAAGCATTAATAGAGTGACTGATCACTCTGAACAATATTTCAAATTTCACGATTTTCTGTATTCTTTATGAAAGAAAAAGATTTACAAGACTATATTAACGACAAACTCGAGAAATACTTCTCAGATTTGAATGGGGAAAAGTCAAACGGTGTATTTAAAATGGTAACGCAACAAGCCGAATCTGCAACTCTTAAGTTCGTTCTCGATAAAGTTAATCAAAATCACAGTGAAGCAGCTAGAATCCTAGGAATTAATCGAGCAACTCTAAAGAAAAAAGCGACGCTTTATAAGTTGTAAAAGATTATAATTATCCACATACATTTCTCCTATCTCCAAGGATAAAAAAATGCCTATAAAACGTGCGCTGATAAGTGTTTCTGATAAATCAGGAATTATTGAATTTGCCCAAGTCCTAGCGTCAAAAGATATAGAAATCATTTCAACGGGGGGTACCGCAAAGCTCCTAAAGGATAAAAACATTCCAGTAACTGAAGTTTCAGAATATACCGGATATCCTGAAATGATGGCTGGAAGGGTAAAAACTCTCAATCCCATCATTCATGGAGGCATTCTTGCCCGTCGAGGAGTAGATGAAAAAGTGATGGCTGAAAATGATATTAAACCGATTGATCTGGTTGTGGTTAACTTATATCCATTCCAATCAACCATTGAAGACCCTGACTGTAGCATCGAAGATGCAATCGAAAATATTGATATTGGTGGTCCGGCAATGTTACGTTCTAGTGCAAAAAATTATTTATCCGTTACTGTTGTTGTGGACTGCAAAGACTATCAATTAATACTCGATGAATTAAACGACAATAATGATACATCCTTAGAAACAAGAAGAAAGCTTGCGTTAAAGACATTTGAACATACCGCTCAATATGATGGAGCTATTGCAAACTATTTGGGCCAAGAAGAGGATGGTTTTTCTAACACTTTGAACTTGCAGTTTGTCAAGTCGCAGACGATGCGTTATGGTGAAAACCCCCATCAAAATGCAGCATTTTATAAGGAAATAAAATCAAACGAGGCAAGTGTTTCGTCTAGTAAGCAAATTCAAGGGAAACCTCTTTCATTTAATAACCTTGCTGATGCTGATGCGGCTTTGGAATGTGTTCGTAATTTTGATAATCCTAGTTGCGTCATTGTTAAACACGCTAATCCATGTGGTGTTGCCACTCGAGAAAGTATCTTATCGGCTTACCAGCATGCCTATAAAACAGACCCAACTTCAGCATTTGGCGGCATTATTGCCTTTAACCGGGAGCTGGATAATAAAACAGCAAGAACTATTATTGATAAGCAATTTGTTGAAGTGATTATTGCCCCAAGTGTAAATAACGACGCACAAATGGTCTTATCTGATAAAGAAAATATACGGGTTCTAGTATGTGGCAATCTAAGTAAACCAAAGCCAGCATTTGATTATAAGAGTATCTCTGGCGGCTTGTTAGTTCAAGATAAAGATCTGGGGCAGCTGGATATAAAAGACCTAAAATGTGTGACCAAAATCCAACCAACCTCAGAACAAATGAAAGACTTATTGTTTGCCTGGAAAGTAGCAAAATGTGTCAAATCTAACGCCATTGTCTATGCCAAAAATCAAATGACAATAGGGATAGGGGCTGGCCAAATGTCACGAATCTATTCTGCCAAAATCGCAGGCATTAAGGCCGCAGATGAGAGCCTTGCAGTGGAAGGCTCTGTTATGGCATCTGATGCATTCTTCCCTTTCCGTGATGGTATTGATGCAGCAGCAAAGGCTGGAATTAAAGCAATTATCCATCCTGGAGGGTCATTGCGCGACAAAGAAGTGATTGATGCAGCCAACGAACACGACATTGCAATGGTCTTTACGGGAATGCGACACTTCAAGCACTAGAATGAATATGATAAAAACTGCAGGTGACTTGATAGCTGAAGCTCAAACTCAGATTAATTGTCTTGACGTGATTTCTGCAAAGAAACTCTATGACTGTGCAGAAAATCCGTTAATTATTGATGTGCGTGAGGCAAAAAATGCTGAAAAATCTAAACTCAAGGATTCAATCAATATTTCTCGCGGGCTAATCGAAATGAAAATTGCCAAACATTGTCCTGATTCTGAAACCTTAATTTTGACCCACTGTGGAGGAGGTGGCCGTGCATCACTAGCCGCTTTAACTTTGCAACAGATGGGTTATGCCAATGTCCATGCTATTACTGCGACGTTTGATGAAATAAAAGATACTTTTGGCTAATTGACTCAAGAATGAATTAAATATAAAACATTATATAAATCATTTGAAAATATTTTCAGTGTCTACAAAGGTGTCTTTTGCAGAATGTAAAAATACTGCCACTGATATGCCTGACGAGCCAAATATCATACACATCACCATGATCTGATATCTAACTGCAATCAAAGGAGACACGCCAGATAATATTTGTCCTGTCATCATTCCTGGCAAAGATACAAGCCCAACAGCTAGCAACATATTGGTTATTGGAATTAATGATGTTCGCAGTGCAATCACTTTTGCCTTTTCATATGGTTGCCCTTGTGTAAGTTCTGACTCTAAACGTTCTGCTGCTAGACTTATGCTGTTCATGCAGTTTGCAAATATCATTCCCCCAAGTGGAATCATGAAACTAGGTGAGTACCATGGATCCAACGATAAGACACCTTGAGTCATTAAGAGTAGAACTGTAACTCCGCCTAAAACTATTGAGTAAATAGCGTTCAGTAATAATGTTTTCCTTGGAAAAGAGGTTGTTCTTAATGATATCCAACTGGCTACTAGTAGCATGATAACGAGTGTTGTAATTACTATGTAATTACTATTTGTTTGAAAAATATAAGTCAATACATATCCAATCAGCAACAACTGTACTAACATTCTGAAGACCGCGTAGATAGTAGCTTTGTAACCAATATTCCAGCGCCATATTATGACAATAACCACAAAAACTGGAATAAATGCCAAAGACAAATTTACTATGGAGATATTTTGTACGATATTATTCATAATAAATTGATCTTATACCTTAAAAGAAGAATCGTGAGTTTCTTCTAATATCGTAGTGAAAGACAACTTATCCCACCATCTAATTTTTGAAACTCTGACACATCGGTCTCTATTACTAGATAACCTGCATTCATAATTTTTTCTTTTGTTACTGGGTAGCCGGTAGGAATAATTACTGATCCATTAATCCAAATACAATTAGCTGCATAGCTTTCTATTTTAGGAATTTCAATTGAATTGTATCGTTCAAAAATTGCATTGTGTATAAATTCACCACTTACAACCAAATTATTATTCTCTAGGTAAGCTAAACCTGTTTTAAGATGGAGATTTTCATTTAAGGAAATGGTTGATCCGCTCATCCCATATTTATTTAGAATCTTTATAATTTGTCTAGCACCCTCTAGATTGGTGCGATTTGATAGGCCAATATAGTAGTGATTACCAACCATCATAATATCACCACCTTCTATAGCACCAGGTGCCACTATTGCTTCAATATTATTAGATCTATTTCGTAGTACTGACTCAATCTCTTTAACTTCACCTCTTCGAGAATGAGCGCCAGGGTGCGTGATAATTGCACAATTTGGAGTTATAAGAGCAACATCCTCTAAAAAAGTGGAGTCAGGATACTCTTCACACGGTTCCAATACAAGGACATCTATACCGCATTTCTTTAAGCTATCAATGTACGACTGATGCTGGATGATTGCCTGTTCATAATTTGGCGTCCCAAGCTCCTTTGAGTCGGTTAAACCTTCAACAATACTCTTTCCTGGAGTCCTTACAATAGCATTGCTAAACATACATTGCCCCTCAATTAGCCTCTACCACTCTATAAATAGCCTCAAGTCCTTTTGTGAGGGTCTTTTCATCTTTTGCATAGTTTATTCTTATACATTGATGCTGATGGTCCCAGTGATTATCCAAGCCAATAAAAAAATCATGCCCGGGTATGATGTAAACGCCTTCAGATTTAAGGTCTTTGTAGAGTTGTTTGGATGTTATTGATAAATTTGGAAACCAAAGCCACATAAAAAATGCACCTTCAAGTTTATGAAGATACACATCTGTATCAGCAAAAATAGTATTAAAAAGCCTGACTGCAGTTTCTGCTTTGTCTTTGTAGTAAGGCTTTATAACTTCATGACAGAGACGTAACAATTCCTGATCCTTGATCATTCTTGTGAGCAAGCTAGGTCCAACACTACTTGGCGCTAAAACCATAATCCCGCTCATTCTACTTAGAGCTTCAATGGTTTGATGATTAGCAATAACAATTCCAGTCCTAAGGCCTGGAAGGCCAAGCTTTGATAGCGACATGCACAAAACCATATTAGTATTCCATTTTAGCTTTGCTTGGGTATAAATAGCTCCCGGAAAAGGCTGTCCATAGGCATTGTCAATAATCAATGGCACTCCATACTCCTGAGCAATTGAATCTAATTGATTGAGCTCATCATCGGTAATAACGTTGCCAGTAGGATTTGTCGGCCGTGAGATGCAAATTGCACCTATATCGCTAGATTCCACAACAGAAATTAATTCTTCAAAATTAATTTGGTATTTAAATTGCCTATCATCCAGCATCTGGATTTTGGGCTTTATCGAGACAAACATGTCATCAGTAATTCCTTGATCTGCATAACCAATATATTCAGGAACTATCGGCAACAGAATTTGTTTATGGGAGCCATTTGGCATTTCTCCTGCAAACAAATTGAAGAGACTGAAAAAACTACTTTGAGAGCCGTTTGTGATGGCTATGTTTTTCTCATCCAAGACCCAGTCATAGTGGTCGTTAAGCATCGCCACTAACGCTCTAATAAACTCCTCGCTCCCTTGCGGACCGTCGTAAAATCCGATCATTTGATCAACACCTGAGCCGGCAATAAGTTTTTCTAGTTCATCTACAAATTTATCATGCGCCGCTGGAATGATTGCTGGGTTACCGCCTCCTAGCATCACTGTATTTGGATCATTACTGTGATTAGCTTTTCCAAGGTCGGCCATCAACTGGGTAATGCCACTTTCTCGAGAAAACCTTTTGCCAAACTTTGAGTAGTCTGTGTTAGTCATTTTTCCTAATATCGAAAAATTTTATTGGAGGATGTGTTGAGCGAGTTGAACCCAGTAACTAGCTCCAATGGGAAGTATTTCATCATTGAAGTCGTATTGCGTATTATGCAACATACAGCCACCTTTAGGGCCATCCTCCGGAACCAAACCGTTGCCAATCCAGATATAGGCACCTTCTAACGCATTTAGCAAAAAGGCGAAATCTTCGGATCCCATAGTTGGTTGTTCATTCCTAAGAACGTTATTATTGCCAACCACCATTGCTGCAGCATTGGCACAAATTTCAGCATGCCTTGGTGTATTGATTGTTGCCGGGTAGTTTGGAACCGATTCAAATGTTGCGCTTGCTCCCATTGAATGACTAACACCTTCAACGATGTTCTTTATTTTGTCCTTAACCTCATCGCCCACTTCTTTAATGAAATATCTTAAAGAGCCAGTTAACTGCATTTCGTCAGGGACAACGTTAGAAGCAAATCCGGCATTGACCATTGTTATACTAATAACTGCGGAATTAAGTGGCGCCACATTTCTGGCAACAACGCTTTGAAGGGCGCTAATAATTTGCGCACCAACAACCACTGGATCAATGCATTGGTCAGGCATTGCAGCATGTCCACCTTTTCCCTGTATGTTTATTATTAGTGTCTCATTGGCAGCCATCACGGCTTTACTATGCACAGCAAATTGCCCCTCAGCTATACCTGGAAAGTTATGCATCCCATATACTGCTTGACAGGGGAACTTATCAAATATTCCCTCCTCAACCATCACGCGACCACCCCCACCGCCTTCTTCAGCAGGCTGAAAAATAAAATGAACTGTGCCTGAAAAGTCATTATTCTCCTTAAGGTAAATTGCAGCCCCAAGAAGCATCGTGGAGTGGCCATCATGGCCACATGCATGCATCTTTCCATCATGGACAGACTTATAACTAAAGTCATTAAGTTCTTGAATTGGAAGCGCATCCATATCTGCGCGAAGACCGATAACACTTCCTTCTCTTTGACCATGAACTGTCGCAACAATACCAGTAACTGCCAGCCCTCGATGAATCTCAATGTCATGGGATTGGAGTATTGATGCAATATAATCGCTTGTCATTTTTTCATTAAAACTGAGCTCAGGGTGCTTGTGGAGATGATGCCTCCAGGCCACCATTTGCCGATGTAATTCAGAATTTTTTGCAATTATTGACATAATTTTCTTGTTTAATAAGTATGAATATTAAACCATATTCCGGAAATCGTGTGTATCAATAAATTGGCACACCATTTGCACTAAGATCTTAAACATTCATTGTTTGGATCGAATGGAGACTCGTCTATCACAACTGCTTTATACTTCTCTCCTAATATTTCAATATCAAGCTTTGTGCCAATTTTGGTTAAATCTAATCTGACTATTCCGAGTGCAAGTGATTTTTCGCAGCGCCAGCCATATCCTCCTGAGGTAGCACGACCAATGATTTCTCCGTTCTGGTAAATAGCTTCTGAACCGCGCGCATCCGCATCTGTAACACCCAAAACCTCTAAAGTAACAAAGCCATTATCAAAACCTCTGTTCTTCCGTTCCAACAACGAAGTCTTGCCAATGAAATCCTCCTGCTTGTCAAGTCTAACAAAGCGATCAAGACCTGATTCAAAGGCAGAATACTCAATTGACATTTCCCTAGGAATTAATCGATAGGACTTTTCTAAACGCATACTGTCCATTGCACGGATGCCAAAAGGTTTAATTTCGAATTCAGCGCCAGCCTCCATTAATCTATCGAAGATATAATTTTGCATCTCTATTGGATGGTGCAATTCCCATCCCAGTTCGCCAACAAAATTAACCCTAAGCGCTTCAGCAGAAGCATAACCTACGTTGATTTTTTTGCCTGTAAGCCATTTAAAGCTGTCATTTGATAAATCAGTGTCTGTTAACTTTTGTAGTACATCTCTTGACCTTGGACCGGCTAGAACCAAAACACCAGTTCGAGTTGTAACGCGCTGAACATCAACACTGCCATCATTAGGTCTTAGCTTAAACAGATAGTCGTGATCATGGGTTTCAAATGCCCCAGCAGAAACCAAGTAGTATGTCTGAGGGGCTGTTTTATAAACTGTAAACTCTGCACGAACGCCACCATTAAGCGACAACATGTGAACTAAATTGATACGACCAATGTTTTTTGGGATTTTATTCGCAAACAATGACTCTAACCAAGATTCAGCTCCAGGACCTTTAACTATGCACTTTGCAAATGCAGACATATCCAACAATCCAACTTTTTCGTTGACATGTCTACATTCATTTCCCACATGCTCAAAATAGTTTGAACGGCGGAAAGAGTTCTTCTCAACAATACGTCCATCATCTAACGGGCTGGAATGATTTTTATTGAGGAGTACGTTTGAAGGGTCTTCCTGGTTTAAATATTCAGCACTAAGCGAATAATCAGCGCTTGGCATGAACCAGTTTGGACGCTCCCAACCATAAACAGACCCAAAAACAGCGCCCAATGCCTTCATACGGTCATAACAAGGCGCTGTTTTTAATGGTCTTGCCGCTCCGCGTTCTTCATCTGGGTAGTGCGGAGTGAAAACATTTGAATAAGCCTCTTCATTTTTCTCTCGCAGATAACCGCGAGTTGCGTAAGGGCCAAATCTGCGAGGGTCAACCCCCATCATATCAACGGTCGGTTCACCATCAATCATCCATTCTGCAAGTTGCCAGCCAGCCCCGCCTGCTGCGGTGATACCAAAGCTATGGCCTTCATTTAACCAAAAATTCTTTAGTCCAGGAGCTGGGCCGACTATTGGGTTTCCATCAGGTGTGTATGCGATAGCGCCGTTATAAACGTCTTTTACACCTACCTCACCAAAAGCTGGCACACGATGAATACAACATTCAATATGCGGCATTAATCGATCAAGTTCGCCATTAAATAACTCGTACTGACAATCATCGCTTGGTCCATCTACATAACATGCAGGGGCGCCTTTCTCATAAATGCCTAAAATCATTCCACCAGCCTCTTCTCGTAAATAATAAGCCGAATCAGATTCACGTAATACGCCCATTTCTGGAAGCCCTTGTTTTTTTCTCTCCATAATTTCTGGATGAGGTTCGGTTACAAGAAATTGGTGTTCAACTGGAATCACAGGCACATCTAGACCCACCATTTCACCAGTTTTTCTTGCAAAATTGCCGGTACAAGAAACGACATGTTCACAGGCAATATCGCCTTTGTCAGTTTTTACAATCCAGCTATGATCTTTCTGTTGCTCTAATGCAACTACTTTAGTATGTTCGTAAATTTCAGCTCCACGATTTCTTGCACCTTTACATAATGCTTGAGTTAAATCAGCAGGCTGTATATATCCATCATCAGGATGCTGGATTGCACCAACCAAGCCTTCTGTATTGCATAATGGCCATACCTCTTTAATCTCATCGGGTGTTAAGAATTTAACATTGACGCCAACCGTACTGCCAACACCTGAATAGTACTTATACTCGTCCATACGATCTTGGCAATTAGCAAGACGTATATTGGAAACTACGCTAAAACCAACATTCATTCCGGTTTCTTGCTCTAATTCATGATAAAAATCAACAGAATATTGATGCAGTTTGCCTACTGAGTAACTCATATTAAATAGTGGCAACAATCCTGCAGCATGCCACGTTGAACCTGAAGTCAAATCTTTTCTTTCAACCAGTACAACATCCGTCCAACCTTTTTTAGCTAAATGATAAAGTGTGCCAGCTCCAACTACACCGCCACCAATAACTACAACTTGAGCTTTATTTTTCATTACATCCTCCAAATCACACTAACTGAAATAAAAGTCGGCATTATATACCTAAAAATAACTAAAAACTATTTACTTAAATGCGCCAGTTTATGAGCATTTTTCTCCCAATTTATTCCGTCAAACTCCTCAATTATAATTTCTTTTGGCTTAGGCTTAAGGCAGTAAGGATTGACACTAATACCATCCGGGTTAGACCTTGGAATATAAAAAGATTTAATACCGCAGGTTTTACAAAATAAGTGTTTAGCCTCACCACTATCAAATGTATAGCTCTTCAAATTATCCTTCCCTTTAATGAGTTTGAACTTTGATTTAGGAACAATCAAATGCAAATTGCCTGACTTACTACAGATACTGCAATTGCAAGACGCAACTACAACCTTTTCATTAGCTTCCACTTCAAATGCCACTGCGCCGCAGTGACAACCTCCTTTATAAACCATATCTTAATAGTTAACTAACTAAAAAAGTAATCTTATACTATTATGATAAATAATATATAGATATAAATCGACGAACATTTATTCTTTAATTTCAATTCAAGTACTTATTCGATGGTAGAATTTTGGATTTTCTATAAGTAGTTAATATATTATAAAAATGAAGCTAACAATAATTAAGTGGCGCGACATTCCGACACAAGTGATGATTAAAAAAAAGCCGTAGAGAAGTAGAAAAAGTTCAATTAGATAGTCGATTTATGGAGGCAGTTGATTCTGCGGCAACGATTGCAGATGCAACCGATACTGACGCTTATATTAATGATTGGAATAATGAGGTAATCGAAATACCTGATGGAGATATAAAAGAGCCGGTTGCTAGTAAAGCAGCAGAACTAGACTCAGCTTTTACAATGAATGTGCTTTTAGACTATGTTGATAATGGAGGTTATAAACCTTAAACTGATAACCTCTATATTAAACTGTTACAAATCTACTAAGTATATTTAGCGTGTAGAAAATTTAGTGTTTCCCTAACTCTTGGCTCTTTCAGAAGATAACTAATGATATTCTTAGACGAGTCTAACAACTCAGCATAATCAAGTTTACTCGCTTCCGGGGCGTTAAAATTGAACACCACAGAAACAGTCGCCCAGTTTCTGCTCAACTTATAAAAACCAAGATTTCCTTCAAGTTCAGAAAGTTTTCCACTCAAATAAACATCGTCCTTAAGTAATAGCCTTTTTGAATCAATATTGACCACTCCATCAACACGACTTTCTGCATCATGGTTATATTCACACTCAACCAAAACCATGCTTTCACGATGTGCAATAGCAACACGCTCCTTATCTAAAGACTTATCGTGATAAATTATTGTCCCCGGTAAATCGCTAAATGTATTTCTTGCAACAATAGGTGTATTAGTTTTCAAAGAAGCCTTAATTGCCCGAGGATGAATTACTCTTGAACCCTCATCAGCCATGTCCAACATCTGATCAACACTAATTGAAGCCAGATATCTTGATCCCGAAACCAACCTTGGATCGCAATTCGCAATACCATCTACATCCGAAAATATTTCCACTTTTTCTGCGTCCAAGGCGGCAGCTAAAGCTACAGCAGAGGTATCACTACCACCTCGACCCAATGTACGAATATCCCCTCTATCATTGACTCCTTGAAACCCCGCTACAACAGCAATGTAACCCTCATCAAGTGCCTCTATGATTCGCTCTGGGTTAATCTCAAGTATTTCTGCATTACCAGCATTGTCATCTGTCAAAATGCCTGCTTGTCGTCCATTAAACGAGATTGCTGGCAAACCATTTTGACTCAAAAGGTGAGTAAAGAAGGCAGAGCTTATACTCTCACCGACACTCATCACAAGATCTAGCTCTCTTGGACAAATACTGGGGCCAACCTCTTTCAACAAGTTAACAAGCGTATCAGTTGAATAAGGCTCACCCTTGCGACCCATAGCTGAAACCACAACAACGACTCTTTCTCCAGCCTCAGCATACTTCTTAACATGATTTAGGGCGTTTTCACGACAACTCTCATCCCTGAGACTTGTGCCGCCAAACTTCATCACAATAGGCGCTAAATTCTTTGCCATCTTTAACTCGAAAAAAGTTTGCATTATATCCTGCCAGGCTAAGCATAGCAAATATATAGCCCCGATTGCATTCTATATAACAAGCAATCTGACATAACCTGAAAAGAATGATTTAGATATTAAATGTTAGTTTTACTCCGTCAAGAATCATATCAACAGAAACCAGCATGAGTAAAATTCCCATTAAACGTTCAATTGCTAGTAAAGCTCTCACGCCAAGCCTGCGGCCTAATGTTTCAGAAGAAACTAAAATAATTCCTGCAATAAGCCAAGCAACAACAAGAGCAACCATCCATTCTAGCCAGCGACTTGGTTCCTGAGCCATCATTAGTATTACAGCCGCAATTGCAGAGGGGCCTGCAAGCAGTGGAACCGCCAACGGAACGACAAGGGGCTCCATATTATCGGAATGATAAAATAGGTTTCCACGCCCTGGAAAAATCATTTTAATTGCAATTATAAACAACATAATGCCGCCAGCAATACCCAAAGAAGATTGAGCTATTTGTAATAATTGCAGAATATATTTCCCTATAAACATAAAAAATAGCAAAACCAACAAAGCTATTAATAATTCTCTGACAATAATTTTTCTTCTTCTTTCAATCGGGACATTTTTTAGGGTGCTTAAAAATAGTGGTACATTCCCAATCGGATCCATAATTAAAAACAATAAAAAAATTGCTGAAAAAACAGTCATTTAAAACTCCTAAAAAACAAGAAAATACTCACACTGTGAGTAAAAGTGGGCTAATTTTATACTAATATTGCAACGTCGGATTAAACTCTTTTTTTCAAAGTAGTAGTGATATTGCAGGGCAATCAATTCGATTCAAAAAGAAAATAAAGCTAGTATGGCAAAAAAAGAAGAAATTTCATTGCAATTGATAAAACCTAGTGTGATAATAAGAGTATCTGTTGTGCTCGTGCTTTGATTTATTTACCTGAGCCGATTAATTTTATAACAGGAGATGAGATTGGTTGCTATTGTGTATGCCTGCCTATGAGCGGGAAACCTACGGCAAACATCGAACTTCCACCTTGAGCTAAGTGCTTCAGGACCATTTCAACACGGCACAACGGACCCTTTTCATAGTTTAATTGTCTAGTTTCTCTATTAATTTGCCTACAGGTAGTTTTCCAATCAATTGTACTGCTAAAATTAATCAATCATTTGTATTATAGTTTGAATGAAAGAGTTACGTCGCCAACTACGAGAACGCCGAAAATCAATTAATAAGCCTACTCGGAAGGCAAAAGGAAAAAATATCCTTCATCAATGTCAAAAGTATGCCCTTTTTAGGAACGCTAAACATATTGCCATATTTACACCAAACGATGGAGAAGTAGAGACTGAAAAAACAATTAATTTTCTCAAAAATCAAGGTTGTAGTGTTTATTTGCCAATACTAGCAGGAGAAAAATTAAGGTTTGCTAAGATTGGCAAATATTTCAGAAAAAATCGTTTTGGTATTAATGAGCCCATACACACTTCTCTCTTAGGCGCCCATAAAATGGATATTATTTTGATGCCATTAGTTGGCTTTGATAAATACAAAAACCGCCTAGGCATGGGTGGTGGTTTCTATGACAAAACACTAGAATTTCAAAAAAAACGCAATAATTACAGAGTGCCCAAACTTTTTGGTTTGGCTTTTGATTGTCAAGAGGTTGACAAACTCGATGCAAAATATTGGGATGTTCCTGTTGATGGCATTATTACACCAACAAGGTATTTACGATAATAATTTGCTATAAAACCTATATAGACGACATTGCCCGGGTAATTCTTTTTAATTCATCCTGTGAAATGATAAAAGGCGGCATAGTGTAGAGTAGTTTTCCATAAGGTCGTAGCCAAACTCCCTCACTAATTAGTCGTTCCTGTGTAGAGAGAATATCTAGCGGTTGCTCAAATTCGACAATACCAATAGCGCCAATTACCCGGACATCGGAAATAGTTTCTTTAGATTTAAGTGGCAAGAGCTCTTCCTCCAGAATTTTTTCTATTTCGATTACTCTTGTCTGCCAGTCTGAACTTAAAAGTAAATCTATACTAGCATTCGCGACTGAACTTGACAAAGGATTGCCCATAAAGGTGGGTCCGTGCATCAGTACACCAACGGTTTCTGCTACCTTGGCTGTTGCAAGTGCTGCTGACATAGTCATGTAACCACCTGTCAATGATTTACCTAAACATAATATATCTGGTGAAATATCAGCATGTTCACAGCCAAAAAGTTTTCCTGTTCGGCCAAAGCCTGTGGCAATTTCATCGACAATTAATAACACTTCATAATTGTCACAAAGCTTTCTCGCACCTTTAAGGTATTCAGGTTCATAAATATTCATACCGCCGGCACCTTGAACTATTGGTTCTAGAATCATTGCGGCTATTCTTTGATGATTTTTCTTCAATATTTTTTCAAGGTCAAGTAAAGCTTCTGATGTATTCCTTATCGTTGGCCTATTTACAAAGAAATGTTTAGGCAGAACATCAGAGAATAGATGATGCATGCCATTTTCAGGGTCACAGACAGCCATCGCGCCAAACGTATCTCCATGGTAACCACCCTTGGGTGTGATAAATCTTGTTTTATCTCTCAATCCCTTGTTGTGCCAATACTGAAGAGCCATCTTTAGAGAGACTTCTACAGCAACAGAGCCTGAATCTGCCAAAAAAACTTTATCTAAATTTGCTGGCGTTATTTCAATCAGCTTTTTGCAAAGTTCAATAGCTGGCTGATTTGTCAAACCACCAAACATCACATGTGAAACACGGTCAATTTGATCTTTCATTGACTGATTAAGTGTTGGGTTGTTATAGCCATGTATCACAGACCACCATGAGCTCATGCCATCAATGACTCGTATATTACCTTTTAAATTGAGATAAACGCCATCAGCTGACTCTACGAGATACGTAGGAACATTATTTGGGATTTTGGCATAAGGATGCCAAACATGTTGGTTATCAAAATTCACTATAAATATTTACCCAGCTCACTCATCGAATCTATCACTAGGTCTGGTCTTTCATCAGCAATATTATTACCATGATTGTACCCGTATGACATACATATAATGTCAAAACCCGCAGATCTAGAAGCTTTTACATCACTAACTGAGTCCCCAATCATCAGACATCCTTCAGGTCTAAGCCCAAAATATTCAGCTCCATATAATAATGGCATAGGATCCGGTTTTCTCTTTGCCAAGGTGTCGCCTGATATAACAATTTTAAAGTAATCAATAATCCCTAGCACTTTAAGTAATGGGTGAGTAAATTGTGCCGCTTTATTTGTTACACATCCTAAATAATAACCCTGCAGGCTTAAATAATCTAAACCTTCTCTTACACCTTCGTAAAGACAAGATCTCTTTGCAGTATTTTCTGCATAAAGATTTAAAAAAATAGGATAAGCCTTGTCAAATAATTCTTTGTCTAGTTGGCCTTCAAGTTCACCAGTAATTGCTCGTTCAACCAGTTTAGACACGCCATTACCAACCCAATGACGAACTTTGTCCTCACCTCTTTTTTCCATGCCAAGCTTTACCGCCATCTCATCAACACAGTATGTAAGGTCTGGAACACTATCAACTAGCGTGCCATCAACATCAATCATGATTAACTTGGGCTGAAATTTTTTCATATTACTTGCTCTTAATTTATGTAGAATTAAAACTTTATTTCGTATTTAAACGGCTGAGATATTTTATATGCAAAACAAAACATTGATTGGATTTATTGGTGCTGGCAATATGGGTTACGCCTTAATTAAGGGTTTAATAAACAGTGGCTACCCCTCTGAAAATATCAAGGCTAGTGATGCCAATGAAGAATTATTACAAAAACGAAACGAAGAGTTTGGGATCAATGTTTATATTGATAATGCAGAACTATTAAAAGCTTGTGATGTCATTGTACTTGCTGTTAAACCGCAGGTACTCAATGAGGTATGCACAGGATTAAGAGATTCAATAAAACCAAACCACCTTGTAATTTCTATCGTTGCTGGAATTAGAGCGAACGACATCAACAGATGGCTAGGGGGTGAATTTGCACTTGTACGGTCGATGCCTAATACGCCCGCTCTTATGCAACAAGGTATAACAGGAATGTTTGCAAATAAACTAGTAAATGATGAACAGAAAACTATTGTTACAACAATACTTTCAACTGTTGGTCAATGTTTTTGGGTTAAAGAAGAAAAACTAATTGATGCTATTACAGCAATTTCTGGAAGCGGCCCTGCCTATTTTTTCTTGCTTATGCAATCTATGACTCAGGCAGCAATTGCATTAGGCTTAGACAAGGAAGCAGCAAGCGCTTTATCTGTTCAGACAAGTTATGGAGCTAGCATGATGGCTGTCAAAAGCGAAGAAGATCCTCAAACACTTAGAAGAAACGTAACTTCACCCAACGGAACAACTCAAGCCGCTATAGAATCATTCCAAGATCAAAACTTTGAGGGTATTGTTGCAACCGCTACAAGAGCAGCTTATGACAAAGCGCATGAAATTAGCATAGAACTCGGTGAGAAGGAGTAAATCACCAATAATATAGAATATTTGGAAATTAACTCCCCCATAAGAGTTGCATGTTGGCAATCGCCACAAGAGAGGCTGTCTCAGTTCTTAAAACCCTCTTCCCCAACAAAACCGATTGGAAGCCTGCTCCATTAGCTAGTTCTATTTCCTGACCACTTAAACCCCCTTCAGGGCCAATTAAAATAGTTGCCATAGAGGTTGGCCTAATATCTGGCAATTTATTAGTTGCCTTATGGTGCAATACAAAACCATTAGGATTCTTAACACTTAGTAGTTCGCTTAGTGTTTTTTGGGTAGCAACATCAACAACCACCGCTCTACCTGATTGAGCGCATGCGTGATTAGCTATCTTTTGCCAGTGCTCAATTCTTTTGGCGATTTTTTCACCTTTCAGTCTAACTACACAACGCTCTGTCTGAAGAGGTATTATCCTATTTACACCAAGCTCAACAGCTTTTTGAATTAAAAAATCCATTTTCTCACCCTTTGCAATGCCTTGTGCAAGTGTTAAATCTAAACTTGACTCTGAATTATTTTTTTTCTTAGCAATAACTTCTACTTTGCAAGTTTTTTTAACAGTAACAATTTTTACTGAGTAATCAAAACCATCACCATTAAACAATGTAATGATGTTGCCAATTGGAAAGCGTAATACCTTTAAGAGGTGATGCTGAGTGTCCTTATCCAAATCAACCTCGTTACCTACTTTGAATACTTTATTTTGATATAGTCGAATGTTTTTCATGGTATCGTTTTGGCACTGTATTAAGCAAATTTAGATATTACAACAAAAATGATACATCAAAAAAGACGACAAGAATTATTAAGAAAATTAGAACGCAACGCAATAGTTATTGTTAGCACTAACAGCGAACAAAAAAGAAATGGCGATGTCAACTATCCATTCCGTCCTGACAGTAATTTTTGGTATCTAACGGGCTTTACTGAGCCTGATGCTGTTGCAGTTATTTCGAAAGACAACTACGCCATTTTTCTTAGGCCTAAAGATCAAAAAAAAGAAATTTGGGACGGCGAAAGACTTGGCATTGAAATTGCCCCTGAAGAGCTATTAGCCAATAAAGCCTACCCCATTGAGAGTTTTTTTGACGAAATTAAAATACTAATTAATAAAGACAAGATTGTATACTTTGACGACTCAAGTACAAACATAATTAATAAATCCATTATTTCATCCTTAAATAGCTCTTTCGAACCGTTAAAGCCATATTTATCAGAAATGCGACTTCTAAAAGACCAAGATGAAATAAACAAAATGCAACTTTCAGCACAATATAGTGCAGAAACACATATGATGGTGATGAAAACGGTAAAGCCTGGGATGTATGAATATCAGGTGGCAGCCATTTTTGATTCAGAATTTACAAGGCGAAACTCTAGGCATGCCTATCCGCCTATCGTAGCAGGAGGAAACAATGCTTGTGTCCTCCACTATATTGAAAATAACAAAAAACTAAATGACGGCGACTTACTCCTTGTTGACGCTGGCTGTGAAATCTCAGGATATGCTTCAGACGTTACACGTACCTTCCCGATAAATGGCAGTTTTAATGACGCGCAAAGGGAAATATACGAGATTGTCTTAAATGCACAAAAGTCTGCCATTAACTGCATAAAACCGGGCGAAAAGGTTAACAGGCCGCATGAAATTGCCTGCGATATTATTTCTAAGGGCCTCACTAAGCTAGGAATCATAAAAGACTCCAGCGGATTAAGGGATTATTACATGCATAACACAGGGCACTGGTTAGGTCTGGACGTGCATGATGTTGGCGAATACAAGACTGACGATGATTATCGATGCTTTGAAGAATGCATGGTGATGACAGTTGAACCAGGAATCTATATACGTAAGAATGATAAAATTGACTCTAAGTACTGGGGAATTGGAGTAAGGATTGAAGATGATATCCTTGTCACTGCTGATGGCTATAAAATTCTCTCAAATTCTGTCGTCAAAGAAATAGAAGATATAGAACATATAATGAATTAATAAAATCATGAATATACAACAAGCCATAAAATCTGTTATTGCCAAACAAGATTTAAGTGAAGGTCAAATGCATGATGTAATGAATAGCATTATGACAGGCCAGACAACTGACGCACAGATTGGCGCCTTCCTAATTGGACTTTCAATGAAAGGAGAAACTATTGAAGAAATAACTGCTAGCGCCAAAGTTATGAGAGCTCTTGCAACTCCGGTAGAAATAAATAGTTCCGATTATTTAGTTGATACTTGCGGGACAGGAGGCGATGGCCTAGGACTGTTTAATATTTCAACAGCTTCTGCCTTCGTAGTTGCCGCAGCAGGCGGTAAAGTCGCTAAACACGGAAATCGTTCAATCTCTTCAAAATCAGGTAGTGCTGATGTTCTAGAGTCTGCTGGGGTCAACCTTGATTTAAGCCCAAGAATTATCGGCCAATGCGTTGAAGAAATTGGTGTCGGTTTTATGTTTGCCCCAGCCCACCATAGTGCAATGAAGCATGCCATTGGTCCTAGAAAAGAGCTAGCAGTTAGAACTATATTTAATGTTTTGGGACCGCTAACAAATCCAGCAAAAGCCCCTAATCAGGTAATGGGAGTCTACGATAAAAGCTTAATTGAACCTATCGCTAATGTACTTAAAGGTCTTGGTTCTCGTCACGTGATGGTTGTCCACTCTGCGGATGGTCTTGACGAATTATCTGTCGCTGACAAAACTTATGTAGCAGAATTAAAGGATGGAGTTGTTACAACTTATACAATACACCCAGAAGAATTGGATCTCGCCCTGGGAGATTTAAACGACATCAAAGCAGATGACGCTAAAGACTCACTTAATATAATCAAAGATGCTTTTTCCGGGAAGGAAGGAGCAGCAAGAGATATTATCTCTCTAAATGCAGGTGCTGCAATCTATGTTTGCGGACTAACTGGTTCTCTGAAGCCAGGCATTGAAAAAGCAAGACTAGCACTTTCAGATGGAAGCGCACAGCAAAAACTTGATGATTATATTAAGACCAGCAATAGCTGAATGAGACATGAATAAAAAAACTAACCTTATTTGGATTGATCTTGAAATGACTGGATTAGTTCCTGAAAAAGATGTCATCATTGAAATAGCCACTGTTGTTACAGATGCGGATTTGAATGTTGTAGCAGAAGGACCCTCTATAGCAATCCATCAGAGTGATGATTATCTTAATAATATGGACGAGTGGAACACTAATCAACACTCTAAATCTGGCCTAGTAAAGCGAGTTAGAGAAAGTAAAATTACATCAAAAAAGGCTGAAAAACAGACTATAGATTTCTTAATAGAGTATGTGAGTCCAGGGGTCTCGCCAATGTGTGGAAATTCAATCTGTCAAGATAGAAGATTCCTATACAACTACATGCCAAATCTTGAAAAATTTTTCCATTACCGTCATATTGATGTATCAACATTAAAAGAGCTGGCCATACGTTGGAAGCCAAAAGTAATTTCAACATCAAACAAACAAACGAAGCATTTGGCATTGTCTGATGTTTACGATTCTATAAATGAGCTAAAACACTATCGAGAACATTTTATTGATGCCTGAAGTAACTTATCTTGCGCCAGCAAAAATTAATCTTTTTTTGCATATCACCTCAAAAAGACCTGATGGCTACCATAACTTACAAACTATTTTCCAGCTTTTAGATTATGGCGATGAAATTACTTTTCGTTTAAGAAGTGATGGCGAAATTAATCGCGTTTATGGTAATGAATCTATTCCTCCAGAACAAGACTTATTATTGCAAAGTGCAAACATCTTAAAAAGACACAGTGGAACGGCAGCTGGGATTGATATGGGTATCAATAAAAAAATACCAACAGGTGGTGGTCTTGGAGGCGGTAGTTCAAATGCTGCAACTGTATTGATTGCACTTAACAAAATATGGAATCTTAAGTTACCTGAAAATGAAATCTTCAAAATTGGACAAACTCTAGGAGCAGATGTCCCTGTATTTATCAATGGATATAGTGCTTGGGCTGAAGGAACTGGAGACATATTAACTCCAATGAATTTACCAAGACACTTCTATCTGGTTGTTTCAATAAATAAAAAGATATCAACGAAAGAAATTTTCTCTCACAAAGCATTGACAATGTCGCCCGTACAAAGGAAAATACCTGACTTTTCATTACTTTCAAATCTACACAACGACTGCTTAGATGCTGCAATCGATTTAGAGAATGATATAAAAGAGGCTTTAAGCTATCTGGACTCGACAAAATGCCATCTTGGTAACGCTAAAATGACAGGTAGTGGGTGTTGTGTTTTTGTTGCTTTTGAAAGAAAAAAAGATGCAGTGATAGCAAAAGAAGAATTGCCATCACAATGGTTTGGTTTTGTCGCGCAAGCGATTGATAAATCACCGTCACACAATTGGGATGTCGCCAAGCGGTAAGGCAACGGGTTTTGATCCCGTCATGCGCAGGTTCAAATCCTGCCATCCCAGCCATCTTCTTTATTAAATAAACATTAAATCCTTATCGGGTAAACTATATTTATATTATTTATGAATTTTTATTAAGCATCTATCATGAGTGAAAAATTTTATCAATTCAATATTAATCAACTTAATGGTGAAGAGATTTCATTTAATAAACTCAAAGGAAAGGTAGTTCTAGTCGTTAATACAGCAAGTAAATGTGGTCTAACCTATCATTACACAGGACTAGAGAAGCTTTATCAGGAATACAAAGACACTGGGTTTGTAATAATTGGCTTTCCTTGTAATCAATTTGGCAAACAAGAGCCAGGGACTTCAGAAGAAATACAAGATTTTTGTAGCCATAATTATGATGTCACCTTCCCTTTGTCTGAAAAGATTGAAGTCAATGGCCCAGATGCGCACCCTCTTTATAAATATTTAAAAAAAGAATTAAAGGGCAAATTAAATGACAGTATCAAATGGAATTTTACGAAATTTCTAATTGATCGTAATGGTATGCCTTTCAAACGCTTTGGCTCGACAGTTGAGCCTGAAGATATAAGACCATTCATTGATGAACTGACATAACTCACCTCTGCCGAAAGCAAATTCCTATCCCTTTAACTAAAACTTATATAGTAATGAAAAGCAAAGAACTTACTTTTTTCAAAGTCTTTTTTATAACTGCATCTTTATGGAATTTAATAGGTGCATTTTTCGGTTATTTCAACACCGCCTATACTTTTAACGGCTTTTTTGGCAGAGAATTAACAGACCCTCTGTTTTATGCAATTTATCAAGGTACTTGGGGAACAACACTTGTATATTTTATAGGTTACGCAATTGTTGCTTACAACCCTCTAAAACACTACGGTATTGTAATTGTTGGCGGAATCGGTAAAGTTGGTTTTGCAATTTCCTTATTTAAGCTTTACCTGTCTGGACTCGCCAATTCTGTTGTATTCATCGTAATCATAGGCGATCTCATTTTTTCACTCTTTTTCGTGTATTATTTTTTCCGATTGTACGATGTAAACAAAAAGATAATTAATCAATGAAAATTATTTCAAAAAAACTATTATGTTTAATAGGATGATTTCTTTGTATAATTGGCATCAAATAGCATAGACTCAACATAATGTCATTAGATAAAATCAAGATTTTTAGTGGAAACGCCAATCCGCATCTGTCTAGTGAGATTATTGCTAGTCTGAAAATTAGCCAGAGCAAAGCCTTTGTTGGCAAGTTTAGCGATGGCGAATCACAAGTTGAGATATTGGACAACGTTCGTGGTTGTGACGTCTTTGTTATTCAACCAACTTGCAGACCATCACCAGCCGAGACACTTATGGAGCTTCTAATAATGGTGGACGCGCTTAAGCGCTCATCAGCTGGTCGAATTACAGCAGTAGTCCCTTATCTAGGTTACTCACGACAAGATAGACGGTCTCGTCTAACCCGAGTACCAATAACAGCAAGGCTTGTTGCTCAAATGATAGAGACATCAGGTGTAAACCGTATTTTAACGATGGATTTACATGCCGACCAAATACAAGGTTTTTTTAATATTCCTATTGACAATATATACGCTCAACCTGTTCTGGTTCAAGATATTTTAGCTTGCAACTATAAAGACATAGTCGTCGTCTCACCGGATGTTGGCGGGGTTGCAAGAGCTAGAGCTGCAGCAAAAAGAATTAATGATGCCGACCTTGCCATTATCGATAAAAGACGTCCGGAACCTAATTTAGTTAAAGTGATGAATGTAATTGGTGATGTGTCCGGTCGTACTTGTATCATAATAGATGATATGGTTGATACTGCCGGAACACTTTGTCAGGCAGCAGATATATTGAAGGAGAAAGGTGCAAACAAGGTTGTAGCATACGCTACACACGCAGTTCTATCTGGGGCTGCTGTAGAAAATATCGCTAATTCTTCTCTGAATGAGCTTGTCGTCACTAATACAATACCTTTGAATGACGAAGCAACAGCATGTTCAAAAATTAGACAATTATCAATTGCTCAAACACTTGCAGATGTTATAAGAAGAATCAGTAATGAGCAGTCAATTAGTTCAATTTTTGCAGACTCGAAGTAACCACAATACCACACTAAGATACTGATTTAAAATAAAAACAGCCAGTCGAGTTATGTATAATTCTCTCTTTGTTTTGTAAAAAACTTCAATTATGAAATCTAGCAAAAAGGACCACAAAGAAGCCCTTCAAAACTTAATCTTAATTGGTAAAGAGCAGGGCTACCTAACTTACTCCGAAATTAACGATATCCTACCCCAAGATTTATTAACACCTGAACAGGTAGAGCCAATTGTTACAATTTTGGAGGAACTCGATATTGCAGTTTCTGACGAAGCTCCAGATGCAGACACGTTGGTTATGGAGACAGGTGGTAAAGCTCAATCAACCTCTGCAGAAGTTGCAATTGCAGCTCTGGCCGCTCTAGATTCTGAGTTTGGGAGAACAACAGACCCTGTTCGCATGTATATGCGCGAAATGGGTGTTGTAGAACTACTTGAACAACAAGATGAGGTCCGTATTGCTAAAGAAATTGAGGCAGGTGTATTTGAAATCATGCAGGCCATTACCCTTTATCCAGAAATCTCAGTTTACTTCTTTAAAGCTTATACTAGACTCGAGGAAGGCAAATGTAAAATGACTGATGTCGTTATTGGCTATCAGGGTGATGCAGAAGAGTTTGAGGAAAAGCAAGCTCTTGTTGAAGAAAAATTAGCTAATCTAGAAGATATTGGAGATCAAGAGGAAGAAGATTTCGACGAACTAGAATATACAGGTCCTGACGAAGGTGAGGTGTATGAACGTTTTGAAAAAATTCAAAAAGCTTTTAACAGCTATACAAAAGCTAATAATAAGAATGGCTATCTTGATGAAAAAACTATCAAAGCTCGACAAAAATTCTCGGCTTGTATTTCAGACTTAAGACTTGCGCCAAAATTAGTGAGTACCATGATGGAGCTTGTAAGTGGTCGTATTGATGAAGTTAAAATAAGAGAGAAAACAATTCGTGATACTTGTCTTGAAGCTGGTATGCCAAAAGAAGTTTTTTATAACTCATTTCCTGGTAATGAAACCAACCTTGACTGGCTTAAATCAATTAGCCTTGATAAGTCTGTCATAGAATCACTCAAGAAACACGAAGATGACATCTACTACGCGCAGAAAAGTCTCTTAGAGCAAGAAAAAGAGATGCAAATAACTACTGCTGAATTAAAAGAAATTAACAAAAAATATAGACAAGGCGACCGCAAGGCCAAAAAAGCAAAAAGTCAAATGATTGAAGCGAATCTAAGACTTGTCATCTCAATTGCAAAAAAATACGCTAACCGTGGTTTACAATTCCTAGATCTTATCCAAGAAGGAAATGTTGGCCTAATGAAGGCAGTCGATAAGTTTGAGTATCGTCGCGGCTACAAATTCTCGACCTATGCAACATGGTGGATTCGTCAGGCAATCACTCGTTCAATAGCCGATCAGGCACGCACAATTAGAATTCCTGTCCATATGATTGAAACAATCAATAAGCTCAACCGTGTTCGCCGACAACTCCTACAAAAATTTGGTAGGGAAGCTACCCCAGAGGAGCTTGCAGTTGAAATGGAGTTGCCCGAACATAAGATAAATAAAATTCTTAAAATTGCCAAAGAGCCTTTATCCATGGAAAATCCTGTTGGTGATGATGAAGATTCTACAATTGGTGACTTTATCGAGGATGAAAAGCTTTCTTCGCCAGTGGAGGTCACGACTAGAGAGAGTTTAAAGGAAACTACCAGTGATCTTTTAGCTAACCTTTCTCCAAGAGAGGCAAAAGTATTGAAAATGCGATTTGGAATAGATATGAGTACAGACCATACCCTAGAAGAGGTTGGACGTCAATTTGATGTTACACGCGAACGAATTCGTCAAATTGAAGCGAAAGCTTTACGTAAGTTAAGACATCCATCACGCGCTCATAAATTACAAAGCTTTTTGGAATAACCCCTTCCCCGGGCCTATAGCTCAGTTGGTTAGAGCAGTCGACTCATAATCGATTGGTCCTTGGTTCAAGTCCAAGTAGGCCCACCAAATTTTAAAAAACCTAGCTTATCGCTAGGTTTTTTATTGATAGACAATCAAAATTCAAATTCTTATAAAATTGTTATGTTCAATACAATACTAAGTGTTTAGAAGAAGAACAATAAAACCTATGTTTTCAACATTACTTCCAAAACTTATATCACTGACTTCTATGGTTGGTGAGACCATCATATCCCTTCATAACGAGAACATGGGTTTTATTGTTAAATCTGATAGTACGCCACTAACACAAGCAGATAAGACTTCTCATAAGCTCATTACAAATGTCTTAGAAAAAATAACACCGGATATTCCAATATTATCAGAGGAATCTGAAGAAACTCCTTTTTCAGTTCGAAAAAACTGGCAGAAATATTGGCTCATTGACCCTTTGGATGGTACTCGAGATTTTATAGAAGGTTCAAAAGAATTCTGTATTAGTATTGCTTTTATTGAAAAAAACTATCCTGTTTTTGGTCTTATCTATTCACCCTTCGAAAAAGTTCACTATTATCGTTTACCTCAACAAGAATCAATCAAGCTTATTGATAATGTTGTTCACAAGCTTTGCACAAAAAAGCCAAAACGCTGGGAAAAAATTGTCTTTGGCAGATACTCACAAAATAACAAACAACTCCAAAAACATCTTAGATCAAAAACTAATTTTGAAACATTTCGCTTAGGAAGTGCACTCAAATTTTGTTTGATTGCTGAAGGGATTTATCACTATTACCCTAAATTTGGCCGATGTTCAGAATGGGATACTGCTGCTGGTGTTTGTATTTTAGAAGGTGCAGGAGGTAAGGTTGAAGATTTACAAGGCCAACCTCTACAATACAATACAAAAGAAGACACCACAAGCCCTACGTTTGTCGCCACTGCTTAATCGAATTGAAGAGATAAATCAATTGCATTAATATGCTTAGTAATTGCACCTATTGAAATATAATCCACACCTGTTTCTGCATAACCAACTATGTTATTTTCATCTATATTTCCCGAAGCCTCTAGTTGACAAACCCCTCTAGCTTTAGATACAGCTTTTGTCAGCTCAGCTATAGAAAAATTATCACAAAGTACCCTCGTAATACGATCAATTTTTAGTGTTTTTTGAAGTTCCTCAAGAGTTTCCACTTCTACGATAATAGGTTTCTCTGGATGTTTTATTTGTGCTAATTCTATCGATTTTTCAATAGAACCAATAGCCATAATATGATTCTCTTTAAGCATAATACAATCATAAAGTCCCATCCGATGGTTGGTTCCACCACCACATTTAACGGCATACTTTTGAGCATGTCTAAGGTTGGGAATTGTTTTCCTAGTATCCAACAATTGTGTTTTTGTATGCTTGATTAAATTGAATAATAATCTTGTTTGGGTTGCTGTTGCACTTAGAGTTTGCAGAAAGTTAAGTGCGGTTCTTTCAGTACTTATTATTGCCTGGGCTCGACCAATTAATTGACAAATTATTGTGTCTGGCATAACTTCTTCGCCTTCTTTAATTTTCCAATCAATTTCAATACTGGGGTCTAACTCAGTAAAACAATAATCAGAATATTCAACACCACAAATGACAGCTTTTTCACGACAAATTATTGACGCCTTTATTCTTTCATTATCCAATAAGTCAGAAGACAAGTCTCCAGTTCCAATGTCCTCTGATAGTGCCATATGAACGATTTGTTTTATTATCTTACTCATTGATAAATTCCAAAATTGCTTTCGCAGAACATTCACTAGATCCTTGATTAAGCTGCTTATGAATCAAACCTAATTCGGCAGTTAACTCCGAATTATTGGAATTAATTAATTGCATAGCAGTATAAGCAATATTTTTCGCGTTTGCATTATCTTGTATCAATTCCGGCACTATTCCTTTCCCCAAAATAACATTTGGTAAAGACACGTAATCAGTTTTCAAGAGACGCTTAACAATCTGATAACTAGGACCCGAAATCTTATATATCACAATCATAGGAACTCCAATCATAGCTACTTCAAGCGCCGCAGTCCCGGATGCAACAATAACCAAATCTGAGCTTGCTATTCTTGCATGTGCATCACCAATACTGAGATCAATATTTTGTTCACCAATTTGAGTCTCGACCCAATCCTTGAAATCATTATTTGCAAGTGATATTCTAAACATCAATTCAGGATCTTGTTCTCTCATCAACTTCACTGAAGTTAATATTTCAGGCAATAAAGACTTAATCTCTGCCTCTCGTGAACCAGGCATCAATAAAACCCTCTTGCCAGGGATATGTTGTCGTCTTGGTTCTAAAATTTCAGCCAATGGATGGCCAACAAATAGAGCTTTTTGACCATGTTTCTTATAAAAATCCATTTCAAATGGGAAAAGACACAGCATTAAGTCTGCTGAAGCTTTAATTTTAGTAATTCGATTCGAGCGCCATGCCCACACTGATGGACTGATAAAGTGAACAGTTTTTATGCCATTTTGTTTAAGCTTTCGTTCAATTTTAAAATTAAAATCTGGAGAATCTACACCAATAAAAACATCTGGCCTTGATTTGGTAAAGTGTGTGACAATTGAACTTCTTAACTTTAATAGCGAGGGAAGCTTCTTTAATACTTCACTAAAGCCCATTACATTAGCATGATCCATATTCCATAATCTATGGCAGCCCGCATTACTCATCATCTCACCTGCCAATCCTTCTATTTGGCAATCGGGATTCAAGTCAATCAATGATTTAACTAGTGTTGCGCCAATCATATCCCCTGATGTTTCTGCTGCACTAATTGCAATTTTCATTATTAAAGTTAGTTATGAATGGAATAACAATAATATAGAAGAATCATTTCCTCGGCAAAATAATCATTGGATTTTCTTCAAAAGGACGATAAATTACTAATACACTGCCAATAATTTGAACTAAAAAAGCTTCTGAGAATTCAATTATTTTATTTTCTATTTCCTTTTTTTTATTGCGATCATCGACTCTAATCTTTATTTTAAGTAGCTCGTGCTTTTTCATTGTGGAGTCAAGTTCAGACAAAACTGCCTCACTTAGACCGTGTTGTCCAATCATCACGACAGGGTTTAGATCGTGTGCGAGTGTTCTTAGGTATTTTTTTTGATTGTTAGTTAGTCTCTTCATCTAGGAAAAACTCATTTTCAAACAAGGATTTAGCCTCTTCACGTCTGCGTACCAAGGCATGTCTATTCCCAGCCACCATGACTTCAGCTACACGTGGCCGCGTATTGTAATTAGAGCTTAAAACAAAACCATAGGCGCCCGCAGACATCATTGCAATGTAATCTCCTTGATTGAGTTTTAGTTCTCTATCTTTTGCTAAGAAGTCTCCAGTTTCACAAACTGGACCAACCAAATCCCAAGTGTCATTAATACCATCAGGACTTTCTTTAACAACTACGGCTTTATGATATGCGCCGTAAAGAGATGGACGCATCAAATCATTCATCGCTCCATCAACAATGGCAAATGATTTAATGCTGTTTCGCTTAAGATACTCTACCTGAGTAACAAAGATTCCAGCATTCCCAACAATTGCCCTGCCTGGCTCTAGTAATATTTTCAAATCACCAGCTCTGCTTAATATCGATTGAATATAATCACTAATATTTATTGTTTGTTCATCTTTGTAAGAAATACCTATGCCTCCGCCTAGGTCAAGGTGAGATACTTTGACGCCTTCAGATTGAAGCTTTGAGATTAATTCTAGCGTTTTATCCAGCGCCTCAATGAATGGCAAAACATCAGTAATTTGGGATCCAATATGATAATCTAAGCCACAAATTTTAAGGTATTCCGATTGGTCAGCCTTGTGATATAAAGATAAAGCGGTATCAACGTCAACGCCAAACTTGTTCTCTTTTAAGCCTGTCGAAATATAGGGGTGCGTCTTAGCGTCAACATCAGGATTGACACGAATCGAAATCGACGCCACAACACCTGCCGCTTGAGCGACAGACTGAATACGTTCTAATTCTCCCTCAGACTCTACATTAAAGCAATAAACACCAATTTCTAGTGCTTTTTGAATTTCTGCTTTTGACTTGGCAACTCCAGAAAAAACACATCGACTAGGTATGCCTCCAGCAGCGATTACTCTTTCTAGTTCACCAATTGAGACAATATCAAAACCGGAGCCTAGTTTTGCTAACACATTAAGTACCGCAATGTTGGAGTTAGCTTTGACAGCGTAACAGATAAGATGCGGGTGTTCTCCAAAGGCTCTATCGAATTGCTGCCAATTCCGCTCTATTTCAGTCCGGGAATATACATAAAGTGGTGAGCCGTACTGAGCCATCAAGTCCATTACAGGAACAGACTCAGCATACAAAGCATTGTTTTGAAAAGAAAAAATATTCAATGAGCTCGAATTAGTCGGTACTTGAAATTGCGGTTTCAGATTCATTTTCTGTCTCTGTGACAGGCACTAAATCTCCCATTCTTCCGCACGCACTCAAAGTAATCGCAAATGATACAATCATTGCTAATTTCAATAGGTTTTTCATATTGCCTCACTTACTTTGGTGTAATAGCGCTATTTTACACAAAGGTTTTAAGCTGTTGTATAAACAAATCTCTAGCCAATTTAAACGCCCCTAGGCTTTCTAAATGAGGATTTTCTACTTGACAATCTACCAATCTATAGTGACTCTTTTGTAATAAATATGCAAATGCCACTTTCGAAGCATTGCTGACCAATGAAAACATTGACTCGCCAAAAAAGACTTGACCCAAAGCTACACCGTACAACCCCCCTACAAGCTTGTCTTTTTCATAAACCTCATATGAATGAGCATAGCCATAATCATGGAGCTCGCAATATGATCTCATCATGTCGTCACCTATCCAGGTGCCAGACTGTCCATACCTATTGACTGTTTGACAGTTAGTGATAACATCAACAAAAGCTTTGTTCACTCTGACATCAAACCTTTTTGAGAGTATGACTTTTTTTAGACTTTTTGATAGATGAAATACCTCAGGGGTTATAACCATTCTTGGGTCAGGCGAATACCATAAGATTGGTTCCCCATCACTGTACCAAGGGAAAATCCCTTGTGAATATGCTTTGAGCAATCTTTTAGTAGACAAATCTCCACCGATTCCTATAAGGCCGTTTGGGTTTTTTAACGCTAAACCTACGTCAGGGAATGGTGTGTCATGCTGATCAAGCCAAAATGATTGGGGAATCTCAATCACACTTATCGTTTACTCATTATCTCTCTTACCATATATAAGGCAAGTATGCTTCTTGCTTCGGTCAAATCATCATCATAGGTCAACTGTTCTATATCTGAGAGTTTTTTTGAAACAATCTCAAGTGGCTCAGGCTCGTCCCCTTCCGCACTTTCCTCATATAGGTCTTCAGCAAGAATAATATATGTTTTACCAGATTGATAGCCTGGCGCCAGAGTGGTTGCTTTAAGGAAGGTCAGTTTATTTGAACCATAGCCAATCTCCTCTTTGAGCTCTCTTGAGGCCGCTTCGATGGGAGTCTCACCTTTGTCTATCTTTCCTTTCGTTAGACCCAACTCGTAACGTTCTGTGCCCGCCGAAAATTCATAAACCATCAACACAGTGTCTTTGTCAATCATCGGCACAACTAAGACAGCGCCATTGCCGCCAGGCTTTAAGCGTTCAAAAACGCGTGTCTCCCCATTTGAAAATTCAACGTCCATAGATTCGACGTTAAACACGCGACTCCGAGCGATACTATGAACATTGGTTATTTTTGGATTTTTTCGCATAGACGCCATTATGCCATCGGTTTGATGCTTTCCTGATTACAAATTCTTAGCACTGGTTTTTACCTTCTAATATTTTTCTCTTAAGAGAAGCATTAATCATTTTTTTATCCCATAACCTTTTTTCCTGCAGTCATTGCTTAAGTTTAATTATTTAATTCGTCAAACAACATCAAAGCTGAGGTATCACTATATGCATGACCTTTATCCATTAAATTAACGTATCGGTCATACACCTCCTTGGTGAATGTTAAGTTTGTTTCATTATCTTTTGCCTGATCTATACAATAACCTAAATCTTTAACCATCCACTTAATTGCAAAACCAAAGTCAAACTCTCTTTGATGCATGGTATGGCCGCGGTTAACCATTTGCCAAGATTGCGCGGCACCACCAGATATAGCTGCGAGTAGGCTATCCACATCTATATTTTCAGCTTCAGCAAACAGTAATCCTTCTGATAGCCCTTGTAATAGTCCAGCAATACAAATCTGATTAACCATTTTGGCTAACTGGCCATAGCCTGACTCTCCCATATAGCTAATATTTTTCGAATAAGATTCAACTAGCAAACTATTACTCTCTAGCTCAGTTTGATCTCCACCAGCCATAACACTTAATATTCCATTGATTGCACCCGCTTCCCCGCCACTAACTGGCGCATCAATAAAGGTTACGTTTTTAGATTGAAGAGATTGATTAAGGTGTTTAGCTAACTTATATGAAGTGGTAGTGTGATCAATAAACACACTACCTTCTTTGAGATGAGAATAAATTCCATTATCAGAAAAGACAATCTCCATCATATCTTCGTCTCTACCTGTGCAAGTAATAACAACATCTGCATCAAAAACGGCTTTCTCAAGTGAAGAACAAATCTCGCCATCGTACTCCTTGCCCCATTTGATTGATTTTTCCATAGTTCGGTTATAGACTCTCAAATTTGCCAAACCTGACATAGATAGATGGCCAGCCATAGGATAGCCCATCGTACCGAGACCAATAAAAGCAACATTCCTTTTTTTGTTCATAAAACTTCCTCTGAGTGTTATGTAATCAATACTTTACGAGATTATACGACGATGTATTCCAGTTTAATTAATAGATGCCATATATTTGATAAAATAATAATTTGACTCGAATAATAAACAAAATTAAGTTTTTTTGCTAATTATTAACAAGAATTAATAAAAAATGGCATTTTTTTGAGTAATTTATCTATTTTTTACTAATTATTACTATTTTTATTCATTTTTATACGTATTTTTTATGAAAACACCTGATTACTGGCAAGAATCAATTGGTTTTTTACAAAATAATGATAAAAAATTAGCACAAATCATTAATAAATATGGCGAATCTGTGCTAATTGGTCGTCGCGATCCTCTTGAGACTTTAATCCGTTCAGTAGTCGGCCAACAAATTTCAGTAAAAGCTGCGGCAAGCGTTTGGCAAAAAATAGTTGATTTGGTAGGGGAATTAAGTGCAGATAATATTTTATTGGTTAACAAAGAAAAACTAAAATCTTGCGGACTTTCCAAGCAGAAAACTCAATATATATCGAATATTGCTGAACACTTTAAAGCACATAATATTAATGACGAGTCTTATTGGAATGACCGAGAATTTTCGAATATTTATGATGAACTTATCGCAATAAAAGGTGTAGGACCTTGGACGGTTGAAATGTTTGGTATGTTCTATTTACTAGAAAGGGATATATTCCCACTAAAAGATCTCGGCATCATAAAGGCGATCAATCAACTTTACTGCATTGATGAGATTCCTTTAACAATAGACCAAGTAATCGCTATTTCAGATCGTTGGAAGCCTTATCGTACTGTAGCCTGCTGGTACTTGTGGCGCTCTATAGATAACGAAGCTGTTCTTTATTGATCGCTTTTGGGGCTACTTATTGAATTTATGCGACTTTAAAATATCTATTTTTTGAAATAAGTCTACTCGATTGCATCAACAATTAGATTGCCCATTTCCTCAGTGCCAACTATCCTATCACCTGCTGCTGATATATCTTTCGTTCTATAGCCCTGATCAAGAACCTCATTAACTGCAGCATTAATTTTTTCAGCTAGTGGTGCTTGATTTAGTGAATATCGCAGCATCATTGAAACCGAAAGTATTGTCGCTAATGGGTTAGCGATATCCTTGCCAGCAATATCAGGTGCTGAGCCATGAATGGGCTCATACATACCATAATTGTTTTTGTTTAGCGAGGCAGATGGAAGCATTCCAATCGAACCAGTCAGCATGGCAGCACAATCTGACAATATATCACCAAAGAGGTTGCTGGTTACCATAACATCGAACTGCTTCGGAGCTCTAACGAGCTGCATTGCAGCGTTATCAACATACATATGGGAAAGCTCAACATCAGGATAATCCTTGGAAACTTCCTCCATAACTTCTCTCCATAGTTCACAGACTTCTAGCACATTCGCCTTATCTACAGAACATACACGCTTATCTCTTTTTTGTGCAATTTGAAAAGCAGAGTGACCAATACGCGCTATCTCTGACTCAGAATAGGTGGCGGAATTTACACCAAATCGCTCTCCATCTTTAATCTCAACACCGCGAGGCTGACCAAAATAAATACCCCCAACGAGCTCTCTAACTATCATTAGATCAAGGCCAGAAACAACTTCATTTTTTAGAGTTGAAGCATTTGCCAGCTGCGGATAGAGAATTGCTGGTCTTAGGTTAGAAAACAGATCCAACTCAGCACGTATTCCCAGTAAACCTCTTTCAGGTCGCAAATCCCATTCTAGTGAATCCCATTTCGGTCCGCCAACCGCCCCTAAAAGTATGGAGTCGCATTCTTTAGCAACCACTATAGTATCCTCAGGCAGAGGTGAACCTGTCTCATCGTAGGCGCTTCCACCAATAAACCCTTCAACAAGATTCATGCCCATCCCGTGATTGGTATTTAACAAGTCAATTACTTTAACCGCTTGGGCAACTATTTCTTTCCCTATGCCATCTCCTGGCAGAATTAATACCTTTGACATCTGTTTTTACGAGCTTAATACAAAAAATGATTATTTTACTCTGGCAGACACATAAGCCCATCTGAATTTGAGTTTAGATTTGTTGTGGTTAAATTTCCACCATCTCAAAGTCTTCTTTACTTGTACCACAGACAGGACAGGTCCAGTCTTCTGGAACATCCTCCCAAGCTGTACCTGACGCAATACCTTCTTCAGGATTACCTAAAGCTTCATCATAAATCCATCCGCACATCATGCATTCGTATTTTTTCAATTTGCTATTCCATTAACAAAAAAGGGGAGTCAAAACTCCCCCTTTAGTATATTAAATTGTCTGATTAGAGGTTATCAGCATTTTTTGATAGATACTCTGCAACACCAGCAGGTGTGTCCTTCATGCCTTCGTCACCTTTATTCCAACCAGCCGGGCAAACTTCACCGTGACTTGTATGGAAATCAAGCGCATCAACCATGCGCAACATCTCATCGACATTTCTACCTAATGGCAAATCATTAACCACCTGATGGCGAACATTAAAATTCTCATCAATTAAGAAAGATGCTCTTAGAGCTATACCATCGGGGTGAACAACGCCATAAGCTTCCATAATTGCGTGGTCCATATCAGAAACTAATGGAAAATCAATTGAACCAATACCGCCGTCGTTGGTAGCCGTATTACGCCATGCGTTATGAGTATATCTTGAGTCAATTGAAACACCAACTAATTGGACACCGCGTTCGGCAAAAGCTGACACTCTGTGATGGTGGGCCAATATTTCTGATGGACAAACAAATGTAAAATCTAAAGGGTAAAAGAACAACACAATCTTTTTACCTTTAAATTTGGATAGTTGAAAATCCT